>Ga0315293_10001418_pt1 | contig 23300 bp, 21 predicted proteins | sample YL17G13_20_MG_FD_203071 | JGI IMG/M metagenome (GOLD analysis project Ga0315293, IMG submission 203071) | Sediment microbial communities from Yellowstone Lake, YNP, Wyoming, USA - YL17G13_20 | ecosystem: Environmental > Aquatic > Freshwater > Lake > Sediment | place: USA: Wyoming | collected...
AAATCGATTCAGGAAAATACGATAAAAATGATTGGATCGCTGCTGTTACATCGATGGCAAAAATAAGAGATTTTTCACCACAAGATACACTCTCTACAGTTTCCGAGCAACTAAGACAGGAATGTCTGAAAATCGTGGAAAAGGCATGTTTAGGAAATATAATTGAACCGCTTTCAAAATATCTGGGGAGAAAAAAACGTGGATGAGAAAAATAGCAGTCGCGAATTCACACCAGGCGAAAAAATGACAAAGATGCCTGAAGGAATTAGACCTTTATTGCTTCAGAAAGAGAGGAGAAAGTTTGCGGAAAAGTATGCAACTGAAAAACTTGAGGAATTCCTTAAAGCGTCGAAACGTTTGGAGACAATAAGCAAGGTCTATGACGAACAAGTGGAAGATATATTACCTGAACTATTGTTAGGTAAGCAAGAGGGGGAAATAGACATAAAAACCCGGATTGTAAACTTGTTTCGTGAGCTTTGGCAATATGTTTCGCGTAAAGACGAACAGACAAAAGTGTCGCTTGCTGTTATACATGGGATTGTTGAACGGGCGGACAGTTTTTGCATTGAAAAAGCTCAAAACTGGATATTGAAAGTATATAATAAAATAGTGATGGGTAATGTTGATGAAGCGTATAAGTTAGAAACGAGAGCACGTCAACTGAATTGCGGGTTACCTGTTTTAGACCCAGAAAGGGATCCAGTAAAAACTACCGGATTTTTCGGTGTTGTTAGAGAAATAGAAGATGGCGAAGCCCGATTGTCAATATTGGTTCCTGATGCCAAGAAAAATCCAAAAGCTCCTTTATGGGAAAGCTGTAGGGTCCCTGTAGTTGAGCTGCCAAACGAATATGCGAACGAAAATGTTTGGGTAGCTTGGATAGAGCGCACATACGATTTTAATGGTACCCCAGTAGCAAAAGGGAGATTTGAACCCGCTAGCTTAGCACCAACAACGATAGCTGTGCATCAATCTTATCAAAACATATAATATCTAAAGAAATCTTTGCAGACTACGAGATAACGTTGAGTGTATTAAAGTTACGACTATTGAATGTTGGGCACGGTGATTGTATTCTAATACAATTTCCGGATGAATCATGGGCAATAATAGATTGCGGAGAACAAATTTATCCTTACGCACCGCATACCCAAGTAGACTCATTTCTTGCAAATGAACAACCAGAAGATGCACCTATTCGTTTTGTACTTGCTACGCATCCGGACGCTGACCATGATGGGGGGATATTGCCGTTGCTGCAATTGATCCCAAGAGAAATTCACGCAGTCTACTATTCAGGAGTTGAACGTCGAAGGATAACCCACGGTGGTGTTTCTGAGGAAGATGATGAGTATTCATTTGTAAAGGAGGCACAACGTCGGGTTACAAATGGGGAAATTCGAAAGTTTGCTGCTATAAAATCACAAGATGTGATTAACTTAGATGACCCACCTTTGCAAGATGTGTATATACAGGTGCTTTGGCCGACAACTGATTTAGTTGATCGTGCTAAAGAGTCTCCTAATCTTGGTCAACAACATAAGCTACGAAATAATGTTTCTGTAGTGTTAAAAATCAAATATGCTAATTGTTCCATAATTCTTCGAGCCGATATAGAAGATGAGGTAATTCAGAATATCTTTCAAGGATTGAAGGGTGATTCCCTAAATGTAATTAAAGCGCCCCACCATGGAGGCAGTAGCTCTATAATCCCTTGGGATATTATTACGAATAGCAAAGGTGAAAAGTATATTTTGATAAGTTGCCCAAGTTATAGCCAAAAACACCCGAGCAAAGAATTCCTTTCTTCGATTCCAACCAAAGACAGGATGTGGAAAATTAGATGTACAGGTATAGCAAGTGCATGTGCGGATAAACAAGAACCGAGCTTTTGGCCTTTACCTCCAGAAGATTCTTCCTTTCTTCCAAGAGGAATTCTACAATATGAAAGCACGCGAAGATCACTATTGTCAATCGGGAGAAAAGGTAGAACTACAAAACTGGCTGAACATCCTGAATGTTGCCTGCATAACGTAATTACAATAGATGATAACGGCAAGATCGAGCATACTGAAGCTTTAAGGTCATGTGATAATCGTTCGGAATAAGGTATTGGGGTTTAGTTGTAATAGGGGGCTGTTGAAAAAGTCGATTTCACCAAAGGATGTCGAAGTGAAAATACGAGACACGAGCCACGAGCGACGAGTCACGCCCGGATTATATCCGCGATTTTCATAAGGCGGGTGGTATTATCTCGCTCGGCTTCGGCTAATTTGTCGTAAATAAATCTTATTGTTTCGTGCAGCTCAGGGATTACAACGTGCTCCAGGACGTTGACACGCCTGCGGGTCATCTGAAGCTCGACAGCCAATAGATGTGCCTGCTTTTCCTTCTCGGCTAATTCAACCAAGTCGTCAAAGGCACGTTCGAGCGCCAACAACGCTACATCCAGCTCAGCAGAGGTGGTTGCAAAGCCATAACAGATAATTTCGCCGGAGATTTCTTTAAGTAAGTGCGGCACTTTTACGTTCATTACTTTTGCGAATTTGATTGCAAGAGAGAATTTTTTTGTGGGGACTTCGAGAGCAGCTTTTATGTCCTCCGGCTCCATTGTAGCGCGTGCAAGCATAAAACGGCGGGATGTTTCGAGAAGCTCCGCCTCGACCTTCTGGCGGAGCGGCTGGATTTGCCTTGCGATTTTAATAAGCTGGCGGCTAATCTCATCCCGCTTTTCTTTGAGCAGACGGTGGCCCCTTACAGCGAGAGTAACTCGCCTGCGTAATCGCAGCAGCTCCATTCGTGTAGCATTAACAGTCGCTATCATAATTTATTCTTTTGCCACAAAGGCACTAAGACACTAACAATTTTTGTTATCTATTTTTTTATCTTTGTGCCTTTGTGTCTTCGTGTCTAACAGTTTTGCGGAAGCGCGGCATATATTTTTCGATAAGCTTGATGCCGATGCGCTTCAGCTCGGCATTTTCAAACATACTCAATAATTCCCAGCCAAGGTCGAGAGTCGTTTCGACTGAGCGGTTCTCATAATAATCCTGAGTTACATAGCGGGCCTCAAATTTCTCGGCAAATGACATATATTTCTTATCATCATCCGATAGGGCGGCTTCGCCCATAATCGCTGCAAGCTCCTGTGCTTCCTTGCCGCGTGCATAAGCAGCATACAATTGATTGTAAAGGTCGGCGTGGTCTTCGCGGGTTTTACCTTCGCCGATGCCCTTGTCTTTGAGCCGCGACAGGCTCGGCAGGACATCGACAGGCGGCGATATCGCCTTTCGATGAAGCGGACGCGACAGAATTATCTGGCCTTCGGTAATATATCCGGTCAGGTCCGGCACAGGATGGGTCTTGTCGTCTTCGGGCATCGTCAATACCGGCACCATCGTAATTGAGCCTTTTTTGCCCTTGATTCGCCCCGCCCTCTCATAAACAGTTGCAAGGTCAGTGTAGAGATACCCGGGGTAACCTCGTCTGCCTGGCACCTCTTTTCTGGCAGCACTGATTTCCCGAAGGGCCTCGCAGTAATTGGTCATATCATTCAGGATTACTAAAACGTGCATATCTAATTCAAACGCCAGATATTCCGCTGCGGTAAGCGCGAACCTGGGCGTCGCGATTCGCTCTATCGCGGGGTCGTTGGCGAGATTAATAAACATAACCGCACGCTCAATGGCACCGGTCTGATAAAGGTCGTCGATAAAGAACTGTGCCGACTCAAACGTAATTCCCATCGCTGCAAAGACGACCGCAAACTCCTCGCCTTTGCCTAACACCGTTGCCTGGCGGGCAAGCTGGGCGGTCAACTGGTCGTGCGGAAGCCCTGCACCGGAGAATATCGGCAGCTTCTGGCCTCGCACAAGCGGGTTAAGGCCGTCGATTGTAGAGATTCCGGTCTGTATAAATTCGTTTGGATAATCACGGGCATAAGGATTGATGGGTTGGCCGTTGATGTCGAGGCGTTTGACAGGGATGATTTCGGGGCCATCGTCCTTCGGGATTCCCAGGCCGCTGAATACCCTGCCTAAAATCTCAGGCGTGACAGCTAATTCCAGAGGCCTTGCCAGAAAGCGGACGGTGCTGGTATTGACGTCGATACCGCGTGTGCCCTCGAAGACCTGGACGAGGGCTTTATCGTTCTCGACCTGGAGGATTTGGCCGTGACGTATCGAGCCGTCGCCAAGCTCGATTTCGACAATATGGCCGTATTTAGCCCGGTCAACCATCTCTACCAGCATTAAAGGACCTGAGATATTTGTAACCGTTTGATACTCTTTTGTAGCTAACATTTAAGACTCCAACTTTAGTATCTGGTATCTTGTGGTTCGTATCTCGTAAAAAAACGAAACTCGAAATCCGAAACAAACCTGTCCTGAGCAAGGCCGAAGGATTCAAATGACATAAATTCAAAACTTCAAACGGTCGTCTTTTTCGTCATTTTCGCTACACCTTATTAGCAACCTTCAGTTGCTTCATTTGCTCATCAATTTTCTGACGAATTGCGGCAAATTTGGCAATATCAGATTCCGGAATATACTTTGCTCTGGCGATTTCTTCTCGCACAGGCAGCTTGAATATATCAGCAGTCTCGACACCAGCCTCAATAGCAGCGGATGATTGCTTATGAAAATGCAAAATGGTCCTGGGCATTTCATACTGCTTTGTCATTGAGGTATAAGTATCAACATTATGAAAGGCGTTCTGGTGCAAAAAGTCCTCGCGGATAGACCTTGCTGTTTCAATCGCCAGTCGGTCTGTCGGCGACAAAGCTTCTGCACCAACCAGCCGAACAATCTCAAGAAGCTCGGACTCCTGCTCCAACAGCCCCATCGCCTCAGTAGCCAATTGCTCCATCTGTTGTCCCTGGTCTTTATCTGTGAAACATTCCTTGAGATACTGCTTATAGAAGGAGTACGAAGTTAGCCAATCAATCGCCGGGAAATGCCTTTGATAGGCAAGCTCACCTTTGAGCGACCAGAAGACCTTGACCACGTGCAGCGTCGCCTGGACAACAGAATCGGACAGGTCGCCGCCTGGCGGACTAACCGCGCCGATAATCGACAAATTCCCTTCTCGCTCGGGGTTGCCACAGCACTGCACCCGGCCGGCCCTTTCATAAAACGCGGCAATTCTTGCAGCCAGATACGCAGGATAACCTTCTTCAGCAGGCATCTCTTCAAGACGGGTCGATATTTCCCGCATCGCTTCGGCCCATCGGCTGGTGCTGTCGGCCATCAATGCTACGACATAACCCATATCGCGGAAGTATTCGGCAATGGTAATGCCCGTATAGACCGATGCCTCCCTTGCGGCGACAGGCATATTGGAGGTGTTTGCAATCAGGACCGAGCGCCTCATCAGCGGCTCGCCTGTGCGAGGGTCCTTCAATTCCGGGAATTCCATCAAGACATCGGTCATCTCATTGCCGCGTTCGCCGCAGCCGACATAAACGACAATATCCGCATCGACCCACTTGGACAATTGATGCTGGACGACGGTTTTTCCTGAGCCGAACGGCCCCGGCACACAGGCGGTGCCTCCTTTGGCGATTGGGAAGAAGGCGTCGATAACCCGCTGACCTGTAACAAGGATTTTATTCGGCGCCAGCCGTTTTTTTGTCTGTCTGGAAATCCGGACAGGCCAGTTTTGCATAAGCTTTAATTCCGTCTGCGTGCCATCCTGGGCAGCGCAAACGGCAATAGTTTGCTCAACTGTGTAATCGCCCTCGGCAATTTTGTGTATAGTGCCTTCCGCGCCGGACGGCATCATAATTTTGTGGAGAACAACCGGCGTTTCCTGGACCTGGCCGATGATATCGCCGGGCCCGACCTTTGTGCCTTCAGAAACTGTCGGCTTGAAGTGCCATTTTTTATCTCTATTGAGGCCCGGCAGGGTGCTGCCCCTGCTCATAAAATTGCCGTCGAGCTTTACTAACCAGTTTAGCGGCCTCTGGATGCCATCATAAATACTTTCAATCAGGCCTGGTCCTAATTCAACGCTCAAAGGCGCGCGGGTATCGACCACCGGCTCGCCGGGGCCGACGCCTGTGGTCTCCTCATACACCTGGATTGAGGCCAAATCGCTGTGCAGCTCGACTATTTCACCTATCAGGTTTAGTTCGCCTACGCGGACAACATCATACATTCGCGACCCAGCCATACCTTCGGCAACAACAACGGGACCTGCAACCTTGACTATCCTGCCTTTTCTTTCTTCAGTCATTCTTTCAAACCTTTTTCTTTTTGCCACCAAGGCACCAAGACACTAACAATTTTTGTTATCTATTTTTATCTTTGTGACTTTGTGTCTTCGTGGCTGATTATCCTTCTTTTAACTGTTTTGCAAAATATTTATGCCTGTTGCCATTTTAAGAACCTTGCTCAATTCCCTGGTTGCAAAACCTTCCGATTCGGTAGTAAAGGGCACAACGACGATGCAGGGGGTCGGGGTATTATCGAAATCCGCGAAGACTGCTTCAACGACAGGCGCAATATTCTCGGCAACGACCACAAGGACGTATTTATCACCGACAATTTTACGGGCCGCTTCAATCATTTGCTCTTTTGTGTGGCCTACAGGGTAGGTATCCACACCAAGAGCCGAAAACGGCATCACAAAATCCGCATTGCCTAAAACTGCTACTTTGCCTTCCATAATTCGTCGCTCGTCGCCCGTCGCTCGTTGCTCGTCGCCCGTCGCTCGTCGCCCGTCGCTCGTCGCTCGTCGCTCGTTACTCGTTAGAGTTTGTTAATAAGACTTACAAGCATACGGGACTCATGGTTTATATCTTCTGCCAATTCCTCAAAGTCCTTCTTTGTTACGTAATTTCTTCGATAAGCAATGATAAGCTGCGTATCCAACTCTGCACAGGAACCTAATGAAATATATAAAAACTGCTTATACTCTTTATTGTGCTGTCTTGCGAATCCTTCGGCTATGTTCGATGGGATAGACACAGATGCTTTCCTCATCTGGATGACCAGACCATATAATTCTTCTTTAGGAAAGGCAGCTGTTATTGCATATACTTTATCTACGATATCAATGCCCTTCTGCCAAACCTTCAAATCTTTGTAATCTTTTATTTTCATTCGTCTTTCCTCAAAACGAGCCACGAGTCACGGTCAACGGAGCACGACTTAAGAGATACGGTCTAAAATAAGTTTTGTGTCCAGGTGGTTTTTCCTGGCGGTCAGAATAAGTCTGACGGTGCGGATTTCGTTTTCCTTCATTAAAAAATATGCAATAATCGGCTGAGGCCCGGTAACAATTTGAATAGTTGATTTTAGAAACTCTGTTAAATGCTCATCACACTGCTGCTCAACTTTCAAAAAAGATTTATTCGAGGACAAGTAGTTAGCACCTGTCTCGACAACACGGCAGTAAGGCGTTACAAAAAATAACGGCCCAAGCGATTCATAGCCGACAGCCAGGCCGTGTTCGAGCCGTTCAATTGCGATATATCCGCCCTTCAAAAAAATCTTATCGAGTCTAAATTCCGGCTGTGCCTGATTGAATTTTAGTCGAAGCATCGTGCGAATATTAGTCAAATCGACCTGTATCCTGAAAAGCCCGAGCAGGAAGATATTTTTTAATTTTCGGGCCATTTTCAGATTGTATTCCGCCTGGAAACCATCAATTGCGGAGTCGATTTGCCGGATATCCTTAGTTTGATAGTAAGCCAGGACCGCCTGTTCTGCCGCCTGCTGCATATAGTCGGGAAGAATGCTGTAATTTTCCTGCTCAAATGCCTCTTTCAGTTGTTGCGACGTGACATTGCCATCGCTACTATAGTCGGTCCCCGGCGGTTTTTTTGTCAGCATCCGCCTGATTGCAAGTCGCAGATTCGCAAAGTCGTCTCGTGCTCTGAAAAGTTTTGTGATTTGTTTATCAATCATTAGCTCGCCAAAAAGCTCTCTCAGCGCAACTCTTCGGTGATGCAATATAGATTCAGCCTCTGCGAAGCGGTCTTTGGAGGGCGGCAGGACATATTCACTTACGCTTAGAAAATCAGCGGCCTGCTCAAAGGTTTCGGCGTTGGCCATATCCAGAAGAGTCGCTTTACTTAACATATGCGTTTCAAGCATCCGGACTTGAGCGGTCTGCCAGAGGTATCGCCAGTCGTCCGTGCCGACCGGCGGATACATATAAAAATCGAGGGTAGCTTGTTTAGATTCTGTATTTTGCATAAATCCGAAATTCGAGTCCTTCGACTCTGCTCAGGACAAGTATCGAAATCCGAAACAAATTCATAAGACAAAAATCCAAAACTTTTATTTTTCAAAAAGCTCTTTGGCTAATTCGATTTCCAACTCGTTGCGTGCGTGAGCAAGCAGGACATCGAAGGAGACATTGGTTTTTATTTTGCCGCGTCTCAGGATAAAGCCGCCTTCAATATCTGCTCTATCCTGGGACAATCTCAAGTCAGCTTTTCCACTGGAGCTTAACTTTTGATTAATCTGGTCGATAAACTGCTGGTCGATTCGATATTCATTTTTATCGACTATGACTTCTTCATCGCCGGTCTCGACCGCTTCGAGCAAAAGTTTGGTTATGAGATTTCGATACTGGTCGTCAGGAAGATTTTGTAATTGCCGGCGTGCTCGCGTGAAGACTTCGTCAAGGATTTTTCTTTTCTCTGCTAAAAATTCTTTGGCAACCTCCATTCTTGCCGCCGCGAGGATATGCGATTCTTCATCTTTCGCAGCCTTTTGGGCGAGAGATTCGGTTTGCTTATTGTATTCCTGCAACTGGCCGGCAAGATTAGCTTGTTGGGCGGCTTCTTTCTGCTGGGCTTCTTTAGTTATTTTTTCCGCCTCAGCTCCGGCATCGGCCAATATCTTATCTATTACGCTCTGGGCTTCCATAGTCGTTCCTTAACCTGTAATTGATTGTGCATTCGACAATTAGTGTTAGTTAAGCAGTCGGCCAGGTAATACCTTTTAACAGGATAAGCAGTGTCGTCATTAAACCCAGAATCGCATAGATTTCGACCATAACTGCATATATGACGCCGGCCTTGAACGCCAACTCAGGCCTTTTTGCAGCCATTATGATACCTGAGGCAGCAACCTTACCCTGATAGATTGCAGATACCAATCCTGCAAAGGCAACGGGCATACAGGCCGCCAGGATTTGCAGCCCCAGTTTAGGGTCAACTTGTGGTATTGAGCCGGTGAAGAATTTGAGATTGGACATTACCATAAATGCTGCCAAAAAACCATAAAAGCCCTGAGTGCCCGGCAGCACAACCATAATGAAAAATTGCCCATACCTTTCCGGCTTCTCACTCAAAATACTCGTGGCAGCTTTGCTGGAGATATTGATTCCGATAGATGAGCCGATGCCTGATAAAAGGGCTGCCAATCCGGCACCACTCAACGCCAACGCCAGTCCAATGTCCATATTTTAGACCTCCAAAAAAAACAACTACCAAAATTCAAACTGTTCCTGGATTTTTTATTTGTCATCTTGCACATTGATTTGCACGGGTTCGGTTATTTTTATGTGTTCATATTTTTTACTTAGCGGTTCAAAGACTCTACCGCCGCCGACAAGGAACTTGGGGAAAAACTCTACAAACTGCAATCTCATCGTGTGGACGAAGGCGCCAAGAATCGACAGAAAGAGGTTAAATCCGTGGCCAATGATAAGGATGATTATCGCCATTATGATGCCTACGACAGGCGTTTTCGATACTGTTTCAGCGAGGATGTTCATAGCCATAGCCATACCGGCGCCGACCATACAAAGTCCCATCAGACGCAGGTAGCTCAGCACATCTCCGAGGTAGAAAATGGAGCTAAAGAGGTTATACACACCCATACCAATGCGGGCGCCCCAACTGCCCTGGCGGGTGCTGAACAGCACTATTGTTATTGCGGGGACAATCGCTACAAAAGCAAAGAACCTGCCGATTTGAGATGGGACAGGTCCGGCTTTACTTAATCCCAAAACGACCACCGAATTAAGCATTATCAGCCAGGTGAGCTGGTCGCATAGAGCCGCAATGTAATCTTTCTGCTTCAAATTATGCACAAAGGCGATAAGCAGGCCGGTCATAATGTGGATGTAACCGAGTATCATCGAGATGGCAAAAAGCGGCATAGGATTTTCCATCGGGTCAAACCACATTATTTTTTTTCGCAGGCCGTCTATGCCGGGGATAAATATTTCAGTCAAGTTACCGAACCACGAGCCGGTCAGGATGCCGACCAGAATTGCAAAAACCGAGCAAATAACGAGCATCCAGACGAGTTTCTTATCGCCCTGCATTTTTCTGATAAGCAAGGCCGACAAAATAATCATTGTAAGGCCGTAGCCGGCGTCTCCGATGCAGATTCCAAAAAAGAGTGCAAAGAAGGGCGCAAGAAACACCGTTGGGTCAACATTAAAGTGCATCGGCATACCATAAAGGCGGGTTATGACCTCGAAAGGTTTGATAACACTTTTATTTTCTATCTCAACCGGGATTTCTTCGCCTTCGGCCGGCTCAATTCTGGTCAGACTTGATGCTTCAAAGCCGGCGACTATTTTTTCCAGACGTCCATAATCTTTTTTCTTTACCCAGCCTTCGAGCACAACGGTATGAACTGTTGCAGGGGCGGTATTCTTGGTCTGCTCTCTATTGAGCAAATTTTCATAATGGTCGTGAAGGATTTTAATGTCCAGAAGTTTTTCTGCCAGCAGTGCCGCCTTGTCATATAGTTCCTGCAAATGGCTTTCGGCATTATTTAACTGTTCGCTATAGCGTTCCATCAATTCTGTTACTGTGCCGGTCATCGTCTCAAAGGTAACCGGCTCGAAATCTGCCGACCGCAATAGCTTTTGCACCTGGTCGATTTGGTCTTTGAGACAAACGACAAGACAGGCGACTTTACCGGCAGTTGTCCCCTTCTTTTCGACTGCTGCACCAAGCTCGGCCAATTTTTTCTCAAGCTGCTCAAATTGCCGCACCGGCAATAGTCCCGGCAGGCAGGCTGCCTGCTGAAGCCCGCTAATCTCTTCTACCGGTGTTTCAAGAGATTGCCAGGGATAGAGAGTTTCCAGTGTGATGTGCAGGCTTTCAATCTGGCCCTTTGTTTTTTCTATTGCTGCTTCGAGCAACTCGCACTGGGTAATAATATTTAGAAACTGCGGGTCTGAAACGACCTTGCCATACGATTGCTCATCGATAACGGCACGAGGCGAAAGAACGGCTGCAAGGCCTCTGGCGGCTTTGGAGTAGCTGCCAAGAAATGCGATACTTTTTTCAAGGCGGTGCAGCAATGCTTCTATATCTTTAGGCTGCTGGATTGTAACAGCAAACTCGGGCCAATCTCTGGTAACAGCGGCATCCTTTGCATTGAGAATCTGGCAAATGCCCTCGCGCTGTAATGTCTCCAGAAGCTCTGAGGCCTGTGTGCGGTGTGTGATAATCAAGACCTTTGCCATTCTGGCTATCGCCATAGTTAGCCCTTCAAGTAACTTACGACTTTTGTTACCGCTGCGGACATTTTACTTTCGGTCTTTTGGCGTAGCTGCTGGCGCTGTTTTGCAGCTTGCTCTTTAAGCTTTTGAGCTTCAGCAAGACCTTGCGAGCGGGCCGCAGCGACTGCGGATTCAATTGTTTTTTTTCTTTGCTGCTCAGCCTCTGCCAGGGCTGCAAGTCGCTTGCTTCGACCTTCATCAGCCGCTCCGGCTGCGTCGGCTTTGGCGCGGTCGATAATTTCCTGCGATTCGGTCTCGGCTTCCTTGATTTTCTTTATCAATTCCATTTATGGCCCAATTTCTTAAATCCTCGTTTCAAAAACCATATACATATATTATCGTTAGAAAAACGATAATAAAAAGGACAGATAGGTTTATTTGTTACAAAAACTTATCAACCTCTACTGCAAGCTGTTTTACGCGAGATAGAGATTTTTCAAACTGCGCCCGTTCGGAGGAGTTCAAGTCAAGCTCAATGACCTTTTCGACGCCGTTTTCGCCGAGAACCACGGGGACGCCAACAAAGTAGCCCCCAACGTCATATTCGCTGTCACAGTAAGCGCAACAGGACAGCACAGATTTGTTATCTTTTAAGATTGCTTCAGCCATCTTGACGACCCCGGCCGCAGGAGCATAGTAAGCGCTATAGCCGAGCAGATTTACGATTTCGATGCCGCCATTTCGTGTTTGTTCGATGAGCTGTGCGATTTTGTTTTCATCGAGCAATTCGGTTATAGGTATTCCGCCGACAGTAGTGAACCTGGGCAAGGGCACCATATCATCGCCGTGGCCTCCCATCAGGACACACTTTATGTCCTCCACGCTTACAGCAAGCTGGTTTGCGATAAAGTAAGTGAACCGTGCCGCATCGAGGACGCCGGCCATTCCCACAACTTTGTTCTTTGCAAAGCCTGTAATTTTCGCGGCGGTATAAACCATCGCATCGAGGGGATTGCTGACGACAATGATTATGCTGTCGGGCGAATATGTGGCTATTTCTTTGCCGACATCCTTTAGTATTTGGACATTCGTCGCAAGAAGCTGGTCACGGCTCATACCGGGTTTGCGAGGTATGCCGCTTGTTATAATGGCGATATTGCTATCGGCGGTCTGCTTCCAATCGCGAGTGCCGATTACCTTAGAATCATAAAGTTGAATTGGGCCTGCCTGGGCGATATCGAGGGCCTTGCCCTCCGCAAGATTTTCAACGACATCAATTAAAACAATGTCACCGAGCCGCATATTCGCGGCAATATGTGCAGTCGTAGAGCCAACTTTGCCGGCACCGACTATGGTTATTTTATCTCTTGCCATAGAGGCATCCCCAATCAGACATCCGTATATTCTTTACTACTGCCGTTTCCAATAAAAAACTGTTACTTTTTCATAACTTGTCAATAACGTGACAAACCTTCTTTTTTAGCCGATTTTCTGGATTCCCGCTTTCGCGGGAATGACAAAAAGTGATACTCACTTTTTGGAAACGGCACTACTTTTCGCCATCTGCACGCCATTCGAGGATGCCGCCGGAAAAGTCCTGCTGCAACTGAACTTCCAGGCGAAGTGAAACGGTCTCGACGGGGTCAAATTTTGCTTCATTGAATTTATCTTTTGCCACACCATAGCCGGTAGCATTTATGACATCTTTCCACTGGTCGCCATCCTTATATAAAACCCGCCAGGACTTTGGCACGCGGCAGCCGCCGCCACCTGTATCGTCAAACCAGTAAACCTGGACATTAGAGATTTTTCTTGGCTGTTTGAAATCATACTGGACCCATTCTGTTGTGCCTTTATGGTCCCACCAGGTAAAGCGAGGGATGCCCTGGTCGTTGGAGCTCTGGGGCAGCAATCCATCACCGAGGGCGTTGACCGTATCGCGTTCCCAGCAGTGCGAAGCGGTAGCGGGAAGCGGCGATGCCGGCTGCGGCCACTCGTGGGCATCAGGGCCTTCACCGATTATTGGAAATGATGAAATCCGCAGGCGAGCACAGCCCATCGGAATCAGCGTAACAGTCTCGACCGGCTCATCGGATTTGACTGGGCTTGGCTCGAGTTTGCCAACCAGACCAAGAGGGTCTTTTTGCCAGCCAGGGATTTTTTTAGCTTTCGCGGACAACTCGACTGGAGCGGCACCGGCTTCGAAGGGCTGGTTATCGGTAGGCCAATCTTTTTTGACGACCTCAAACGATGAAGCCGAGTTCGCCTCGTTGACAATCAGCCCATAATTCCAGTCCGTTGTGGGGTGGATTTCCCAGGCGGGCCATTTGTCTGTGCCGCCGGCCCTGACGTATTTCTCGCCGATTTTCAATGCATAAGTAAGCGGGCCTCGGTTCACCGAGACACTATCTTTGTTTTTAGTCCATTTTGTAATGGTAATTTTCATTGGCAGTTTAAGTAACAACTTGTCGCCATCTTTCCAGGTGCGGTCAACCAAAAGCCAGAAACCGGTAGGGGCAGCATCTAATTCCACTACTTTTCTGGCAACATTAGCGTCAAAGACATGCACAATCTTGTCGACAATGATTAACATCTGTAGATTTTCACACCAGCCGGGCACACGAAGATAAAGCGGAAAACGAACGGATTTTGAAGTCTTGATAATGAATAGGATATTCTCATCGAAGGGATAACGAGTTTCTTCGACAATTGTAACAAGAGCGCCGTTGCCGACTTTTGAGTTAACCTGGCAGGGGGCATACAACACTGCGGCCAGGCCGTTGCCGGGAGTAGCCATCCAGAGATGTTCGGTATAATATGGCCAGCCGTGCGCAACGTTATGCTGACAGCAGCGATGGTCATAAGGATTATAGAGAAACATTGGGCCGTCATTTTGCACGCCGGGCGATTTATTATTGCGGTCGGAAAGAATCTGATTGGGAGCAGTTAGATAACGCAGGGCTTTGAGGTCCGGCGTCATTGATGCAGGCAGTGAGTTAAACGCCACATCCTCGCAGCGGTCGGCCCATTTAGCATCGCCGGTAACTTTAAGCAGCATCTCATCTGAGAGCATCATCTCAGCCATTGTGCAGGATTCGGCGGCCTGGCGCGGGTCAATAAAACCCTCGCGGCAGTTTTCATCGGCCCCGTATAATCCGCCCGGCACCTGGCCATATATTCCTCTTACGGTATCATAGTTACGCTCTGTGGCAGCAAGATGCTTTGGGTCTTTTGACTGCTGATAGAAAATAGCTGGGCCTCGGAAACACTGCGAGATGTTCACGCCGTGCCAACTGGCGACGCCGCCCGTCCAATCGGCGGTGTTACGATGTATCTTTTCAGCCAATTCGAGAAGCCATTTGTCGCCGGTAAGATTATAGAGCCAATAAACGCTGGCAAGGTTGTCGCCGGCCCGCTGGTTCTGCCAGAAAGGCTCAAGGAAATCTTCGTCCGGTATGGTAAGCTGCCATTTGAAGTATTTAGTCATCAGGTCGATAACACGCTTGTCGCCGGTATATTCATAGTAAGACTGCAGGATATTGAGCATTATCATATTGGGCCACAGGTCGGTCTTGCCTTTTAAGTGGGTCAAATTCGAGCGAGGGCCAAAGTAACCATCTTCTCTCTGGCTGGCAATTGCGGCTTCAATCCACAGCCGGGCCTCTTTGATAATGCGCTCATCGCCGAGCACATATCCGAGGTCGCCGAAGCCTTTCAGCCAGTAGGGCAATTCCTCCCAGCCGCTGTGGCCCTCGCCTTTGGGGCTCAGCCAGGCGTTGTTTTCTTTTTTCAGGAATTGGCTGATTTCAAGGAGGCGGCCGCTAAATCCTTCTGTTTCAAGCTCAAGCTGTCTGCGTAGCCAGCCCTGCGGCTGAATAGCGCCAATCGGCAGCTTTATGAATGGGCTGGGCATCAAGGGCGGGCGGTTGCCGACGTAGAAGTCATTTTTCATCGCCGTGTCCGGCCGCTCAACGACCGTAGGGATGGAAACGCAGCCGACAATAATGAGGCAAGATAGTAAGACCATACCAAATAGCACATACTTATACATAAACAACTCCTTTTTTTTCGCCGATTCTCTGGATTCCCCCTAAGCGGGAATGACAGAAAAGCGATACTCACTTTTTGGAAACGGCAATGGTAACAACATATAAAGCGGAAATTATAAACAAATGCCAAAATTTTGCTAATAAAAAATAACTGCTTTGCACAACTGGGTGCGATTAATCTTTGTAGGTAGATTATTTTCACACGACGTAGCACGGGCTTCCAGCCCGTGCAAACACGGCCAAGATGGCCGTGCTACTTTCTTTACCTATAAACATGAAGCACACCCTGCACAATTCCTGCAAAAAAGCACTACCAATTCAAGGAAGTCTTCGATATAATTATGTATAATGCCCCCGTAAATTTGGATCGGTGAACAAATAACGGGTAGGAAAATGAGATATAGGTGATATTTAGGATTGATATTTCGAGAACGAGTGTTTAACAATAATATAAACAAGAGCGTCGGGTTATCATCTATTGACCTTTGAACAGAAAAATAAACACAAAACAAGAGTTGTCATTCCGGCCTTGAGCCGGAATCCAGAGTTTTTATGGATTCCCGCCTGCGCGGGAATGACACTCTAATTCGCGGCTGTTTATTTAACAATTCAAATTTCAATAAAGAGAAATATACTGATTCACAATATAATTTGTAAGGATAGGACAATGAAGGTAGATAGTATGGATACTTCAGAAAGACAAGTTCGGGTCTGCGGTAAAGGAACGGATATGTTAAACCCCGTTAGAAAGCTCGAATGGGGCTTTAAACCCCACCCTCACTATGATATTTTTACCCCGTCTAAAAGGCAGGGCTTTCTTTCTAACGGGGTAAATACAGGACGAGTTACTACGACTACTCTGGCAGCTTTAGTTATCCTTTCCGGATTAGTTCTTGTTTTGGGTGGCTGCACTATAACACTTGGCGGCTACGAGCATCAGGACCTCAGCAATTCAATCCACAAATCAACAGTTCTGCAACAGGCAAAAGAGTTAGCCAGCAGCAGCAAGCCGGAAAACTGGCGGACCGCAGCAAAGAACTATGGCTCGCTCGGAATGCTTGACGAGATGGATGAGTGCATACGAAAATACGTGGAAAAGGAGCCGGAAGCAGGAAGAAGCCTTATTTATACAGGGGAGCAGATTCATAAATTCTACGAAGGCAAACGCAAGTAGCCGGATGCAATGAACGATTCCACCACACCCCGATACATAGGGGGCAGGCTACGGAGAATAGACGAATCACGGGGCGATAACGCCGGCAAGCCAGTTTTCGACGAGCTGCTGGAGGTCATCGTAATCAACGTAGCTGTCGTTGCCGGCCAGGTCAGCGCCGCCGCAACTGCCGCAGCCAACTTGCTGCCAGTAGTTAGCAAATATCGCAAAGTCGATGAAGTCCACATCGTAGTCCTTGTCTAAATCGCCGACTTGAGGAATGCTCTGATAGAGATGCACCTTTCCATCGCTTACTCCGATAAGGACATCGAGGTAACCATCGCCTGTCCAGTCGCATACGAAAGGCCTTGTCCGCGGCGAGCCTGGGATTGCAATTGGAACGCCGTTGGATTCGACAAGCAAATAATTTGAAAAGAGCGGTGCATCATCTGTGCCCACATTGCTATAAAATAATAATTGGCCATTGGTATTGCCGGTGAGAAGGTCTTTTTTGCTGTCGCCATCTAAATCTAAAACCGCCGGACTTGAGCGCTGTCCAGTCACAGCCAGGTCCGAAAGAGGTGGGCCGGCCAATTGTGCAAATACTTTGACAAGGAAATCCGGGGCGGTGTCAGTCCCTTCATTTATGAATATATGAATCTTGCCATCGAGCGCTCCGACAACAAGGTCTTTTTTGTCGTCATTATTCCAATCGACGACATAAGGAGTTGCCCGGTCTCCCACATCAATATCCACCTTTGAAGCGGGCTGACCAACCTTAAGTAATGTCCCGCCATCAAAGGTCGGACTTTCATCGGTGCCGATATTCAGGAATATTTTGATTGTGCCATTTGCGTGGCCGGCAAGAAGGTCTTTGCGTGCATCTGCATTCCAATAGACCACGCGAGGGACGCAGCCCATACAGCCCGATGCTGTGCAGGTCAGGTCAACACCGTTGGATTGCGCATAAAAGAATGCTGCAAACTGAGGATTGGATTCGGTTCCGACATTAAGATATACACGGACTTTGCCGGGAGGACTGGCGCCGCTGCCCTGGCCGATGACCAGGTCCTTGAGGTTATCATTATTCCAGTCAACGAAGGACGGCACAGAATAGTCCCCTACATCTATGTCAATGCCGCCGGCTTTAACGAGCTCCTCAGGCCCCAGATTGAGCAGCAAATCGTTGGCAAATCCATCGTCTGCACATATTATCAGCGTGCAAACGATTGATACCATCAGCGCTATAGGTTTCATATTACACCTCCCCCTGCGCGAATAAATAAAACAACCGCACGGAAACAGCCGTTTTTTAGAGTTAGGCACGACACCCTTGCCGGATTCACCGTTTTCCTTGCTTAAATATATAATATCAATATACCCGATTCAGAAAGAAATGTCAAGGAAAACCGCTGCAACATCGGAAGGTAATGTTGTTTCAACTACTCAATCATATTTATTATAGGTCTTTTGGATTTTAATGCACAAGGCAAAAAACCTGTTTGAAAAACATTTTGGCAAAAACTACATAAATATTGGCGCGGGAAAAGTAATAGCCATAACAGACTTGCAATGAAACTATTTTTATTTTTCACGCGCATCAAGTCGGCGGCGAATAACTCGCAATTGCCTGTCCAGGTAAAATAGATAGGCAAAATAAACCAGCCACGTTACTGTAAAAGCCAAGCAAAGATAACGCATCGATAAGACTTCCAAAAACCTATAAGCTTTACTTTATGTTCTACGTTGTGCCCTAATTGAATATCAAAAAATAAAATGCAAAAATCAAAATTGTGGAACTCTGTAATTTTGATTTTTTATATTTGATATTTGATTTAGGTTTTTCAGCATATCAGCTCTAATCCAAATCAGTATTGCCGCCAGGAGTAATGTTCCGATGATGGCCAGGATGAAGGCTGCATTTTGCCAGCCGCTTTCAAAGGTAAAGTTTGGCCAGTGAATGTCAGGAATAAAGCGAGCGCTAATATATACGAGAGGGACATCAATAAAAGCGATAATCCCAAAGACAGAACAGATTTGTGCTTTTCGCTGCTGGCTGGATAGACCTGCTCTTAATATCAAATAAGCAACATACAAAAACCACAGCATCGCCGAGCTAATCAGCCGCAGACTCGGCGTCCACCACGTGCCCCAGGTAGCGTATGCAAAAATTGAGCCTGTTGCGTTCAAGGCCGTTGCAAAGACAAAACCGACCTCGCCACAAGCGGCTGCAATGTTGTCCCACATTAGATTCTTTGTTCTTAAATACGCCGGCGAGCAGATAAATAGCACCGTAAAACAGGCCAGTGAGCAAATCCCTGCCGGCACGTGGATATAAATTATATTGTATTCAACAGGCTCAACTACTGCGACTGAGCAGGCCAGCAATCCTGAAATTACTATCAGGCAAAAACTAAGGCACAAAAAAAATAACCGCATATTTCTTCCTACTGCTTTATTACAACGCCGAATAACAACCAGCAGACCGTAACAAAAATTGCATCGAATGCCGCCATATATCCAATGGCTCCTTTGAAGTCTGCCACTATACTGAATACCGTTTGGCTATTTGCAGGACTAAATAATAATAGCAGGGCAAAAACAGCCGGTATCATCATCGGCATAAGCACAGCCATCACAAGGACTCCGAGAAGCAGGTTCGTTGCTCCGACCTCGTGAATAATGCAGCCCAACAGCGTGCCGACGCTTGAGATACCGATATTGCCGAGCAGTAGCACGATAATTAACTCAAGCCATCTTCTCTCTATACTTACGTTGAAAAGCATAAGGACTACAGGGACAGTAACAATTTCAAAAATACACATTAAGGTTGTATTTACCAGTAATTTTGCAATGTAGATGTTGCCTGCATCCGTTGTCGCAAGTAATAGAGAGCTGATGCAATCATTTTCCTGCTCAACAGCAAAGCTTTTGTCGCTGGCCAAAATTCCGGAGAATAATAGCGCTGTGAACAATACTGCGCTGGCTATAAATGGCGCATCTGAAGACATTGCACCGGTCGCCAGGCGGAAAATCCAGGCGATAAGGATTCCGAGGCAAATCTGCGTAGGAAGCAATTGCTTTGTCCTCAACTCTACAACCAAATCTTTAACAAATATGGCTCTTATTGTGTCTGTGATGTTACCCAGGTATTTATCCTCGCATACGACAGATAATCTCTGGCAAATGCTGCGGTGTCTATGTCGCAGACCTTTGCATTAAAAATGAATTTTTGCCCATCTAAAACCGCTATTTGCTCACAGCACTGAAAAGATAGATTGACATTATGAGTCGCCATAATAATAGTGCCGCCGTCATCTTTGAATTTATGTAATATAGCGACAAGCTGCTTACTTGCATCGGCATCCAAACCTGTAAATGGTTCGTCCGCCAGCAGAACGCTCGGGCTATTGACAAGCGCTCTTGCGATAGATAGCCGCTGCATCATACCGCGAGAAAGAACACCGACTTTATCATAACGATATGGCAATAGTCCTGATTGCTCCAAAAGCCTTTGTATAAGGGCCTTATTATCTTTGACGCCATTTAACTTTGCAAAGAATTGCAGATTTTCGAGGACCGTTAATTGCGGATAGACCATACTTTTGTGAAATATGGCTCCGAGATTTGCTTTTGCCTGCTGGGGGTGGTTTTTTAGGTCGAATCCGCAAATTCGAACTTCACCTGCATCCGGCTGTAGAAGCCCGGCAATTAACCGAAGCAGCGTGGTTTTGCCGGCCGCATTGGCACCACATACGCAAAGTCCCTGCCCGCCTGCCAACCGGAAGTTTATGTCCTTGAGCACAATCTGGCTGCCAAATGACTTGCATAGGCCTGCGACATCAACCCCGTTAGAAAAGTCCCGACTTGTCGGGATTCTAACGGGGCCAACTGCAGGTGTGTCTGGAGACTTTTGTAATTTTTCGTGCATACTTTTGCGACTGATAATATCCGCTCTTTGATTTGCAAGATGCTACTTATCAGCCAGCTCTGGATTTAGTTTTACCCTGTATTTTGATTCGCAGCGAGTCAAAATCTTTTTGGCTTCAAATGTCCCGTCTGCTGAAATCCTGCCTTCGACAACAACATCTCTATCGGCGGAAAAGTTTTTCGGCGCCGCGCCGGAGAACCTTACCGTCACCGATTTATTTTGCCCAATAAGCTCAAAATCAAGCTGCATCTTCTGGGCATTATGCACAATACTTCCGGTTTCTACCCTGCCGGCCAGACGAATAACACCATTACGGATGGCCTGTGGTGCCTGGGTATCGCTACCTTGTGGCGATTTGCCGGATTCACTCTCAACAAATTCATCGACAGTATAATAATACACCCAGGAAGATTCGCCTGTCTGATAAAGCAAATATACACTTGCTGCGCCAATGACAATCACTGCGATAATGAACTTTCTTACTGTTCCAGCGTTCATTTGGGACCTTCTGAAAAATCCAATTTAGATGGTTACCAATCTACGCAAAATTGCGGATAATTGCAATACTGCAAATCCAGACATACAGGGAAAACGACTTAGCCGGCAGAATTGTTTGCTTGACAAATCGAACCGATTGGTCAATAATCAAGTAAACTCCGTTAGAAAGAAGCTTTCTAACCCAGTTTAGAAATAAAATTTCTAACGGGTCTAATGGAACTGACACACGACTCCGCCTTCAGCGGACAAGTTTAGACTCAGTTTCATGAGTAGACCCCGTTAGAAAAAAACGTCTTTCTAACGGGGTTGAAACATGGGGTTTTCTAACGGAGTAAAAAGATTAGAGAATAATTGAGTGGGAAACAAATGCGGCTTATTGTAAAACAAAAAGGTCGCACCATAAACGAGTTACGCTTCAGCGAAGGGCCTATCTATATCGGCAGGCACGAGCACAGCCAGATTTTGCTGCCGGATAGGGCGGTATCGAGACAGCACGCGGTGATTTTTACTACGGCGGATGGAAAATGGATGCTTGAGGACCTGGACTCGGCCAACAAAACATATCTAAACGATAAGGCAATCCACAAAACTGAAATCAAGTCCGGCGACCAGATTCGCATAGACGACTTTATAATCGAAATTCATTTAGAAGCGGACGTTGAGACCAACAAAGCAATTCAATTAGAAGATACTCTCGTAACAACTTCTCCCAAGCCGCAGATTATAGTAAGGAGACCGGCTGCCGAGCATGCCCCGGACATCAAGTTGCCGGCCAGAAGGGCAAAGGATTTTCTGGATGCTACCGAGGCAATCTGCAAGGCCGGCGGCCCGGATGAAATGCTCAAGACTCTTTTGACAATTGTGCTAAAGCAGCTCAGCGCATCCCGCGCCTGGTGTGCACTGAGGAATGAGCCGAAAGGTCCGATGGCCTCTCACACAGGCAAAACAAGTGCCGGCGAAAAGGTTGAGCTAAACGATATAAAACTCGGTGCAAAAATTACCCAGGCAGTTGAAAAAGCCCAGTTCTTGCTTTTGCCGCAGGTTCCGGAGCAAATGCAGCAGCAAGGTGTGCGCTCTGCAATGATAGCGCCTATTATGAACCCGGACGGGTGTTTTGGCGTGATATATGTGGACAACAGCACAGACCAACAGCCATATACTCTAAGCGACCTGGATTATCTTATGATACTGGCTATTCACACAGCCGCTATTCTTGAGAACTTCTGACCTTCTTCACTGCCGTAAGGCATCCTGTGGAGGGCTGGAAGTTGATACGATGGAGTCTCGCTTCAGTAGAAATGACAGACTATCGTTTTGTTAAATCAACACTTATAGTCAAATCGAGTAAATTGTAGTGGAGACTAATAAAATGAGCAGGTTACTGCTATTACTCACCAGAATGGCTTACGCCGCCATCAGCTTACTTATGCTTATGGCAGCGGCTTCCCAGGCGGCATCTATTACGGTCGTAAATTACAGCTTTGAACAACCCGAACAGGGGAAAATTAAAGGCTGGAATGGCGAAGGTTCCGGCGGGACGCCCGCTGTTGATATTCCCGGCTGGAGCAGCGATACGGCAGCTTTCGATTCGGGTGTAGAAACAGGATATAATCCCATTGAAGGTGATTATACTGCTTTTTTGAGGAGCGGCGACCCCTCCGTTTGGCAGTTGACGGATTGTAATATTGTTGCCGGTAAAGTTTATGAGCTGAAAGTGGATGCACGGATTACCTGGGGAGCCACGAGTTTAAAGATGATTTTCTATTATAATAACGCCGGCACCAGAGTTCCGGCTGCGACCACTACGGTAAATCTTACTGATACAATGACTGAGTATTCTCTTACTTTTTCAGCCAACGATGCTCCGGCCTCCACTGGAAAGAAACTCGGTATCGAATTTATTAATGTCAGCAGCGGGACTACCTGGCTGTGCCTGGACAGAGTGCGGTTGTCGGATGGTGAATTGGAGGTCAAGGCCAGTAATCCCTCGCCATCTAACGGTCAAACGAATGTGGATGCCAATGTGACTCTCACCTGGAGTGCACCGCCATCAATGTCAAATGCCGAGTATGATGTTTATCTCGGAACCAGCTCCAGCTTTAGCGGAGTTAGTCCGGTGCGGGTTACCGAGGAGTCTTATCAGCCTGCTTCGGCGCTGAGTCGAAGTGCTACTTGCTATTGGCGGGTGGATGTGGTCGGCGGCGATATGGGAGAGGTGTGGAGTTTCAAGACGACATGGAGGGAG
>Ga0315293_10001419_pt1 | contig 23278 bp, 21 predicted proteins | sample YL17G13_20_MG_FD_203071 | JGI IMG/M metagenome (GOLD analysis project Ga0315293, IMG submission 203071) | Sediment microbial communities from Yellowstone Lake, YNP, Wyoming, USA - YL17G13_20 | ecosystem: Environmental > Aquatic > Freshwater > Lake > Sediment | place: USA: Wyoming | collected...
CCCGACTATCTGAATTTTGCTCCCCAGCTCCTTGGTGAGCGATTTCCAGCCGTCCCAATCGTCCTCGGCCAGACCATCTTCGATTGAAATAATCGGATACTTCTTCACGAGCTTGGCGTAGAAGTCGATCATCTGGTCGCTGGAGAGCTTCTTCCCTTCGGCCTTCAAGTGATATTTCTTCGTCTTGGCATCGTAGAACTCGGTCGAGGCCGGATCGAGCGCCAACAGGATATCCTTGCCGGGTTTGGAATTGGAGTTCCCGATTGCCTCCATGATAACTTGGAGAGCTTCCTCGTTGGACTTGAGGTCCGGTGCAAACCCACCCTCGTCACCGACCGACGTGTTAAGCCCCTTCTTCTTGAGGACTTTCTTCAAATGGCCGAACACCTCAGCCCCCATTTGCAGGGCTTCGGAAAAGTTCTTTGCCCCGACCGGCATAATCATGAACTCCTGCAGGTCAACATTGTTGTCGGCATGTTTGCCGCCGTTGAGGATATTCATCATCGGAACCGGCAGCAGTTTGGCATTGCAGCCGCCGATATATTCATAGAGGAATCTTCCACGGCTTTCCGCCGCCGCTTTGGCTGTGGCAAGCGACACGCCAAGCAGTGCGTTGGCCCCTAGTTTTCCCTTATTTTCCATGCCGTCCATTTTGATCAGGTACCGGTCAAGCGCGACTTGGTCGTATGGATCGATCTCATCCGCTATAAGTGCCGGGCCAATCTTCTCGTTCACATTGGTAACGGCTTTCGACACTCCTTTGCCGAAGTAGACCTTTTCATTGCCGTCTCGAAGTTCTACTGCCTCGTGTGCGCCGGTCGAGGCACCCGACGGCACCGCGGCCCGGCCGAGCGTGCCATCGGTCAGGCAGACGTCAACTTCGATAGTGGGCGTTCCCCGGCTGTCCAGAATCTGGCGCGCGTGAATATACGAATATGCCGACATGCCAATGCCTTTCTTTATGTTTACGGGCAAGCTACGGGCGCCGCCTATGCCGATCAACAAGTTTTTCGTCGCGAGTCCAGAGTTGACAGCACTACTGCACTGGCGATACATTTTATCGTATGGAGCAATTGTACCTGTGTGCCTACTGCGGTGAGGAAAACGAGATTGAGATTGACCCCGGCGGCGGTGAGCGCCAGAAACTGTATGGAGAATGCCATAAGTGTGGCCGCACAAATGTCGTTATCGCTCAATACAATTTTCATACCAACGAATTCGATCTCATCATTGAACGGGAGGCTACCGAGTAAACACGTGTTTGTGAGGCATCTATGATCGCCAATCCGAAAATTGTGTACCAACCGACTCGCCGCCGGGATCTGCTGGCAGCGACCCGCCTAATGTCGGAAAGCTTCAATCACCTTCGCAAGCAGGTGAAGAAACCGCCGGTCGTGCGTCCGATCCGCAAAGCATCGCCGTTGGTTATTCACCTGCATAAGACCGATCCGGATCTATCCCTGTGCGCTTGGCAAGGCAAGAAAATGGTCGGCTTTGCACAAGCGTTGGTGCGGGGGAAGCAGTGGTATTTGGCGTTTCTGTTCGTGCTTCCCAATTATCAAGACAAGAAAGTGGGGAAGCAACTTCTGGCCAGAGTCTGGCATGACGCCCCCGCAATGACCCATGCTCTGGCCACCTTTGGGTACAACATGCAGGCGATCGGGATCTACAGCAAATTCGGTATGACGATCCGGGAGACGCTGCCCCTTATGGTAGCAAAGGCTGATCAGTTGAAGAAACCGACAAGTTCCGGGCTGACGGTGGCCACCAGGCTGACCTCCAGGGATTTGGACTGGATTCATGCCCTCGAGTCGAGGATTCGCGGCTACGCGCATCCCGATGAATGGAAATTCTGGCTCAACCAGCCGAACTGGAAGGGCAGGATATTCAAAGATGGTACCAAGCGCGTGGGGTACTGTCTGGGAACAAGAGACGGCTATTTCGGGCCGGTGGGCGCAATATCGAACCGGTATCTCGTACGGGTACTGACGGAACACCTGTCCGCAATGCAACTGAAGAAGAAGCAATCGGCACGCACGTTTTGTCCGACCAGCAACCTGCAGGCGTATCAGCTCCTTTTGAAATGCGGTTTCCGTATTCGCGAACTGGTTGTCTTTATGTCGGACCGACGGTACGGCGATTTTCAACGATATCTGCCGGCCGACTTGGCCGTGTTCTAAGAGCGTCCTGCCCCGATGTCCGGGTTGTTTGCCGGACGATTGTCGCGTATCTTGTATCGCATGCAAGATGTCGACAGGAGAATGGCCGTATGCTCGACGCTATTGATCGCCAGATACTGAGAATCCTTCAGAAGGATGCTCGGACGCCCAATAACGAAATCGCCAAACAGGTGGGAATTGTGCCCTCGGCGACCTCTGAACGAATCCGCAAGTTGGTAGAGCGAGGGGTCATCGCCGGATACGACGGTCGCCTGAATCCGCAGGCGCTGGGCTACGATCTGGTAGCGTTTGTGTATGTGCGAACCGACGAACCGGTTAGTACCCGCCACGCCGGCGATGAACTGGCGGCGATTCCAGAAGTGCAAGAGGTTCATAATGTTGCCGGCGAGGACTGTTATCTGGTCAAGGTGCGGGTGAGGGACACGGAGATGCTTGGGCGGTTCTTGCGGGAAAAGATCGGAGCGATCAAATCGGTGCGAAACACCCGGACGACCATCGCGCTGGAGACATTCAAGGAGACGCTCAGTGTGCCAGTGGATGAGACGGGGTGAGCCGACCGGCCTAAGTCGCTCAATGCCGGCTCTTGATCTCTTTCACGAGTTCATCGGTGAACTCGGTGGTGGAGCAGGTGCCTCCCAGATCATGAGTGAGATGGCGCCCCATCGCCAGCGACAGCACCATCGCTTTCCAAAGGCGCTCGGCAGCCTCGTGCTCGCCCAAATGACGCAGCATCAACAGCGCAGAGAAAATCAGCGCGGTCGGATTCGCCAGATTCTTCCCGGCGATATCCGGGGCGGTACCGTGGACAGCTTCGAACACGGCATATTCATCGCCGATATTCGCTCCCGGCACCACGCCCAGCCCGCCAACCAGACCGGCCGCGAGATCGGAAACAATATCTCCAAACAAGTTGCCCAATAGGAGCATGTCGAATTGCGAGGGGTCCATCACCAGGCGCATGCAAAGGGCGTCGACAATTTTGTCCTCCGCCTTGATATCCGGGTATTCCTTGGCGACCTGTTCGAAAATGCTCAGGAACAGGCCATCGGTGATTTTCATGATATTCGCTTTGTGCACCAGCGTGATTTTCTTCCGACCGTTCTTGCGGGCGTACTCGAAAGCCCACCGGGCGATGCGCTGAGACGCCTTTTCGGTGATGACTTTGGTGGCGCTAAATACCCCCGATGTTACCATGCTCTCGATTCCGGTGTAGAGGTCTTCGGTGTTCTCGCGGACAATCACCAGATCGACCTTGTCATATCGGGATCGAACGCCGCCGATTGATTTGACCGGGCGGAGATTCGCGTACAGATCGAGCTTCTGGCGAAGGGTCACATTGGCCGAGCGAAAACCTTTGCCGACCAAAGTAGTGAGCGGTCCTTTGAGCGCGACTTTATTACGCTTTATGGAATCAAGAAGGGAATCCGGTACGGAGTCGCCGGTTTGCTGAATCGCGGCCAGCCCGGCTTCCTGGCGGTCCCAGGCAACATCCACACCGGCTGCTTCGATTACGCGCACGGTGGCGGCGGTGACTTCCGGTCCGATTCCATCGCCGGGAATGAGGGTGACGGTATACTTTGCCATAGTCTCTATTCTGCTATTGTCTTTCGATTGCCCTCTGGCCAGGGTGCCGAAGAATAATCGCCTGCGGCAGTCCATTAACAGAGGTATTACCTGCCGAAAAGAACGGGGAGCGGACCGATTCGTCAACAGGTATTTGCAGGTGGCTCTCCCCCAGTTGTCACTCAGGAAGCAAGCGCCTTCAGGGCAGACAGCATTTCTTGTATTTCTTGCCGCTGCCGCAGGGGCATGGGTCATTGCGCCCGACCGGCGCTCCACCTTCTAGTTCCGCCTTACGATCCAGACACTCTGTGCTCTCCTGCGCAGCCAAACGTATTCCCTGAAAAAGGTAGATCGTTTTCGGCTCGCCGGTCTGTCCTTGGCCGGTGAGCGAGACGATGTCGGTCACATTAAGCAGCGGCTTGAACCGTTCGAGAATGTCCCGTTGGGGGTTTTTGTAGAGCCGCAAGTGAGCAACGTCATCGTAGTCCGGCACCGAGGCGATTAACCGCACGCCGGCCGGCACGTTTTCGATCATCCGCAGATCATCCAGGTGCTCCAGCACTTCGAGCGCGATTGCTGTCGCGTAGTCGTGCGGCAGGTAGCTGGCCGGATTGTAGGCGTCGCCGACGCGGAAATCGGCCTGCGGGCAAAGGGCGCGACTGCATTCTACGGCGACCGGGCTGAAATCAAAGCCGCGATACTCGTATCCCCGCTCGACAATCAGTTTCCCCAGGTCGCCGACCCCGCATCCGATCTCGAGTACGCGCTTAGGTGTGCTTCCCTGCTCGATCATTTTCAGTACTTGCTGATAGAGCGGGTAGTAACTGTCGGTGGCGTACCCACGGGCGTAGATGGAGTCGTAGTACTGGTGTCCCTTTTCGTCGTGGGTGGTGGTGATCATGCGTCCAATGCGGCCCTTTTCACAATGCGATGTCAGGAACGCAAGGTTCCTGACCTAACATTCTATATCGGCCAGTGCGAGCGGTTCGTTTAGGGGGCGTGTGACGGCCAAAATGGCTTTGAATTGGCTTTGCTATGCCAGAAATTGGCTTTGGATTGGGTTTGCTTTTTAGGTTAAGTACTTGTCGCACAACAAACAATTGGGTTTGTTTTGGTAAAATAACATGTTGCGGTTGGGGCATTCCACCATGAACGCGGTTGGGTGGGGTCGGAAATCATATCTCGCATGCACACGCATAGGTTACTCCTTTCACATAAGCGGTTATGTCGGTCATTAGATGCGAATTGCCATTGATTTTGCGGGAATGGGTGCGGCCACAAAGGCTGGTTCTCGACTCCGCCCGAATCAGCAAGCGGCAATTGCACGCCCTCTATTTAGGCAGGTGCCAACATTGTGATATCTATTACTATTAAGATTCAGTATTTTTTGGTTGAAGGATATCCGGGCTACTTAAGAGTCCGGGGGAGCGAGTGTGAGTAGCAATAAGAATTTCTGGGCGATTCAGGAACCGCATTCCAGGGTGAAGACCGAGATCGCGACCGAGTACTTCTACAAATGGGCAAACATAATGAGACAACAGGATGGGGACATGTCATACCTTGATCTGTGCTCTGGACGCGGTTACTATGAAGACGGAAGCCGATCAACACCCTTGGTTGTGCTCGACAAGATTTCGCGGGACAAAGAGTTGACCCGAAGAGTGAAAACTCATTTCTATGAGAAAGTGCGGTGGGTCTATCGTGATCTAGAAGCTGCGATCAAGCACCATTCAGTCTATTCGAAGCTGCGTTATGAGCCGAAGATCAATCCCATGGAGATCCGACAAGAGACGGTGCCTTCTCTTCCAATCACTGAAATGACCTTCACATTCATCGATCCTTGGGGCTATAAGGGTATCTCACTCAGTCTACTGTCACGCGTTGTCAAGGACTGGGGCAGCGATTGTCTTTTCTATCTGTCAATTGATGCTGTGAGGCGAAACATCGAAAATCCAAAAGGTGAGATGGAAATCCGATCGATCTTTGGTGACAGCGGATTCGAGGAACTACACAGGAGCAAGAGGAATGCTTCTCAGAAAAACCCTTTCCACCGCTCCGTAATCCGTCAACTGACAACGGCTATATCCTCAGCGACGAAACAAAGAATATTTGTGCTTCCGTTTGCAGTCGAATGCGAGGGTAGAAGAGGAATTAGGCATTACTTGGTATTCGTCACCAAGAATGCAACGGGTTTCAAGTGGATGAAGGAATATATGAGTCAGCACAGTCTACCTAGCCTAGATGGTGAGCCACTCTATTATTATCGCGAGTCAGGCCATAGTACGGAGGATCTGTTCAATCCACAGCTGCAGTGCCTCCGAGAAAGGCTTTTGAGGGAGTTCAGTGGCGTAACACTTCAAGTCTCCAATCTGATTGACCAGTGCAACGAACTTGCGTACCTAGCCACCATTGCGAACTTGAAGGCTGCCTTGCTGAAGCTCGAGGCGAACCAGCAGATTCTGGTCCTGCCGCGCGAGGGTAAGAGAAGAAAGGCAAAAACAATGGCGGACGACTTGACAATCGAATTTCCAAGGTAAGGTAATGGCTGCACTATCTCGCATAGAGTGGACGCACTCCACTTGGAACCCGACCACCGGCTGTAACAAGGTCAGTCCGGGGTGTGAGCATTGCTATGCCGAGCGGATGGCCCGGCGGTTGCACGGGATGGGGGTAGCCAAGTATCGAAATGGGTTTGAGGTGACGCTTCACTCGGACGTACTCGAAGCTCCCCTCCGGTGGAAGAAGCCGCAGATTATTTTTGTCAATTCGATGTCCGACCTGTTTCATGAGCAGATTCCGTTTGAGTATGTGCAACAGATATTCGATGTAATGTCCCGCGCGCGCCAGCACTTCTTTCAGATTCTCACCAAGCGGTCCAAGAAGCTGGTCAGGCTTCAGAACAAACTGGTGTGGCCGGAGAATGTCTGGATGGGAGTGACGTGCGAGAGTCAGCCGTATCAGTTCCGAATCAATGACCTTCGGAAGACCGATGCCCGTCTCAAATTCCTGTCACTGGAACCGCTATTAGGGCCGCTGTCGAATCTTGATTTGAGCGGAATTGACTGGGTGATTGTGGGAGGGGAATCCGGGCCGGGGGCGCGACCGATCAAGAAAGAATGGGTGGTGGAGATACTCCGGCAGTGCCGGGCGCAAGCGGTGCCGTTTTTCTTCAAGCAATGGGGAGGCGTGAACAAGAAAGAAGCGGGGCGGCGGTTGAACGGCCGGTTATACGAGGAGATGCCGGAGATACCAGAGCCGATTGAGATGGTGGGGCAAGCGGCGCTGGGGTTGTGAGGAGGGATAAAGGCAGAACCAGAAGCGGTTCTGCCCTACAGCTAATGAGTTCGATTTGTAGGGCAGAACCCCCGGTGGTTCTGCCGTTGAATAGTCTTCATTCCCCAAATGTGCCCTCGAATTTCGGTGCTTCTTTCACGCCCCATCCCTGGTCATATGCCCCCTGATTAAGAAACTTGCCGAATGACGAGTACTGCCAATCGTAAGGCGAACTCACGAGGCCGTGCTTTACAGGGTTATAATGAATGTAATCCAGATGCGTGTTTAGATCCCGTTCGTCTCGGATGACGTGATCCCAGAATCGTCGCTGCCAGATTGTGGCCTCATAAAGACGTTTGCGCTGTCGGTATTGATAGGCGAACGCGAGCTTTGCTCGTTTCATCAAGTCTGAAGGGCTGATTCCTTCGGTAGAAAGAAGCATATGCAGATGGTCAGGGAGAAAGACCCACGCAAGCACTTCGCAGTCTTCTATTTCCTGCAGCTTGGACAGAAACGTCGCAGTCAATTCGGGATAGGTTAGAAGAATCGGTTCACGATCATGTGTAACCGAGGTGACGAAGCAATATTGTCCTGGCGAAAAGTATCTCAGCAGTTTTGACATGGTGAGTCCTCCCAACATGGAAATGGCAGAACCAGAAGCGGTTCTGCCCTACAATATTGTCTTGATTGCCTCTATAAGCTGCTGTTTGTTGGCCATGGAGATTTGGCGGCCCTGGATCGGGAGATTCGGGAGAGTGCGGGCGTATTGGCGAAGTTTCACCACCGGCATAGCCTCAAGTTCCGCCAAGCTCAGCAGCGTTGTGGGAGATGTCTTTTCAACCTGAGATGGTTGTGATGTCACAGTTGCGGGCGCGGGTGGAGCCGGTGTGACAGCTGCCGAGCGTGATTTGGGCGGTTTAGCAGCCGCAGGCTTTGGCGAAGGTTTGGGTGACGGCTTGGATGCGGAAGACGGCGAAGGCTTGACAGTTTGTAGCGAGCGCTGTTGAATCGGAATTGTCGAAACCCTAGGGGGTTTCGACCTACGAGTCTCGGCAACAGGATGTGCCAAGCGCGGTGCGTCGCCGGTCGGGTAATACCGGTCGATGAAGAGACGATATGGGAGAATCGGGCTGACCATTTCATTCGGGCGCGGGATCACGTGCATTGAAACCAGTTGCTGTGCCTGCTCCGCAGCGCGTGCTCCGGCATCGACCGCCGCGACCACTGCTCCCCAGTCGCCTTCGATCTTGACAATAACGCGACCTGATTCAGTGTGCTCAGCCGAGGCGATACTCACTTCCGCCGCTTGAGTCGCGGCGCGAGTGACCTCGATCGCACCGAGCATCCCCTTAGTCTCGATAAGTCCGAGCGCTTCCAGTGACATCGCCGACAATGTGCGAATTTGGAATTTCAAATGCAACGGTAAACAATTGCGCTCATGCGGCTTGGGAGAAAAATTATCGCCCGCACTCCCCTCGAGTACGGGCGACCTCGATACACCAAAGAAAAGAGGACCTTCCTAGCACCAACACAGCGCACAGGAGTAAAAATGACAATATCGGAAATAGCAATGGCCATGCCACAGTCGCACGGGCTCGCACGCGGCATGTTAACGTGTTGATTTACAATGCGTTGGCTGGCCGAACGTGGATGGCGTGGTGTGGTCTGACGTGGAGCGATTCGTATGGACATACGAGCCCTAACCAAAGAAAAGCGGTAAGCGTCTGATTGTCAAACGCTTACCGCAACCAAGGAGTATGTAGAGATATCGTGTTAGTTCACGAGTTCAAGTCTCATTCCGCTCGCCGGTAGGTAGCGGGTCGCACGCTGCCGTAAGTTGGAAACGCTCTACCTGCCACAACAGGCGGACAGATTGCGACGCCCCCGTCGGAAACGGGGGCTCGCAATGACTTTGATGGTCCTTCGGCTCCCACATCAGTTGGGAGCACTTGACGGCAGGCTGATGCCGTATCGCTTCAGTTTCGTCCGCACAGTAGCCTCGTGCACACCGAGCAGGCGAGCCGCCTCGCATTTGTTGCCGTGCGCGGCCATCAAGGCCTCGAGAATGAGCATCCGCTCAAACTCGATCACCCGGTTGAACAGGCTGCCTGTTCCTTTGGAGCCGGTCAGCTTGTCGCCGGCAAAGACCGAGCGAGCCAGTTCGACCAAGTCCCCTTCGACCACCATCTGTGCCATGATTTCCAATCGCTTCACTTTGTTTACGAGTTCACGAACATTGCCGGGCCAGTCGTATTCCACGAACTGATGCACCAGTTCGGCAGGGAGTCTGGCATTATCGTCGAGAAGACCTCGCTCCGCCATGAAATGATGCAATAGAAGCGCAATATCCTCCTTGCGCTCGCGAAGCGCCGGAATATGAAACGTGATTCCGCTCAGGCGATAGTAGAGATCACGACGGAAAGTGCCATCGGCGACCATCGACTCGAGATCGCGGTTGGTGGCTGCGACCAATCTGATGTCGATCGCCACTTCCGTTGTTCCACCGAGCGGGACGACGGCGCGCCGCTCGATCACGCGGAGCAATTTAGCCTGTAGAGATAGCGGCATATCGCCGATCTCATCGAGCATCAGCACGCCGCCGCCGGCCGAGACGAGCAAGCCGGGCTTGTTGGTATCGGCGCCGGTGAAGGCTCCTTTGCGGTAGCCGAACAGTTCGGATTCCAGCAGAGTCTCCGGCAAGGAGGCGCAGTTGATGGCGACGAAAGGTCCGGCGGGGCGGATGATCGAATGATAGTAGCGTGCCATTTGGTCTTTTCCGACACCGGTTTCGCCGGTGAGGAGGATCGCCAGATCGGAGCGGCCGAGCGCCGGAAGCTGCGACAGGAACTGCTTGATGATCGGGTTGACGGTCAGGTATTCGCGGTTTGTCGTCCCGGCGGTTTTGGCCGGATGGGCGTCATGGGCCGCCGTGTCCAAATCCTGAATCATGCGGCTCACGTCGTCGCGCAGCGCGGCGATCTTGCTTGCCACGTACAGTTCCTCAGCGCGAAAGAGAAATGTCATACGTTCGCGAACAGAGAACAGTTTCGATGTTCCTGCGGCCTTGAGCGCGTCGGCCTTTTCCCAGCGAACGTCGGCTTCGGAGAGCATGGTAATGCTCGCGGCGAAAGCTTCGACCGCTTTGCCATTCTGTCCGGTCGCCTCGGCGATCTGGCCACTGAGCTTCATCAGCGCGCCGATCTCGACTTTATCATCGGTCTTGTTGTAGATTGTGAGAGCTCTGGCGGTGAATCGTTGCGCCTGACGGTACTGCTGAGTGCGGACCATCAGTTCCGCCAGATGACGCATCACGCGCGCTGCCAACGTGCTGTTGGGAGCGATCTTCTCAGCGACAGACAGAGCGCGATTGAGTGAACGGTCGGATTCAGGATACCGTCCCGACCGGTATTGCAGTTCTCCGAGATAGGTGAGATAGATGACTTCGTCGCGGCGGCTCTGCTCGGCGACGATCAGCGGATACGCGTGATCCAGAGCTTCTTCCGCCTTAGCGTACTCCGCCCGCTGGATATAGAGATATCCAAGCGACAGGTAGGCACGGGCGGTTTCGATCTGGTCACCCAACTCGGTCGAGAGTTCGACATTGAGATTCAAATGTTTCTCGGCCTGGGCGAGGTCGCCGGTGAAAGCATGGATACGGCCGATATTGCCCATCATGAAGGCGAGTTTCTTCTTGTCGCCGAGTGTTCGGGCGATTTCCACCGCGTCCATCAGACAGGCCAACGCATTGCGATAGTCTTTTTGGCGGAAGAAAAGTCCGCCCAGATGATTGAGCGCGCGACTTTGTCCTTCGGGACAGTCGTTGCGCCGGAAAATCGATTCCGCATCGCGGAATGCCTTTTCAGCTCCTTTGAATTCCCCCAGATCACGCAGGATACCACCGAGCGTGAGAAATATCTCAGCCAGAAGGATGGTATCGCCATCGGCGGCCGCCATGGTGTGCGCCATGCGCGCAGTGCGTAGCGCCGCCGCATTCTGATGCAGCGAAGCATACGCCTGCGCCGCCTGGTGCACGACCGCGCCGGCGGAACTTCCGCCCGCCTCTTCAAGCAGACTACGATTAGCTTCGTACTGCCTGATGATGGCGGCGAAGTCCCGTTTCTCGCGAAGCGTCGCCATGAAGTGCGCAATCGAGTCGCAGAAGCCTCGATCGTTTGTGTTTACATTCTTCATAGGGCGATCGCCTCAGTTTGCTGTGTTCAAGCTGCTACCGCTTTGGGCCGGCGGTGTTGTCGGGGTCTCGTTGCGATTAGTGATCGTAGTGATCGGTTTGGACTTCACCGGTTGGAGGAAAAGCCACCTGAAAATCCGGGCGTGGGTGAAGTCAATGACCGGGATGCCGGTTGCGGTCGCCGCCGGCAGGGCTGTTTCTCGCGGCCTGTTCTGGTCACCGCCCCAGGGATGATCGAGATTCGATCCAAAATCCTCCGGGGTGTACGGAGTCCGTCGGGACATGACCGGGCTTTGCAGGCAAACCACCAGCAACAGCACGATGGTCGCCCAAGTAATAATTTTGCGCATAGCACAACTCCTTGGTTTGAGTTATAAATGGTTTACTCTATTCCAATCCATAGTATGGCGATATGTGAGGGCGGTGAGGTGTGAGGCGGGCCATCCCTGTCCTCGCTATAACATACGCACCGGCAAGAGGTTGTGTCAAGGGTTTTCTGGAGGCGATTGACCGAAGACGCCTTGCCCTCAGGCGGCGGGTTTTCGGGAGCGGGCTATCAGCGCGATGAGAAAGGCGGCGACCAAGCTGAATTCAGCCCACATCCACCCCGCTTCGAACAAGGTCGTAAACAGCAAGAGCGCGGACAAGGTGAAGAGGATGACGGCAATGTCAATACGGAAACCTGTGCGTGAATCCCGCCAGGTCTTGCGGGCAAGGCGAAACTGGCCGATGAAAAGGGCCAGCAGCGCTGTCACGCCCAATATGCCGGTTTCGGCCAGATAATGCAGAAACAGATTATGCGCGGACAGCCCGCGAACATAGTAGTTGAGCGGGTCCAACCTGACAGCCGGCATTACCTCAGAAAGGTTGCGGAAATTCCCCGGTCCGATCCCCATCAGGGGGTGTTGCCAAAAAGCCTTCAGAGCTTCGGTCCACAAAACGAGGCGAAGCCGAAACGTGCCGTGCGGAGTGGTAGTGAGCAACCGCTCAAATCGCCCAATCACGCCGGAGAACAACAAGGCCTTCAGCGCAAAGACTGCGACCACGGCGGTCGCCACCCAGATCACGACCCAGCGGACACGCCGCCGCACCAGAGCTGCTGAAGGAACCAGACCGATGGATTGCGCGGCGATACCGCGGCTGGATATCGGACGAGTGCGGCTCACCGTAAGCAGAAGCAGAAGGCCACATGAGGCGACGGCGAAAAGAAGCGGCGCGCGTGATTGCGTAGCTATCAGCCCGCCAAAAGTAACGGCGGTGCCAATGGCGTATCGCGCAGATTTTCCCGGCGCGGCCCACAGGAAGAACCCCAATCCAATCGGAGCGGCCAGCATGGCGAAATCGTCCAAAGCGATAGACATGAAACCGAACGACCGGGTCTGCCCGCGGGCGATCAGGAATTCGGCTAACGCGACGGCGGCGTGAGCGGCGCAAATCCAGAAGAAGAATCGCAGGAGCGATGCAATCGTGGTCGTGGCCGACAGCCGGTAGACCGATAGGAAGACCAGAAGCGTGACCAGGACGCGAATCATCGGCCGGACCGACGCAGCTAAACTGTAGCCGAAAACGCCCGTCAGCAAAAGCACGATGAATACGAAGATGTAATTACCGAATAACGGGGGTACGCGGGAATCGGAGGATTCACGCAGCAGAAGATCAAGAGCGGCCGCCAGAATAAGAAGGACCGCGCCGACATCGTACATGTACACTTTCAGTCCAGGCAAAAACGCGGAGGGAACAAACAGTAGAAACACAAACGTGTACAAAGCCAAGCGCGGGTGAGTAATGATGAACAGCGTTGCAGGTATTGCGAGCAGAACGGCGCCATAAAGCAGTTTGCCGCGGAAAGCCATAGCGCATACGAGAGTAAGATAGAGAATGGTGGCAAGTCCCAGATACAGCCGGAGACGGCGTGTGTTCAGGTCGTCAGAGAGACTGAGGGCGGAGGCGGTGGACATGGGGCTAAACTATGCTGAGCTGTCTTGAGCGTCAATCGGAATTGCCGGGGGCAGTAGGTCAGGAGCGCGAGGTTCGGAGCTACGAAACGGAGATCGCTTCGTCGTCACGCGTCCTTCGACTTCACTCAGGGCGACGGCTGGCAGATCGTCTCGGTAACGCCCCAAGGATGATTCAATATTTCATTTACGAATCACCGCTTTCTCTGTATCTTGCTTACGTTCTACATCTTTGCTGAAGGGTGATCGTATGCCTACCGATGGACTCATGTGCTGGAATTGCGGCAAACCGACCGGCATCACCGGCGGCGTGACCCGCTCCGATGCGTGCCCCGAATGTTTGGCGGATTTGCGCTGTTGTCGCGGCTGCCGTCATTTTGACCCGACCCGACGGTTTCAATGCCGTGAGAATGTTGACCACAATTTCGTGAACAAAGAGAAAAATAACTTCTGTGAATTCTATCAGCCCCGGAATGTGGTTAAACGCCCGGGTGGCATCACGACGCAGACCGACACCAAAGACAATCGGAAGAAGAAGTTCGACGGTTTGTTTGAGGATTAGTAGACAGCAGCGCTGACGGGGACGGATATGCGGAAGCATCTGCCATTTCTGGCATTACTGTTTACACTCGCACTCATCGGAGTCAGTTCGTACCTACCGCTGAATTCGATGTGGGGGCTAAATCATTTGCAGTATTTGCCACTGGGGTACTCCGTTCTCCTTTGCATTGCCGTAGCAGCAGTTGCCGTGCTTTGGCTGGGCGGACCCCGGTTTGCCTCTGTCGAGCGGTGGATTGAATCTGTGGATAGATTGCTGTTTGGGAAGGGCCGATGGTCAAAGCTATGTATAGCCGCTCTTCTCTGCCTCATTTTCTACCTTTTCCGCTTGCACACATTCTTGTTGGGCGACGGCTATCTGCTGCTTTCTGCGTTTGGACAGGACACGACACATGTGTTCAAATGGACTGAGCCTGGCTCTATCTGGCTCGTGCGCTTGGTGCAAACAGGGTTAGGTGAGTACACCAAAGAATCGGCGCTCTCCGCATTTCGGATTCTGTCATACTTATCCGGCGTTGTAGCGGTATACAACTTTCTATGTATATCGCAGAGGTTCTCTGACGATGCTCGAACACGCTTACTGGCTCTTGTGACTCTAATCGGTTCCGGAAGTATGCTCCTATTCTTTGGATATGTCGAGCATTACCCGGTCGCCTGGGCTGCTGTGGCGGTCTTCTTCAACATGGCGCTACGCTACTGTGACACGGGCAGAGGCTTTTACATTGTTCTCCTATCGTTTGTCGTTTCTGTCTTTCTGCACTTAGAGGCAGTCTCGTTGGCTCCGGCAGTGATCTATCTCGTGCTTCATAAGCTGGGGATGGATGATTTCCTATTTTCCCGGCAGACCTTAAGTCGGGTCCTGTTGATTCTCGCGTACTTAACAAGCATATCTGCCGTGCTCTGGATCAGTAAACAGAGGATTGATTTTGAAGTGCTCTTCCTTCCCGTTCTTAATGGTCGACCGGCCTCACCTGAGTACGCGATGTTCAGCTTGAGGCATCTGCTCGATATCGTGAACCTGCTCTTCCTCGTTTGCCCTGGTTGGCTGGCTTTGGCGGTCATCGGAGCAGAAGGTGCGGAGACGCGCGTTCCTGTCGCGTTCACGAGATTTCTTCTCCTGACGGTGGTGGGATCGCTTACGTTTCTCGTGGTGATTGACCCAGCGTTCGGTCTTGCCCGCGACTGGGATCTGATGTCCCTCACCTGCCTTCCGTTAGCCCTCTATCTTGTCTGGCGCGCTCGATGCTCGAAGAATCGTGTAACCGGTCGCTTGTTGATTGCATTTGGCATTACTGCTATGGTCGTCACCGTATCCTTTGTGTCCACCGCCACGAACAGAGCATCATCAGAAACCCGAGCGCTCAACTTGTTGCGACTGTACGGTTCAAAGAATAACTCCGGTTGGGTTGTACTATCCGACTACTATTATGAGCGCGGTGAAAGCGACAAAGCGTCTGTAGTCGTGAGGGAGATGAGATCGGTCTTTGGTGATGACACATTGATTGTTCGCGGATATAGCTATCTGGAGAAGCAGAAGTATGACGAGGCGTTCAAGCTGGCAGAACGACTGGTCAAGAAGGATCCTTACCGACCGGAGTACCTGCAATTGCTGGGCAATGCATGCGGTAAGTTAGGGCGGACAGAACCTGCCATTGATTACTACGATAGGTCGATAGCGTTGAGGCCATACGACGCTCGACTTAGAAACGAGTTTGGTCAGATGCTCCTGAAAGCGGCGCGCTACAGAGAGGCATTGGAAGCATTGAATTCTGCGCGCGAACAGGATCCGTCACTGACCTTTGTTCTGGAAGGGATAGGGCTGGCGTATTTCAACTTTGGATTTCTTGATTCGGCCTCACACGTTGCGGATACATTGTTCACAATGGAGCCAAACCAGCCCGGAGGGCATTTGCTCAAGATGGTTATTGCGATCCAGCAGTCAGATATCGAAACTGCTCGCTCGCACTTTGAACAGTATCTGACGTACGGTCAAGGCAGACCTGACTACGAGAGAATCCGCGAGTATTACGGCTATCTCACGGAGAGGCGACCAGCTGAAAAAGCTGGAGATTGATGAACCCCCACGTGAATCCATTTGTCACCCGTGATACAGTATCAGTATCACTGCCACCAACCACAGAGAAACAGTCGCCAGCAGCGGTTTGTCGGCGAACATCACGCGGGTAGGCGAGCCGCCCTCGGCTTTCCGGTGAATCAAATACAAATAGCGGAAGATGCCGTAGACGACAAACGGAATGGTCAAATACAGATTCTCCGTCTTCAATTTCTGCGATACCTCGACCGAGAACGTGTACAGCATGTACATGACAACAACCGAGGCAGTGGTTACCCCGATCAATTGGTCAAGCAGATAGGGGGAGTATTTGCTCAGGCTTTTGCGGTGGGTGTGGGCGTCGTTTTCCAACAGCACCAGTTCGTGCCGACGTTTGCCGAACCCCAAAAACAGCGCCAAGAGCAGCGTATTGATGAGCATCCATTTCGAGGCGGGAACTTCGATCGCTGCCGCACCGGCGTAAGCGCGCACCACAAAGCTGAGCGCGAGGGTCATGGCGTCCAGAATGACGATGTCTTTCAACAGCAGCGTATACAGCAGGTTGACCGCGACAAACCCGACCGCGACAAGCAGAAATGTTTGATTCAGCCAGTAAGCCGCAATCAATCCGGCAGCCAGCAGGATGACCACCATCACGATCGCGGTCGTGGGAGAGACCGCACCGGAAGCGAGCGGCCGGTCCTTCTTGAGGGGATGGGCTTTGTCCTTGTGGCGGTCGATCAGATCATTGTAGGTGTAAATGGCAGAAGAGAGCAGGCAGAAAATTCCCGCAGCGGCAAACGCCAGTTCCGCTTTGGCGGTGTCCCGAATTGTCCCGGCGAATACCAAGGCTGCCAGCACGACGCTGTTCTTAATCCATTGGGCGGGGCGGGCCAGCCTGATCAGGTGGAAAAACATGCCGGAGTATACACGGCCGGGGAGCCGGTTTCAAGTCTCAATTGGATCGGCAAAACTGTTGGCGGCGGTCGGTGAAAATGGTATACTGGGGATATGAGCCGAAGCCGCCACCAGAAAGAGCCGAGCGGACATTATTTGGTCCTCGTGAACAAGAAGGCTGCGAATTACTCTCGCCGGGCGGTTAGCAGGCTGCTTGAGTCTATTAAGAAACATGGTCGTAATTATACGATTTATGAGCCGGAATCAGCGATGGGGTTGCTGAAGCAGGCGCAGGATGTGGTCAAAGCGACCGCCAAGCCGACTGCCGGAGCGCAGCGGTCAGAGCGCCGAGGCGCATTTACAGCAATAATCGCGTGCGGCGGTGACGGGACATTCAATCTTGCGGCACGAGCCGCAACCGAAGCAGACCTTCCGATCGGAGCGGTTCCGTTAGGTCGGTTCAACAGCATTGCCCGTCATTTGTACGGCGATATAACGGTGGATAAGGCGATAGCCCACATCATGACCGGAAACTATCGCAAGATCGACGTCGGCATGGCGGCAGACCAACCGTTTTTCGGCGCGGTCGGTCTTGGTTTTCTCCCCGAGCTATTCCAGTTGTTGACGAAGGAAAAACCCCCTCGCTTTGGTTTCGGCTGGTCCCAGTTCGGCGCCAAGGCGGCATCGGCGGTGAAGCCGGCGGCGATGACGCTGAAAATCGACGCCTACAAGCTGGAGGCGTCGCCGGTGCTTTTCAACGTGAATCTGCTTCCGTTTGCCGCGGGATTGCCGTTCTCGGAAGCCTCGATCATGGACGACCAACATGCCGAAGTGATTTTCGATATGGGGATGAAACCGGCCGATGCATCGACGCTGACCAAGGCGCTGTATAAAGGGAAGTATCTGTTTGGAAATGAAGTTCGGATGTATCGCGGCCAGTCTATCACCATTCAGCCGGTCAAGGGGCGGATGCTGTATCTTGACGGGGAGTTGATTCCGCTGCCGACCAACGTGCTCTCAATAAAGATCGGTGAAAAACAAGTCAAGGCGTTCTGCGCGTGAGTTTATGCGGTGGATCGCAGTCCTATCGGCGCTGATTTGCATTTCGGCGGCGGCAATCAAAGCGGACAGCACCAATGTATCGGTCGGAAGCGACACCTCGCTGTTTGTGCCGTTGCCGAATGATCGCGACTCGGCGCTGGTAACCGACACGACCAATCTCGAACGGCATTTGTATCAGAATCCCACGGTGGCGTTGTTCAAATCCCTGTTTGTGCCGGGATTAGGACAAGTGGGGAATCACCGGTACGTGAAAGCGGTTTTGTTTGCGGGGCTGGAGGGCTGGCTCTTAAGTTCGGCAATTCACTACAACAGCCAGGCTCAGGACTACCGGAGGAAATATGATGCCGCCACAGACCCGGCTGTTCGCAATTCCCAGTATTATCTCTACAAGAATCGGCGGGACGAGCGTAACAAATACCTCTGGTTTGCGGGGCTAACGGCGTTTGTGTCGATGTTCGACGCCTACGTTGACGCGCATCTTTCCGGTTCGCCGACTTCGGGTCGAGGGCGCAAAGTCGGTTTTGATGTGACTTCCGATGGTCGCGGGGGAACGGCGGTTCAACTGGCCGTCCGGTTTTAGTCAGTCAGGATGAAATCCTTGATATCCAGGCCGTAGCGGGCGGGGTCGACATAGCGCACAATCCTGCGTTCGAGATTATCGGCGGCGGAAAGGTCTACCCAGAGCGGGTCAGCGAGCAGTCCGGCGCGGTTGCCGACAATCTTGACATACGGTCGGGCGAGGTCATTCTCGTTATTGGTCAGCACCAGCGCAATTTCTTCGGTCGTCAACAGCACCAGCGACCCGGCCGGATAGATGCCGACGACGTCGTTAAATATTTTCAGCAGGAACGGGTCGAACTTCACGTTCATCTGGTACCGCATTTTCCGGATTACTTCGTCGGGTGGAATCTGCTTCTTAATATAGACACGCCCGGAAGTAAGGGCATCGAAGGTGTCGACAATGGAGATGATTCGGGAAAAGAGATCGGTGCGGCGCTTCCGATGTCGAAGGATCGGATAACCGGTGAGGTCCTGGTTGATATGATGTTCAAACGCGCCGCGAGCCGCCCGTGCGCTATGCGTATCGAATTTGAGGTTGTGTATGATCGTCTTGGCACCCAGGAGCGGATGCCGCTGCATCTGAATCCAGTCGTTCTCATCGAATGCTTCCGGTTTTCGGATCAGATCGGCCGGCAGCTTGACCTTGCCGATATCATGAAACAGGGCCGAGAATCCGAGCTGGGAGAGGCGCGGCCGGTCAAGACCGAAGCGGACCCCCAGGGTCAGGGAATACACGCAGACATTGGTGGAGTGAGCGTAGGTGTAATCGTCGTAGTCTTTGATGGCCGCCAGCTCCAGCAGAGAGGACTCATCCTGCGTGATATGGTCGATGAGGGTGTGGACTACCCGCTTGGTTTTGGAAGTGTTGATCTCTTTGTCATGAGTCGCACTGACGACGATATCCTGCACTACCGATATTGCCTGAACAAACGTCCTGCGGGCCATCTGACGAAACCGACGGCGCATTTCCTCGGAGACAGTCGGGGCATCGGCACCGGCTTCTTTCATCGACAATAGACTGACATACGGAATGCCGTGCGAGCTCAACTGCGCGGCAAGACTCTCAAGATTGGCGTTGGAGGGTTTATCGGAGGCCATGAATTGCAGGAACGAGGCGACCTCATCCGGTGAGATGCGAATGTCGAAAACGACTCCCCCGACTCCGAGCCGGCGCCACTCACCGACGACGCTTGATGCGCCGGACTGTCCGTGATCGTCGAAACGAACCAGCCGCTCATTGACAAAATAGCGATCGTGAACGGCTTTAATCGTAATCTCGCCGTAATTTGGGACGGCCGCGAGATGCTCCATGAATATAGTGAGCTGCCGGCGGAACATGGCGTTGGAGAGATCAATGATCCGGCACGTCTTATAGAGAGCAAAGAACGAGTTCAATAGCCGCTGCTCGGTCTGGCCCGCAAGAATGCCGACATCCGTATTATTGGGTTCGCTCATGGTCGCCTCCGAAGATATTCTCACGCCGTCGCCGGAGCGCCGTCTGAGCTTGCTGCTTTATTCCCGGCATCCAGGTATTGCCAAGCGCAACCAATAGTCGCTCCGCTTTTTCGCTGCGATTGTGGCTGAGTGCCTCAAACGCCGCCTCCCGCAGAAACGTAAGGGTGCCGTCGCGCCAGAGATTGCGCCGCGCGATGAGTGACTGCAGGTATTCCACCGCGTTCTCACCGCCAAGGACGGAGTAAGAAGTGAGAATGCGCTGTTGATCCGTTCTATCAATAGAAAGAAAGCCGTTGTCGGAGATAAGCGAAGCGACCGTATCGAAGGCCGTGCTCCTTGGTTGCGCAAGCAGCGAATCAAGCGCCAGGTCGCGGATCTCCGAGTCTGAATCAAGCGCTGCCCGCTGGAGAATCCTTACCGCTTTGGGATTGACCGCATTTCTAAGCGCATGCAAGACCTCCAGGCGCACTCGCCGTTCCTGGTGCCCGGCCGCTTTTTCCAGATAAGTCACCGCCCGATCATCATCAATCTGCGCCAGAATCATGACCGCGTTTCGCACCACAAACCAGCGTTTGTCGAAGACGCCCTTACCGATCAACGGAAGATGGCCTTTACCGTGCGCGACCAAATAATCACACAAAGCCCGGCGGTGCGACTCGTGTTGCAGGTCACCGAGCAAATCGACCAGTCCTTCCAGCGCCTCCCAGCCAAGCAGCTCCAGATAGCGCCGCAGTTCGACGGCGCTGACCGCTTCATTCTGACCCAGGGCTTCTTGTAGAATCTTGAGTCGATTTCGACTGCCGGCCATAAGCAACGCGTCTTTCAGGCATTCTGCCCACATCCGATTTTCCGATTTGAGGCGATCCTGCAGGAGTCGGAAATGGCTCAGGAGCCGGCCCGCTTCGGTTAGCCGACCGGCACGAACAAACTCGTTCATTACCCTTTCACACATTTGGACTGTCTCGCTGAATTCGGGCAGTTCCACTTCCTGTAGAAGCATCTCTTGCAACAACTCAATGGTTGATTCGTAAGGGTCAAACTGCGCGTCATCGATCAGGATTCCGGCTATCTGCTGTTCTTCCTCTTCGGACAGTTTGAATTCGTCATTCAGGATTAGAGCCGTATTGGGAGCGGATGCTTGGCCGGGCGTCGCCGGTGTTGCAGCGAGATCGCCAAACCCCATAGCTTGGGCCGCCTCGGCGGTGTGGGAGGCGATTTCGTCGCTCTCCTTCTCATCAAGGACAACCTCCCCTTCCTGACCGGGAGTGGAGGCATAGGAAATCGCCGCGGGGCGCCGAACGGACTTACTATCGTCCGCTTTGATTGAGCCGGAGTCCGTCGGATCAGCCGTTTCCCGCTGGGCGCTGTCCAGCGCACAGAATATGGAGTTGTATTTCTCGTATTGGTCTAAGTTGATCCGGAGGTCAGGCGAATCGGTTCGGTCGGCGATACCGAACAACTCAGCAACCCGGAAATCCCCCTCGTAGCCGGCAAGGGCAATATCTTCGACGGTTGTCAGAGCGATCCCGGTAAGATTAGCCTCCCATATCTGCGCCACCAGATCGGATCGACGGTTGGAGATGTTGTATTCCTTCAGAACATCGAGCAGTCGGTATATCTCGGCTACGTCCAATCCCTCTTTGAAAGTGATGCCGGTAATTCCCGGATCGAATAACAATCCGGCCAGGCATTCTTCTTTGGAAGAGTCCGTGTAGACCGTTTCATCGCCAAGAGAGATGGCCTCACGGCCGATTGATATCTTGACGTCACCGTATGTCTTGACCAATCTAATTAGTTGCTCAGAGAACGATTGTCGGAGCGATTCCGGAAGCGGGTTCCCTTCCGGATACATTGCCACCACCTTGACAACCTTCAGAAGGTCTTTCAGAATCAGCTTTACGTCACTCAGACGCTGCTGTTCTTTGCTTAGGTCGTAGCCCATAACAATACGGATTTCCTCTTCATCAGTATATCGGCACCCTGACAGAACCCCTTAAGCCGTTGTTGGGCAAAAAAATAGTCCCCCACGACGAGTAGGGGACTACCATGACCGAACAGGTCTGCTGAGCTTTGTTACAACAGCGTGATCTTGCTGCGGTTCTTGGTCACCTTCTTGGTCGCATTACGCGTGTCGAACACCAGTCTGGCGTTGTTTACTATCCACTGGTAGTCATACGCTTTATGGTCTGTGACGATCAATATCAGATCAGCCTTCTTGAGCAACTCAGGAGTGAGCTTGGTCGACTTCATGATTCCGTGCTCCTCCTTGAACTGCGGGCAGTGCGGATCATTGTACAGGACCTTCGCCCCGGTGTCTTTCAAGAGCTTGATGACGTCAAGCGCCGGTGATTCCCGAACGTCCTTGATATCCCGCTTATAAGCCAACCCCAGCACGAGAATAGTGGAAGCGCCGATTGCTTTGCTGCGTTTCTTGTTAAGGAGCTTGATAGTCCGATCAACGACATATTCCGGCATATGGCTGTTGACATCGCCGGCCAGTTCGATAAACCGGGCATAGTAGTTGAGCGATTTCAGCTTCCAGGACAGGTAGTGCGGATCGATTGGAATGCAGTGCCCGCCCAACCCGGGCCCCGGATAGAACGGCATGAAGCCGAACGGTTTGCTCGACGCCGCCTCGATTATCTCCCATACATTCATCTTGAGCCGGTCGCACATCAGGGCCACTTCGTTAACCAGTCCGATATTCACTGACCGGAAAGTGTTTTCCAGCAGCTTGACCATCTCGGCCGCTCTGGTCGAAGAGACCGGGAAAACGTGCGGAATAGTCTGCTTGTAAAACGCACACGCAACCTTGGTGCATGCCGGGGTTACGCCGCCAACCACCCTCGGAGTATTCTTAGTATTGAATTTCGGGTTGCCCGGGTCCACTCGCTCCGGTGAAAAGGCCAGAAAGAAATCCTTGCCGACCTTGAGACCGGTTGCTTCCAGAATCGGCAGGATCAACTCCTCAGTCGTTCCCGGGTAAGTGGTCGATTCAAGAACCACGAGCGTACCTTTCCGAAGGTATTTCTTAACCCAGTCGACGGCGGCGAGAATATAGCTGACATCCGGGTCCTTCGTCTTTGACAGAGGAGTCGGCACGCAGATCGAGAGCGTATCCAGTTTCGCTATGAGCCTGGGATCGTCGGAAGCCACAAACCGCCCGGCCTTGACGGCCGTTCTCACGGTCTCGTCCGGAATGTCGTCGATATCCGATTTGCCGCTGTTAAGCAGTTTGATCTTGTTCTTGGATATGTCAAGTCCGGTAACGGTAAAACCGTTCTCAGCCAGCACCATCGCCAGCGGAAGCCCAACGTAGCCAAGCCCGATAATACCGGGTCGGGCCTTTCGACTCCGGATTTTGGCGATGAGTTCATCGGCGCGGTTTTTTGATCGTGCTTTCTTTTCCATCGTTCATATCTCCATGATAAGGGATCACTCTTTTGCTGATTGTTTAGACAACTCCTCACGCCAGTAATTCAGCGTGTCGGCCACAGTACTCTGCAATGAATGCTTCGGGGCATAGCCCAGT
>Ga0315293_10001421_pt1 | contig 23273 bp, 45 predicted proteins | sample YL17G13_20_MG_FD_203071 | JGI IMG/M metagenome (GOLD analysis project Ga0315293, IMG submission 203071) | Sediment microbial communities from Yellowstone Lake, YNP, Wyoming, USA - YL17G13_20 | ecosystem: Environmental > Aquatic > Freshwater > Lake > Sediment | place: USA: Wyoming | collected...
GTCATGTACCTGAATATAAAGAGAAGTATGATAAGAATTACAAAGGTAAAATTGTAACACAAAAACAAATGCAAGATGTATATAGAATAAGAAAAAAGGATTGTAATTGTAAATGTCATAAAATTAGAAAATATACACATTGTTCTGAGTGTGAGAAATGAAGAAAAGAACATTTAATCGTGAATGTATGAAGAAAATGAATGGTAAGATTAAAGTATATAAGATTGCCTCATACGATATTGAAACAGATACATCTAATAATATGAACAGATTTTTATTTGGTGGTTTCATTGATTCTAACGGAAAATATAAATGTTTTACAGATAAAGATAAAATGATTGAATACATGATTAAACATGTTGATAAAGATACTTGGGTATATGCAACTAACAATTCATTCGACCATTATGCACTATTTGGACATAAAAAGGATTTTCTAAAAGAACCACCATTAATGCGTGGAAACTTATTAATGAACGCAAAATATCATGGAATAAATACATTTGATACAAGAAGTTATAGTAAAGCAAGTGTTAAAAATTTAGGTCAAATGCTTGGATTACCAAAAGGAGAGGGTAAATTTGAATTTTATAATAAAACATTATTAGAACCAAAACATAGACAAATGTTTCGTCGTGCAAGAGAATATAATAAAAGAGATTGTGAAATAACAAGACAATTCATGATAGGATTTCAAAAAGTATTAAATGAACTTGGTGGAAATCTAAAAATAACTATTGGTTCATGTGCTATGGACTTATTTAAAAGAAAATATTTACAAGAGGATATACAACATGAATACGTTAAAACTTTTCGTGACGGTACTTTCTTAAAAGATTTTTTATCTGAGGCGTATCATGGTGGTAGAACTGAGGTATTTTATCGTGCCGTAGAGGGTGTACCAAGAAATACTGAAAAAGTTTATTACTATTATGATTTTAATTCTTTATATCCAAGTGTAATGTTATACGCTTATCCAAAACCTAGTTCATGTCAATTAACAATGAGTGATAGAGGAAAGTTAAATATATCATCAATTATGAATTTTGAGGGTTGTTCACAAATAGAGGGTGTAAGTCCTTATATGGATTATCCAGTATTACCAATGGTTGTAAATAAAAAATTATGTTTTACCATAGGAAATATTGAGGGTGTATTTACTCATGTTGAATTGCGTAGATTTTTAGAATGTGGTGGTGTGATAACAAAAATTTACAAAACTGCTTGTTATACTAAAACATTCAAACCATTTGAGAAATGGGTAACTGAATTATACAATTTAAGATTAAAATATTCAAATGAAAATAATACAATCTATAAAGAAATAATAAAATTATACTTAAATAATTTGTATGGTAAATTCTTTCAAAGAAACATAATGAACATGGAATTTATTAGTCTTGATGATAGAAATGATGATGATTTAAGTCAAGACGGATTTACATTTGATAGAGAAATAGGATTTGGATATAGAGAAACACCAAAAGAGAGTAATCAAGCATTTATCATACCAATATTTGCCGTATATACTACTGCTTATGCACGATTAAAATTACATTATCAATTAGTAAATCTTAAAGGTCTTTATTGTGATACTGATTCAATATTAACTGAAACAAAAATATCAACTTCAAAGAATCTTGGTGATGTTAAACTTGAATGTGAATGTAATGATTTCGTACCATTCAAACCAAAAGATTACAAATTTTTCGATATAACAAATCAAAAAATGGTTTACAAAGCAAAAGGTGTAAGACTTGGTGATAATCCTGAAGAAGATTTTAATAAAATTAATCGTGGTGAAAAGATTGACCAAGTAAGATTTGGAACTTTAAAAGAGGCAATAAGAAGTCGTGGAAAATTTGCACCAAACGAAAGAAGAATTACAACTAAAACATTTGTTGCAAAAGATGAAAAAAGACATTGGACAGGTGATTTTAATGAGAATGGTCTTGAAATTTCCAAGCCAATTATGATTGGTTATAAGACTACTGCTAATTTAGATTATTATTTTAGAACTAGAACAAAGAGCAATATGTGATATTGTCCAATCTCTCATTCTTCGTGCATTATCTTTATGAAATCCTAATGCTCTACATATCATATATTTTGCTTGTCTTTCATGTCTATTCTTATTTCTATTATTGTATTTTATAATATATTCAACTTGTGATGTTTGTATCATTTGATTTTCTTTTCTCCTTTCAATGCTTTCTTGTGTGCCTTATTATAGGGCATACCTTTATTCATTAATGCTCTCTCTTTTTTCTCATGATATACTACTTGTCTATATTTTCGTCCTTTCAAATGTGAATCAACATATACTTCATTATCTTTTGGTTGTGTTTTTAATCCGAGTTCTCTACTTGCTGGTCTATTCAAACCGTAATATCCTCTAACATTTTTTCTTACTACTTTTACTTTTCTTGAGTGTTTATTTAATTTGTTTAATTTATTGTATTCTCTTTCTGTAATTTTCTTGTCATACATTTTCTTTAATTCTTCTTTTGTTACTGTTTTGCCTGATTCTCCTTTTGCTTTCTGATTTTGTAATACTTCAATTCTTACTTCTCTCTTGTTTGCACCTGTTAATTTTGTTTTCTTTCTCTTGATTTGTTTTACACCATTCTTGCTACCCTCGTATGTTATTCCGTCGTTTAAGTGTGTAAATCCAACTTCTGTATCTGAATCTAAATTATTATTACTTCTATATGTTGCTAGTGCTTTGTTTAATGCTTTGTTGTATTGTAATTTTTGTTGTTCTATTGTACTTATTTGTCTTACTTCACTAAATCCATATACTTTTTCTCTAGCGAATACTGTACCTCTACGATTTGTTAAGTAACATGCTATTAGAATCCAAACGCTACCTCTCATTGTGATAGACCTCTCAATTTTGCCTCATTTTCTTGATGAAATAGTCTATTATTGTGTTGTTCTTCACGTTTTTGTTTGTATGATATCTTTTCTAATTTAACACCCTTATTCTTTGGACTATCTGCTATTGCTCTTTGGAATACGTCGCTTTGTTGTTTTATTACTTGTCTTGTATCATACAATTTGAAGTATTTATTGGCTTTGTAGATTCTCTTTGTAACCTTATCTCGCCCTGTATCTGAGAACTTTGTTATGAAGTTGGTAATATATGCGATTGTTCTATAATCGTTCGGTTTTTGCCTGTAATTTTCAAGAATTTGAGGTTTACTGGTTGGTGTTTGATACAAGACCACTCTTGCAACGCTTTCAACCACAATTTCTGTGTTTAATCGCATACGAATCTCAACTTGCCTAGAAAACTGGGTGGTATAGTAGATGTCTATATCATTCTTTGAACTTTGATTTATGAAGTAAGAAAAAATCACATTACGCTTTTTACCACTTGCTCGTGAATCGAACCAAATGTGGATTTCGTCCAGTAAAAATATACTTTGTCCAAAATACATGCCTGATTCAGCAAAAGCCATTAAATCATCAACGGTGAATGGTGTATATGGAAAATTTAAATGATAATTAGAATATATTTTGTATCCCTGTAAATATTTTTTGTATGCCTCGATTGTCATGGATAATGTTTTTCCACTCCCTCGTTGCCCTATAAATCCTATTATCATTTTTCATTTCTCCAATCCTCATAACTGATTTCTAATGATGTATTTAAAGACTATTGTACTACATTATAGATATTAATTTATTCTTGATATTTTCTACCCTCTATTGTAACATCATCAAATCCACGTCTTTTAGTTGTTACTTTATAACCCTCATTTTCTAATTTGGATTTATATGTTTCAGCATTATCAAATCCTTTGGAATCTTTTAGACTAAATTTTTTCTCTTTATAATCTGTTAATTGTTTCTTATCTTTTCTGTTTGCAAATCTTTTTAATGATTCTTTTACTTCCTTATCATGTAATTTACCAAATGAACCATATTTACTTGTTGCTCTTACTTTTCCAGTTCTATCATTAATTTCATAACCACCACTCATACGAGTATAAGTATCTTTCTTTTGATGTTGTTTTACTATTGTTTCTGCTTGTTTCTTTGATAATTGTGGGTGTTCTGATTGTTCTTGTTCTATTTCAGCATTTTCATTATAAGCATTTGATTGTTCATCTTTTGAATGATAAGGATTATCCTCATTTTTCTTATCATATTCAGAACTGAAATCCTCACCCTGATAGTTTCTTTCTTTTCCACCTGTAACATCATACTTTGTATTTGAATCTTTTAATTCACTCATTAATATTGATTGTTGTCTTGATGTTGTTGGACTATACTTTGTATTATTTACAACTACACTACCATTTGATTGTCTTACTGCTATTGCTGTATTGTACGAGTATAGTGTTTTTCCGTCGCTTGTTAAACTATCGTTACCAGTATGAGCATTTTCTCCACGAATAAATGCTTTTACAACATCTTTCTTTGGCTTTACTGGATTGTATGTTTTCTTTGAAGAAGAATAATCATTACTTGGTCTAAAATCTTTTCTGTTTACCATTGTGTTCACCTTTTGTTTTTAAAATTGTCCTCTATCGTCGTCAGATTTAATTTCTTTTGCTCTAATATGAGCATACTCTTTTCTTGTTAAGATTTTTCCAGTTACTTTTGGATTATCTTTTAAATAATTATCTGCCTCGACTTTACTATCAAATGATTTAGTAAATGATTCACCACCAAGCCAAGTTTTCTTACTACCATTAATGAAGTATGGTTTGTTTTCAACCATATAATAATTACCTAAAACTTTTGCGTCTTTCTTATCTACACTCAAATTTGGTTTATCGCCATAATTTTCTTGACGTTCTGAAATTTGTTTCTTAATCTTTTTCTCTTTTTCTTTATTTGGCTTTGATTCTTCTATTTGTTTATCAATAAGTAAACTTCTTTTCTTTTCTCTTGCCTTATCTAATTTTTCATAATGTTTTTTCTTTCTTTCTTTTGGTGTTGCTACATGTCCTTTATCTTGTTGTTTCTTTACTTGTAAAGCATTACTCTTTTTATTTTGATAATATCCAACAACACTTTCACTATATTCAATACCGTCCTTATAACCTTTAAAATATGCCTTTGTTGTTGGTTTTTTATATTCCTTTTTAGCTAGAACATCATGTTTAGTTGATTCTTTCTTTTCTTTTTCCAAACTTTTTATTATTTTTCTATCTCTTGAACTTATTGAAGAAGAACGATTGCTTGGTCTAAAATCTTTTCTATTTACCATTGTTATTCACCTTTTATCCTCTTGCTATACTTTTTAATTGTGCAATTCTTCTAATTGCACGTTGTTCACCCTCTATATCAGGGTACTTTTTAAAATATGATTTATATAATATTTCTAATTCACCAATCTCATTCATACATGGACGACGAGTTCCAACTAATTTTGCTATATCAAGTGCCTTACTACTAATTTCTTTGTGCATTTGTTTCTTATGTCTATCTCTTTCAACGTCGGATTGGTCTAATTTCTTAAATGGATTACGAAAATTCATGTTAATTACCTCAATCGTTTTCTATTAATACATAACTAATGGAATTTACCATTAATCTACTTACTGGGTGTTCAAAACTTCTTGGAACTGGAATAACGTCAAATTGATGTAATAATCTTTTGTCCGATAAAAATTCATTAATTTCTTGTACATTCTTAAATTCAAATACTTTTACCATATAAACCACACTCCGAAAATATTTTATCTACATAATGTTGATTCTATTAATTTTTCTTCATCATAATCAATGTATTGTTCTTCTTTTTTCTTCTTTTTCATTTTGATTTCCACACATTATTTTCTTTATGTCTATCTACATCTCTTTGACATATATCGCAAAGATTGGAATTTTGCACTTTTAATGTTCTATGACAACGCTTACAATTACGAATCATTTTATCACCTTATTTTCCGAATTGTCCTCTCATATTTGCATTATTTTGATTCATTTGATTTTCTATTCTTGCTTGTAATCCCTGTACAAATTCTTGTCTTGACTTTCTATCTTTGGAAATAGATAGTGTCATAAAATCATTTAATAAAGCAAGTATGCTCTTTTGCCCTGTTACTTGTGCAAGATAAAATGCTTTACTGATTAATTTAATTTGTCTTACACTCAAATCAGTTCTAGCTTTTACTGTACCCTCATGGAATAATTCTTTTACATCATTCTGATTTGCTTGTTGTTCATTCTTGAACATTGCCTCAATGCTATCATCACTATCAACTTGTAAGTTGTCTAAATTAATTTCTTCATTCTCAATCTTACCATTTGAATCTAGGTCAATTCCTTTTGCAAATGCTTTTCTCTTGTTTGATATTTGTTTTTTCATTATGATTTACCTATTTCTTTAATAATCCCATTCTAACGCCCTGAGCAATTACTTGTAATGTTTCATTATCATCAACTTTTAATGTACATGGTGGATTATGTGTTAATGTAACAATAATCCCTGCAATCGCCCCAACACCAACTACAATTAATATTATCCATAACATTTGCATTACTTCTTCATCTTGGAAAATATCACGCAAGACCTTTGAAGTCATTAATGTTATGAAATCTTTTGGTGTTAATTCTTGATTATTAATTTTGATTGGCTTATTACTATTTGTATAATCAAATTCTAATTGATTCGGATTTCCTTTATGATAATGTGCAATCGGTCTATTGATTGTATCTCTTGTAACCTTTTTTATATCAAAATTATAGGTTGTACCTTTGTATTCAAATGTTTGTAATTTATGTTTACTATTTTCACTAAATTCTTTTTCTTTCCAACTTGCTCGTTCCCACTTTCCAGTATCACCGAGAAAGTTTGTGAATGTTAATTTTCTTCTATTCCATAATATAAGCATTACAATAGTGCTCGTGAGCAATACTAATGCAAAAAATCCGAATACAATATAAAACACAATTAAACCAACATTACCGTCCATTCTAAACACCTATCCGAAGAAAATTAATTCTTCATTTTACTAAATACTATTGCTATTAAAACATAAACAGGAACCATGAATAAACTAATTAGTATTGCAACAATATCTAACTTATAATAGATACATAATGCAAAGAACATTCCACAAATCATTGCACCAACATAAAATACAACTGGTCGCCAAAATCCAAGCACAGTACATAATACTAATGCAACAAATAAAAATAAGAATGGTAAAAAGTAATCAGGTCGTTGTACTTGATTAATTATTATAGTTGTACAATCAACATAAGTACCATTATTACTTGGGATTGGTTCAGTACAAAATGTTGCATTGCTAGTATATAATTGCAATCTAACATTGTTTGTACATGGTTGAGGTTGTAAAGTCCAATTACAATTTATAGTACAATTTTCAATAGTACCATTATCTATTGGTAAGCCACTTGTTGAATTACAATTAAATAAATCATAATATTGAATTGTATAATTATAACCATTACAAGATGTATCATTTGTAATCCATGTCGGAGTACAATTTAAACTACAATTTGCAATAGTACCATTATCTATTGGTAATGTATAAGTTGTATTACACATATTACTATCATAATATTGAATTGTATAATTTACACCATTACATATTGTATCATTAGAAACCCAGTTTTCAACACATGTATAACCCAAATCATTAATAGTCCAATTATAAATATTAGTTACAATATTATGTGCTGTATAATTTGTGTATTGTTGGCTAACACCTGTATCAACTAAATTTTGTAATATTTGTCCACTCCAACTAACTAATAATTTATCATAATTTAAAATTGATATACCACTATTTGATAGAAAATCTGTAAAATAAAGTATATTACTATAATCCCAATTACTTATATCTTGATTAAATGCCGTAGCAAACTGAAACATAACTTGCATATTTGTTGCACTTGTAGTTATCCAATTATCTAATGGTTTATTATAATCACTATCACCATAAAACATATTACTAAAAATATTTATATTACTTACGTCCCAAGAATTTATATTTTGATTAAAATTGGAATTCTGAAATAATGCACTAACATCTGTAATACAACTTGTGTCCCAACCACTTATATTACCAACATCATTTGTGTCAGTTATAAAATCATAACCAATATACATATAACTTAAATCTGTACTTGTACATATTGTAACACCGTCACCTGTTAATGAACATGGTGTATTTGTTCTATTACAATAATCACCATTATAGGCACTTACTAATCCTATCATCATTACAAATGTTAGTAAATAGATGAATATTTTTGATTTCATTTTATTTTCTCCTCTTGATATTATCGTATAATGCAAATATTACACTTGCAACAATTACAACTATTAATAAAAATACTGCTACATTAATAAATATTTGTACATTATCATTAATAGGAGTTCCCCCACCTGTACTTGTACAATTTAAATAAGTATTATCATTACTTGGTAAACTATAATTAGTACCACACATATTAACATCAACATACGTTAAGAATTGTAAATTATTAATACAATCACCTAAAATTGCGTACCATGATTCAATACACACACCTGCACGAGTGTAATTATTATTCGTGTAGAATGTTAAGTTTTCATTAAAGAATAATCCACTTTGATTAAACTCGTAACCACCAAGAGTTCCATTATAAAATTGGAAATTATACGCAAATTCAGGATAACCACTTGCACCATATTTTAGGAATGAAACATTATTACCAATATAAGTATAAAAATTATCTACATAATAACTTGGTGGTAACCAACCAATATTATTTATACTACAAGTTCTATTAACGTGAAAGAATTGTGCCCAACTAAGTTTTACTCCACCACTAGAATTGAATAAATCATTATTAAAATTATTATTTTCTAAACAAATATTAAATGCTAATTGTTGGGGATTATTATAATTTAGACTAACATTATTTAGAATATTATTATATAAACGTAAATTCTTATTCACACTATTTGTATTAACTAATATTATAATTCCATTTGTTGATTGTAATTGACTTGTTGTTGTTGGTAAATATCTTATAATACTATTTTCAATTATAGTATTATCAAATCCAGTTGCAATTACAAAATTTGTCCCAGTTGTAATTATTTCAGAATTATTTATTATATAATTATCATTTATATTTGTTATTGTTGAAGCACACGGTAGAGGATTTGTAAAACTAATATTAATATTATTATATGTTAAATTTATAATTTGAGAATTTAAAAATCCAAATGGAGTACATGCAAGAAAACCCTGTATTGCTACACTACTCTTATTAAATGCTTGTGCCCAAACATTATCAACATTAAAATTATATAATATTAATCCTTTTGTTGTTGCACCATTAATAAAATTAGTGCTACTCACAATTCCTGTGGCGTTCCATGTTAGATTGATTAAATTAATATTATTGTTTGGTTGGTATGTATCAAAATATATTGGTCTTGAAACTCCACCTGTAAAATTTATATTTTGAATTGTAACATTATTAAATCCAGTTGTATCATTAATTAAATCATTAAATTGAATTGCTGTACTTGGAGAATTTATTGATACAGTAGAATTTAAATTATAATAATTACCATTTATTATTGTATTAGAAACATTTGTTAAGTTAAGACATACTTGATTAACATTATAATTTATATTATTCTTAATATTAATTATTGTATAATTTATATTTGTAATATTAGCACATGTAGTTAAATTTATTTCATTCATTGGTGGTACATAATTAAAATTGTATTCCATAAAATAATATTTTAATTGTGAATCACTTGTACCATTACTGAATAATCCAGTTGTCTTATTATAATAAGATGTTTCGTTTGCATAAGTACCAGTAAATACAAATTTATGGTTAGAATCACATGTATATTGTGGATTGATTGATATTATAGTTTGTTCACTTGGTATTGTTGTATTACAATCAAATACTGTTAATAATCTATTATAAGGAATTGGAAAGTAACCACTATTATTATTTCCACTCTTATCAATAGTACCACCAAATCCGTATATTGTTGCATTACCAAAATTATCTAATTCATTACTACAATTATTAAAATACATATTCCCATAAAAACTTGTATCAAAAAATATTGAATTGATAAAATCATTATTTAATTGATTAAAACTCGAATAAGTTATATTACTAAGACTAACAGTTACATCATTACCACCACTAAATTGTGAATTAGTTATATTAGAATCTGAAATTATAGTTTTATCATTATTGAAAGTGTAGCCACTTAATAATTTATTATGTATTAATGTTAAATTATATGTTGGTGTTAATGTATCACTAACACTAAAACCATTTGAATAATAATTATCAAGAATAGTATTTGTACTTACAACATTTAAACTTTTACCTGCTAAACTTGTTGTTGCTTGAACATTCTTAAAATTAATTACACCGTTACCAACATTGGCTAAATTATATAATCCATTTGTAGAATCACTTGCTATTCCAGTATTTGTACTTGTTACATTTACAACATTAATATTTGATTGTACACTTGAAGTTCCACTCAATATTCTATTCAAATCACTAAATACACAATTTTGCAATGTTAAACCATTATCGGTTGTTAAACTAATGAATCTATGTGTTGCACCACCACCATTAATTGTTCGACCACCACAATCTAATGTTACATTAGTTCTTGATGTTAATACAATACAATTTTGAGTTGTGGTTGTAAAATTTGATACATTATAAAACTCATTATCAGTTGTATATGTACCACAACCACTAATTTGAGTAAGACCATTAACAAATGATATTGTAAATAAGAATATTGTTAATACTATGAATGATGTTATGACAATATTTTCTCTTAATTTAGTTCTCATTTGTCCTCACCTATTTTATGTACTATTAATCTTGCACTCGGAGTGCTTGGATTCCATGCCGTACTTGTTGAATATGGTAATGTAATTCCAGTTTCAGCACCACCAAACATAATTCTAAATGTATCATTCGGAGTTAAATCAATAATATATGATTGAGTAATTAATGTTTCAGCACCAATATTTTTAAATTCATAAATACTATTACTTCTTACAACATCAACACCATTCTTTTGCAACCAAATATGCAAGTGTCTTGAAACAGAACTACTAATACCCATTACATCTACTTGAATATAGTAATCACCACTTAAATTTACTGTAAAGTTTTGTTTATTTGCATTACGATTAACCAAATAATTATCATCAACTTGACTAAAATTCATTGGATAAGGAGTATTAATAACGGTTGCACTTTGAGTTGTATCATCACTAAACATACCATAAGGTATAAACGCATACAAGTTTCCAGTAACATTCAAATTATTTACTGTAACATTATTAGTTGTATCAGTTCTCAATAAACATAAATTACCAATAGTAATATTCAATACACTCTCGTTAAATGATATATTACTACTATTAGTGAATGTTAGAATATATGGTGATAAACTAATTGGAAAATTAAAATAATTACTCAAATTATTTGTAATATTATATACATTAAGATTTACTGTTACATTATTTATTATTGTATCATTGTTTACTGTATCAACTGTTACATTAATAATATTGCTTATATTATTTGTGGTATAAATATTGTTTGTAATATTATTTGTAAAATTGTTTTCAACAAAAGTTGTTGTATTAATGTATTGTGTAATATTATTTTCGACAGTAACATTATTTGTTAAATTATACGTTACTGTAAGCCAACCTGCATAGAAATTATTGCTAATATTATTTGTATTATTCACATAAGTTGTAACATTATTTTCAATAACATTTGTGATATTATTTGTTAAATTAATTACACTTGTAAAATATGAAGAAACATTAGTAGTAACATTATTTGTAATATTATTTACAACTAATGTTGTTACATTGTTTGTAATATTATTTGTAATATTGATTACTATATAATTATTGTTGCTTATATTTGTTTGGGCGTTTGGTGGTAAGATTGTATAATTTTGAAATGCTTGTGTTACTGGATTATAATTTGGAGTTGGTATTACTGCATTGCTACCAACTGGATTATAATTAGTTTGAGCAAACACCATTACTGCAAAAATTAATATTCCAACAATTAAATAAATCGATTTCCATAATTTTTGCATTATATAACTTTTCATTATGACCCTGCATTTCCAGTTGGAAAAAATAGTGTAACAAGTACAATTATCCACGCTATAAATGGTACTAAAATAAATAAAACATTAATCCATATAGGTAACAATTTAATATTAGTTGGTAGATTCCATTGATAATCTGTTTGTGGTAAATTTTGTGTACTTGATTCAAATTCGATACTAGGAACTGTAATACTAATAGCACTCAACATCATACCAAGTGCTAATAGATATACTCCGAGTGTTATAAATAATACCATTCTAGTTTGCATTGTAAATTACCTCTCTACACTCCACCTGCACTTGTTTTCATAGAACCAAAAATAATCACGATAGCAAGTGAGAATACAACTATTGCAACTAATATCCATGCACTAATCCAACCAATTAAAGTATAAATTAGAATTGCAAATACACTTAATACTGCACCTATAATCATACTCATTTTTGGTGATTCAGTTTGATAACCAATTACAATAAATGCCCCAACTAATATCATTATTGTTAATGCAACAATAATCCACCTCATATATTCAGGTAATCCACCACCACTTACAAAATTATTTGGATTTGCATTATCAACTTCACCACTTGTTAATCCAAGTCCATTAATAACAACTGTATAATCAGCATACGTTGAATAATCAGGTACACCGTCATTATTACCATAAGTTCTAACAAAATGAGCACCTGTCGTCGTATAATCACAGGGTAACTTAAATATTGGTATGGTTTGATTTATTAAACATAAATCAAAGTATGCTTGTTGTCCACGAATTGCTCTAAATTCTGCACATGTTATAACACCACAATTACAATTCGGATTTTCAATTTGAATAACCGTAGTTCCTAGTGTATTACTTGTAAATGTACTATATGGTGTTGGTTGTGTAACAACTAATTGATTAATTATAGTATCACTATTATTAATGAATTGACTAACATTTATTTTATAAATATTACTACCTAAAAATGTTTGTGCACCAAATACTACAATATTAGTAACTGCTCTAACAAATGATGTTTTTACTGTATATGTTTTAGTTACAAAATTAAAACTATACTCAAAATCTACACTTCGTAAATCATCAAAACTATTTGTACTAAAATCACTATAAATAACATTTAAATTATTATCATAAATTGTCATTCTCTTTGCACTTGAATTTCTTTGATAATAAAATCTACTATCAAGATTTCCAAGTGTATCTGTAATATGAATCCAACCCTCAGAATAATTACTTGGAGTGATACTTAATCTTATTATTGTATCAACATTACTTGCACTAGGTAAATATTGTACACTATCATTACCATAATTTTGTACAAGTGCAAATCCAGTTGATAATAATACTGGTTCAGAATAATCACATGTTCTCGACATATAATTAGTTCCCTGTGTATAGAAATCTTGTCTATGTATTGCATAACTTGTTGATACTTGTACTGTTCTTGTTGTTGGATTATCTAAATAAGTTACGTTGCCTGATTCACTTGTACTGTATGGTAATACTGTTAATCCATATACACTATGAGTTCCATTCTGAGTTGTATTAACACATGTTGCTAAGAAACTACCACTATTCAAACAGAATTGTCCAACTGGACAATTTGTTGTTGGTGAATATGTTAAGCAACCCTGTCCACCCCAATTATCACATTTAGCAATAGTTGTACTATCGTAACAACTTGTTGCACCAAGAATATTACAACTATTAAGTGTATTAGTAGCACAATTATTAGTACATACAATAGTATTGCCTGAACCTGTGCAACCCTGTGCACAATTAACAACGTCACCACTATAACATTGATATTCACCTAAGAATCTAACTGGATTTGTACACATTGTATTTGCATTAAGACATATACTTGGATTGGTTGTATTTATCGCTGGATTATAACCATAATATCCAAAGATATTAATTCCACCATAATAGAATGTTGAACCAATATTTGTAATACTGCTTACTTGGGCATTAATTGTATCATTTAAATTATTTGAGAATACGTCGGTACATGTTGTACCACTAACATATAATAAGTAACTATAATAATCAGTATTAAACAAATATCGTCCACCGAGTAAACATGATGTTGAATTTATGCAATGAATATTTTTTAATTCAGGATTTAATGAATTAAGACTTGAACAACTTGCAAATCCACTCATATCAATACTATTCAATGTAATATTACCACCACTTAAACTACTTCTATATAATACATTATTACATACTTCATATATTACATCACTTGTAGTATCGTAATATGCTTGACTATAAACACAATTTGGACTTATATCTGTATAAGTGTGTGCTGTAACATTTATTTTATATTTACCAAATATTAAGTATGTACTTGTTGGACTACTCTTTCTTAAAGTGTACATAGTATTAAGATTAACACTACCAAATGCGAATGTTGTATTTGATATTAATTGCATTGTTGTTGAACCACTTAAATTAAATATAGAGTATAACTGATTTGCACCAACACTATACGAGAATCCTATATAATCATCATTTCCAATTTTAGTGTGTCCTAAAAATAAATTAAATTTGCCTGAACCTGCACTCGTATAACTTGTGAATGGTACTACTATTTGTGTCCAACCAACCGTTGCATTTTTATAATATAATTTTATATCATCATATCCGAATGTATTAAATTTTTGAATCATATACTCATAATTTGTTGTCTTAATATATGATGATTCATAACCCTGTAATAAGAAAAATGGTGTATCAACTGGGTATGTACCATAATTATCGTATGGTATGATACCACTATAATCGCTATATGCTTGACTTGTTGTATTGTATTTTATTGGTGAATGTAATTCTAATAATCCGTTAATTTTGCTACCATATATTAATGATGATGTACGATATTTACCGTATGTATTAATGAATATGCTTGTACCGTCGGTAGCAATGTTAGAGGCATTTATTTCATTATTTGTATTTGTTAGAATATATCCAGTTTCGGTTGCAATAACATTTTGCAATATCATGATTGAAAAAAGAAATAGTAATGGAATGATGTATAATTTTGATATTTTCATCTCAAATCTCCACACCTTTTTGAGTGTAAAGTATTTAAAATGATTTAGGTTTATAAAGTTATTGTGGAATATACATAATCCAGTATAGAAATAGATGTTATGGAAAATAAATCATGGTGGTTTGAGTGTTTTTGGAAAACCACCAATTTTAATAAAAGGGTTAAAGAAATTTACTTTTTCTTTAACATAAATCTGTACACAAGTACAACTGCACCAACCAAGATTACCAATACAATAACGTATGGTACCCAAGATAAGTTGTAAACAGTTCCACCTATGTTAAGTGCACTCCAAGTAAGACCTATTGTAGCACTTACAATTACACCAATTAAAGCGAAGAATATAACAACTGCAATTAAGACATCTAATATTTTTTCTGTGAATCCGTCCATGTAAATCACCTTTGATTTGTTTTAGTTTTGTATTCTATTAGATGTGCTACAAACACTCAAAACTACTACATCTAATATACATATTGTAGTATGTATTTAAATATTTATTGATTTATTTTACAAAAACAACAAAATTATAATTATATGTAAGATACATTACAACTAAATTATTCAAAACTATCGTCCAACGAACAACACAAGCACCAAATAAAATAGCGATAAATATTTTATAAATTTTAGGTCTTGACATATCAAGTTTTAAAGAAACAGATTTATCATAATACTTAATTGCACACCAAATAAAAATCATTGAAATAATAAATGTGATAATAAGATACCAATTAAAACCAATTGGATTTAACTCACGAGTACCAATTATTCCAACACCAATAATTGTTGTAATCATATCAAAGAATATTCCAAATATAAATATCCAACCAAGTAATCTAAATCTATACGCTTTCATTTTAAACCATACGCTAAAAATAATCCACAAATAAAAAATAGTGATTCAAGAATACATGCTGGTAACCAAGTTAATGGACTTAATTCAAAATCACCTGTTTCATTGTATTCTTTAATTGCTTTTATCATATCTGATTTTAATTTAGGCATGAACAACATATAGTCTAGTAATGCAATTATTGGAATACCAAAGAACATTATTGCACCAATAATAAAAATATCATTCATAACAATACCTCAAATAAACATCATCTATACGATTTCATTTTTATTCTTATCTCTTTCCTTTTCTATAATTTTTAGAAATGTTATTGTTAATAAATATACACATTTTTGGTCGGTCATTAAATTAGGTACTCGTTGATAACCTTTAAGAAATTTAATTACATCTGAAACTTTAATAAATTCTGTTTCTCTTGTAAGTGTAAAATCTTTCAACATTTTTGGTGGTGTATAAATTATCATTTTCTCCACCTAACAAATATATATTCAGTTAAACTAGATGAGTGATGACTAAATTTCTTATACTCTTTTAATTGTTTAATTAAAGATGAAAATTCTAGTGATGACATTTTGTGGTGATGATTTGAAAATTTATCATTGATTAATTTTAATAGTTCATGAATACTAATTGGTTTATCTAAATTATTGCTAATTATCTCAACCATTACTTTCATTCGTATTATTTTTCTATACTCACGCAATATCATTTTATCCTCTATATAAACATCATTGCAATTAGTGTTAATGATAATACAATTAAAATCCAATCAATTCTTTTCAAAATAAAAATGTACCAAGTCATACTTGAATATTTATAGATAACATATCTGAATATGAATGATAATATTACAAATATTATTAACGCAATAACACCGTATAAGAATCTATTTGACATATTATTTATTACATGTACTTTAAATGTTTCACAATAAGATAATGCTTTATTAACATCATCAATACACCCCTGTGAATAGGTTGAATATTTATATAATTCCATTGTTAAATTTGTTGTGTTCATAGTAATAATCCTAGTATTGTTAGTGCAATTCCAATAATTATTAATGCTCTAAAAATGTCATTCAATCCATAGTACCATTCTTTAATTGATTGTAATTTGTTCATCTTTCTTAACTCTCTTTGCTTTCTTATTCAAACAATTACCAACATGATATTTAAGACATAAATGACAATATTTAGAGTAAGGTTTCATTTTAATATCTCATTTTGTATGTTACACGTTTCTTTTTCTTACTACACCAATAAGTTCTAAAACATTTTGAATGAAATATTGATGTAACTTCATTGACTAAATATGCTTGTCCACATCTCATACATGTTTTAATATGTACACGTTGTTTGCTTGATTTATCACTCATTGTAGTTCAAAAATTAATATCTTGCATAGAAACGAGAGAGTGATTATCCTTTCCATTATTCTATGCAAGTTTTCCTTACTCCATATTGTCGAGGGCTTTCAAATGTCTTACAACAATTAGAAATTGTCTTGTCAGTAAGGTCACTCAATTTAGAGATTTATTCTTCGTCCTCGTCGGAATCGTCGTCGGAACCTTTCTTCTCGTCATAATCCTTTTGCTTAGCATTGTTAATCCAATTATATGCTTTCATACATAATTGGTTTGCCTTTAACAAATCTAATTCTTTGAATTGACTTGAAGTCTTGTACTCATCTTCGTCGTTCTTATAGACAGTTTCTAACGTACTATTGTAGAATGTTACGTCTTTCTTGTCTATTTTTGCTACACTTTTCCAAATACTTATTTGTACTGGATAGTCCTTAAAGGACATTACTGGTTTATTCTTTTTTGTTTGTTCTTTTTTCGCCATTTTTGTTCTCCAAATCAAGTTTTCTCGATTTTCGTTGTTCTTTTTCTATTTCCAAATCTATATCTTTTATTATGTTTCTGTATTCTTGTACTTTCTGTTTCATATAGATTGAATGTGATTCAATATCATTATTTAATTGATTATAATAGTTCATTCGCAACATCTTTAATTCTTCTAAATGTGTTACTACTTGATTATTTAAATTCATTTGAACCATTTTAACCTATTATACATGCACTTGGCTTATTTACAATATCATTACAATTACTTAAACAAGTTTGCATATCATTTGGTTGTTGAACTGTAAATGTTTTATAACAATTATTAATACATTTATCGTAAGGCATTTCGTATGGTTTATTAGTTTCATAAATAATTACACATGCTAACGCAAATATAAAAATTATTAAAACAATTATTATTCCTGTCTTTTGTGAATTTTCTAATGATTCCATTTTATAATCCTAATTCTTTTTGTAATCTCTCTAATTTTGCTACACTTGTAATTGCAATTCTTTCACAATCATTCAAAAATAACATTTTAGATTGCTTATCAGGGATATATTCTAATGCTTTATCTGTTATTGCTTTCATCATATCCATTTGTTCAGTTAATATAACTTTAATTGCATTATGTAAAATTTCTTTTTCCATGTGTATCAATCCTCATTATTTAAAATATTCTTTACAAAAATATACTTCTTTAAATTTATTAATTTTAACTTCTTGTTCTTTTAACACTATTTCAATTATCATTTCGTATTCTTTATATTTATCAATACATTCAACATCATCACATACACTTTCACAAAAATCTATCTTTTTATTACATATTTTACAATTATTCATAAAATCACTCATCATTATTGAATCCTATATATCTTTTATTATCTCATCTTTAATCTTATTCAATTCACGAATAGTTGTCATTACAGATTGTAATGTATCTATTGTACGTTGATTATTTAATAAAATAGATTCCATACCTGTTTCAGTTTTTATACTTGCTATTAACATTATTGATACTTTATCATCTTGCATGTAACGTAATAATTTGTTTAATGTATCTATAATTTGTTTATTGTATTGTGCAAGTGTATCTTTGTCTAATGTCTTTTCTAATTTGCGTATTTCTAAATCGTTTTCACTCATTGTATCCTCTCAAAGTACCTATTATAAGCATTGCAAACATACTAGCAGTAAACATTGCACAAACAAATGAATACAATAAATTATTTATTATTATTAAACTAATAGTACCAATTATTAATGCTAATAATATTAACCAATTTGGAATCATAATATATGATGATTCTAATAAATAATTACTCATTTTCTTTACACCAATTCTTTCTATTTTGTTCGGTCTTATATCTATTAACCATGTTTCCAAGTGCACTATAATAGTATGAATCTTTAAAGTGAACTGCCGTACCTGTTTCCATGTGTTTAATATGTATATGTTCTTCTAATTGTAACAATTCTTCAAGTGCATGTCTTGGATTTAATTGATACTTATTTGTTAATTCATTCAATATTTTATCGTGTTTGTCGGTCATCATTTTAGTTTACCTATATAACGTGGATTTGATTTATTGTATTCAACAATTAATTGTACACGTCGTTGTTTATAATATTTTTGTTTGTCAATATGATATAGTATTTGTTTGTCTATATCAGCAAGTTTTGTTGTTAATTCTAATTGATTCATTTTCCAAACACTCCGATATACATTAGTGTAATTCCTATTGTATATAATAATACACAAAACATTTGACTTTCACCAAAATCATAATTATTCTTATGACAATAAATATCAACCATAGTCATTAAAATAACGCCTATAAAGAAGTTTACAAGAAAGAATCCGAAATAAAATAATATATAATTATAAATCATTTGAATCTCCTATTGCATATACTACATTTAGAATTTTTCTTGCTAACCTTTTGTATGTGATTGCAATGTTCACACTTTATTTTAATTATTTTGGTTTTCATTTCCAACTTTTCCAATATATTATGTTTGTAGCAAAATCTGAATCATAATATATTAAATTATTATTCCTAGCATAATTTAGCATTACTTGTATTTGTCTATGACTATATTTTGGTTCTTTATCTTTAATTAATTTCCATATACTTCGTGCATTATACAATTTGTTTGGTATCATCAAGACATTAACTTTATTGAACATTCGTAAATAATATTCTTGAGGATACATTTTCACTTGCCCACTTAACATGAAGTTGTGAAATTGAGCAAGTTTAAATATATTGTTGTTGTCCAATGTATATAATCAATTATGTACATTAGTCTTTGTGATAAAATATCATAAAATAACTAACCAATTTCCAAACACCAATAAGTGCTAACAACAATAATCCGTATATAAATATTTCATTTGTACAAAATATTTTGTATTGTAATAAACTTTTAATTGGTAGTCCTTTATCGTACATAAAACAAATTTTTTCAATTATCATCTTATCTTCTCTTGATTAATGTTAATCTATGTAATTTCGCTTTTTCTTCTTTGTCGAGGAAAGTTGTTTTTAATTCGTACAAATATTTTAAGAAATCAAACTTTCTCTTATCTTTACGTTCTTGTATCATGTTTTGTAAAGTTATAATTTCTTTTCTATTACTATGTTTTAGATTTTCAAATTCTACATACACAGTTTGTTGTCTTTGTTCTTCATTTTGTTTAACCATTTTTGTACTCCATATTGTTTTTCTTTTACTAATTTCAAAGGTAACCATAATCCTGTTCTTCTCTCTACGGCTACTTGAATTTTAAAGTAATCTTTGTTTCGTTCTTTATGTCTATCATTCATTACTTTTGCATATTCTTTTCCTTTGTAAATTCTAGTTCTATTTGTCATTTCAGGATTTTCAAGTCGATATATTTGATTTAGTAATCTAATTTTTTCTCTATTTGCTTTTCTATACATTTCATTCTTTTTTCTAATTCGTTCTTTATTCTTTTTATAATAATCTTTTTCGTATGCTTTTCTTCTAGTTTCTTCTTCCTTTCTTTGAATCATTTTAATTTATTTACAAAATATTTTACAACATCTTTTGGAACTCCGTTGAAATGAAAATCTGCTAACATCATTCCTAAATCTTCTTGTGTTATTTCTAAAATAAATTTAGCATAACCTCTCTTGATAACAACATCTGCTATTCTATTATTTGTAATAAAATATTTATCTTTTTTCAACCATATTCCAAAATCTTTTATTCCGAGTATTAATTTCATTTTATTCTCTCAATTTCAAATTCGTTTATCCATGCTTTATTTTGTAATTTAAATTTTAAAAATTCGGCAACACTATACTCATCTTTTGTACCTAAATATTTTCCGTCAAACTCAAAATATTTTGTAACACACATTTTACCCTCTACAATAGTATATTCTATTCTAGTAATATCTTTTGGAATAATATAACTTATCTTGATTGGTGTTATACTATTATGATTTTGTCTTGGGTTCATTTTAAGCACTCGTGAGTATTCTTTCTATGTGAATATACTCGACCACTACAATATGGACACTTATACCAACTCATGTGTTCATTATTACGTTTCATTTTGCACTCTTAAATTGTGTTATGGTATGAAAAGATTTAGGACAACACATACTTGCCTTATCCTCATTATCGTAACATCTATCACAATTATTACATCTATATAATATTTTACTCATTTTGCACCTGTTTCTTTGAGAATCTTATTACTATTTTATCAACTCTTGAACTTCTCTCATTCTCTTTCATAACACAATATTCAGCAATACTTAATAGAGGGAATGTCGGCATACAATACTTGTTTTCTTCACGATAATCATTGAACCACTTAACAAATGCCTCTAAAAATATTTTAGTTTCTCTTTGTTCAACAAAATTTGCTATTTTAACAGATGTCTTTTCTTTTTTCATGGTTTCACCTTTATTTCTTCATACCTAAATGAAATTTTAACACTTGTATCATTCTTTAATGCTCTCTCAAATAAGTAACTATCGTATGATGTTTCAAAGATTGCTTTATACTCTCTTTGTTCACCCTCAATTAAATAATATAAAATATATTGTGTCATGTTGATTACCTCAATTTATGTCGAAACTCCATTTATTTAATTGCTTTATTTCAAACTTTTTATTGTTAAAAGTTCCGTCCTTATTACAAAATTGTCTTTCACTCATTATATCAATACTACCTCTAGTTAATGTTTGATAAGTTTTCTTGTCATATATTTCGTATAAACAATGACAAAAATTTATTCTATCAATATCATATGTCATGAATACTTCAAACATTTCTTGTGGTGTTATAGCACCTAAATCTTGCTCTCCTTTAATATCAACTTCAAATCCGTAACTCATTTGTTCACCTCTTTATAATGATTATAGACTTCTAAAAAGTCCACTTCGTCAATAAATGCTTGTATCATTTGTTTTTGTTCAGGCATTAAATTATATGTTAAGAAATTATCCTCAACAAAATCTCTAATATCACACATTACATCATAAGATAATTTATCAGCATTTACTATTTCAACTATCTCATTGTAATAACATTCATTATTGTCTAAGAATAGTGCAATAGACCATGTTTCATAATTTTTCCAACCGTTATAATGTGTGTCCTTTTTAGCAAATAAATTTGAGGTACTCATTGTGCACCTCTCTTAATTTTTTGGTCTATTCTTCTTTCTGATAAGTAATCAAATAAGTCAGAAATAAAAGCACAATGCTTTTCATTTGTTTCATGATTAACTAACCAACATAATCCATTATTTTGAATTTCAATACTAAATTGACGACCAGTAGAATATGTTTGAGTTGCTATTACTCTTACATTAAATTCTTTCTTTGTTCTGATTGTTTTTATTTTTGTGTTCATTTTTGTTTCCTCGATTTTTTGTTTTCGTTTGTTTTCTTGACGATACAAAATTGTTATCGTCAATACTATATAGTGGGCACACTCCTTTATATATACTTCTGTACCACAATGTACACAATGTAAACTATATATTGGAGTATAGACATCTAGTATATACATGTATAATAAAAGTATATTGAATCCACGACGAGAACAACAAAAATTTCGTTTATCGACGTATCGTCTATAAACACATATACCGACGATAAAGTAAATATATCACAACCGATACAACTATAATAGATAAATCACCGTCTATGGAAATTTTTTCTTAGACGACAAAAAACATACACAATAGAGTACATACATCAAACAGCGACGAGAAACACACACAAAACAACATTCTTAGAGGACAGAATGTATATACTACGTTATAGACATACCAACCATTTCTAAAAAGTTATCGACGACAAGGAAAAAGTATCCAATAAAAAAA
>Ga0315293_10001422_pt1 | contig 23271 bp, 28 predicted proteins | sample YL17G13_20_MG_FD_203071 | JGI IMG/M metagenome (GOLD analysis project Ga0315293, IMG submission 203071) | Sediment microbial communities from Yellowstone Lake, YNP, Wyoming, USA - YL17G13_20 | ecosystem: Environmental > Aquatic > Freshwater > Lake > Sediment | place: USA: Wyoming | collected...
AGGCGGACTGAAGACATTCCTGACGCAGCAAACTTACATTTTCCCTAACTGGCTTTGGATTGTTGCCATTATCATAGTTTTGATGGTAATAGGCTACTTCCTGAAGGAAGAGAAACTGCCTGACGAACAACCTGAAATGCCTGAAGAGCCCAAAGAAGAAAAACCAGATAGCAAAACAGAGAAGGGGCTTTGGAAGAAATTCCAGGACTTCTTAGAGGAAGAAGATGAGGAAAAGCCGGCAGAAGAGAAAAAGGAAGTAAAGGGCAACAACAAGAAAGGCAAAAACGGCAAAGACAAAGTCCTCATTGACGAAGACAAGATGACACAAGAAGAATCGGAAGACAACGAGGAGTAAACTCCTCCCTATTTTTTATTTATGGTTATTTTTGAAGCAGAGCCAAGCGTAGTAGAACTTCTAGACAAGGTCAAAAAATCAAAACTCTCAGGATTAGAAGTGAAAGTGGGAGATTTTATTTTGACTAGCTTGCAAGAAGAGAACATGCAGAGGTACATTAGATTTGGAAAGGTTAGCGAAGTCTCGCCTAGTTTGGCTTTAAACATAGGCTATAACATTAACATAATGGTTGCACCAAAAGTAGACGTGCTGCGTTCACAGCGCGTATGCGTCAGGCCCGATGACAATGCGTACAAGCTAAATGAAAACGAAATAGCATTGATGACAAAATTTCTCACACAAGTAGAATTGAAATACCTAAACGATTGTCTTTAGATCTTAATTTCCAAGAAATCTCTTGCTGCAATTGTATTCTTGAATTCCTTTTTTGCTTCAGCCAATAACTCAGAGGTATCTCTATAGCGCTGGCTGAAATGCGTTATTATCAATTGTTTAGCATCAGCTTTCTTTGCAAGCTTGCCTGCCTGCTGAGCAGTCATATGGCCTTTTTCCTTTGCATCTGCCTCTAATTCTTTTGAGAATGTCGCTTCACAAATCAAAACATCAGAGTCTTTTGCAAAGACAGCTAGCTTTTCATCATAAACGGCATCTAAAATATATGTGATTTTCTTTCCAGGTTTTATGTAAGTAGCGTCTTTCGCCTTGATTGTTTTACCTTTCCACTGTATGTCCTTGCCTCTTTGCAATTCGCCAACAAGAGGATGAGCTGCCAGACCATATTTTTTCAAAAATTCAGTGTTTATCTTTACTCTTGGTCTTTCAATAAAGGTATATGCAAGGCAAGGTACAGTATGTGATGTCTTGGTAGCATGAATTTCGTAGTCAGGAGTTTGCAGAATTCGTTTTATTTTTGATTCTGCCGCAATTTCTGTTACGTTTATCCTGTAACCAACGCGCACTTCAAAGGACTTGGTCATATAGTGAAGTCTTTCTTTTGTTTTATCAGGTCCGAATATTGATAATTCTGCTTTCCTTCCGTTTAATTCAAAACTTTGCAGCAAGCCCGGCAATCCAAGCACATGATCTCCGTGCCAGTGCGTCAAAAATATCTTTGAGATTTTAGTTGGACTAAGATTAGCAATTCTAATTTGCCTCTGCGTGTTTTCTCCACAGTCAAAAAGCAGGGCTTCAGGCCCTATGTCTAAGTATAAGGAAGGATGATTCCTCTCCCTAGTTGGAAATGATGATGCCGTTCCTAGGAATACTAGTTTCATATTATTTATTTCTTACTTATTATTATAAATCCTCTGGTTATTTTATCATATTTGGGACTCATTGCCTGGACTGCGTCTTTTACGCTAATCCACCAATAAGTCGGATCACTCCAGCTAGGATCACAAATTTTTATTTTGCTATTTTTAATTTCAGAAACTAAAACAAAATGTCCCCAATTAGCTTTTTTAGAAAGCCAGTGCATTTTTTTAATTAGTGGTTTGAAATTTATATTCAGTATCATATCATTCGATTTTATCAAATTTTCATAAATAATTTTCTCGGCGTCTTTAAATTTTCCAAACCAATAACTATTTGCTTCGTAATTCAATTGGTATTTTTTAAAAAACTTGTTTAATGCTGGCGTAAAATCTCTCATATATATACCACCATCTTTTGGTTTTACAGTTTTTAGTTTAACCGAAAAACAATACTTAGACTCTTTTGATATACCAAAATTCATTGCCTTGGCTAATTGCTCTTGTTCAAACCATTTACCATGTCGAAACAAAATCATCTGTATGCAAGCTGCACCGCAGAGCAATGGTTTCTGTACTAAATATTTGTAAGGGGGAGTTAATCTAATATTCATTTTAATGGATATATTTTTAAACCTCTAAAAGCTTTTTCTATGTAAGGAACACGCTCTGTCTGTCAGCATAGCTGTCAGGCGCGTAGTTCTCTATTGAATATGGTAACGAAGAAGAAAGCTAAACATCCAGAAGCACCTATTGAAGGACCTCTAGAGGAAGCAGAAAAAGTAGAGCTGAGTACACAACAGCCAGTGCTAGAACAAATAAAGCTAACAAAACCAATCAGAGGGCATCTTATCGGCAACAAAGTCGCTGTCACCGAGGATTTCCAGCTTGCACAGCAGTTCTATGACCGCTCTTCCTTTGGAGAGCTTCACGGAGTAAAAGAAAGACGAATAGAGTTTGCATTAGAGGAAGCACTGTATTTGATGGAAAGAGGAAAACTGAAAGTGCTTGATGGAAAAAAGATTCTCAAATTCAAGGATTTTGTTCAGAAGGCAAACAAACTTGAGAAAAATTTCTGGACTCGCTATCAGGTGTACAGAGATATCAGGACCAGAGGATACATAACAAAAACAGCTCTCAAATTCGGAGCTGACTTCAGGGTTTACCCAAGAGGGATCAAACCAGGACAGGACCACGCGAAATGGGTTCTCTTCTGCACAGCTGAAGGAGATACTTACACCTGGAGGCAGTTTGCAGCTATGAACAGAGTTGCGCATAGCACGAGAAAGAACCTGCTTGTTGGCATAGTTGATGCCGAAGGTGAAGTCACATACTACGAAATCAGGTGGAAGAAGCCTTAGGCTTCGATGTTTTCACTTTTTCGTCCGTGGTGCAATCTTGTAAAGTCATGGCACTTTAGGGCGTCTTCTAATAGCTTTGCGCCCGCATTGAAATGGGTTATAGCAATAATTTCCGCAGCGTCAACCTCTTTATTTGGTGGATAATTGAAGTATTGCCTTGCTAGTAATCTGTTTGCATGCTCGGCAATACTGGAATAACCCCCGCGAACTTCAGCTTCTTGTGAAGCATGGAGTTTGATGAGGTCTTTTTTCCTTTTGAGCTGTTGTGTTATGTCTACAAGCAAGATTTTTTCAAAGTATGATGTTACATTTTCCTTGAAAGGAAACTGCCAAACAACATATCTGGCTTCGCATAGATATGGTAATTTGGATTGTAAATATGCGGTGTGCCCTATGGCGTAAGTTGCTTTGTGGTCAGGGTGACCTTCGCTTTCAGCAGGGATAAATATGGCTGCGGGTTTATAATCAACAATTTCTTTAGTAATGTCACGCACAAGTTTATTTTCTTGCTCTGCTAAGAGCTTGTTTAAGGTGCCGTCCTCGATTTCAAAGTTGACATAATCAAGTATCTTTAGAGATTCGAGCTCCTTTAGGATTTCTTCTTCGCGGATTAATATGGTTTCTTCTGGAGAGAGACTCGATGAACCATGCCTGCCATCAGTCATTTGTATGTACTTAATTTCCCAGCCTTTGGCCAGAAGTTGAAGTATTGTACCGCCTATTGCTATTATACCGTCATCGTCATGCGGGTTAAGAACTATCGCGTGTTTTTGCATGCTTTTTCAGGACAGCAAAATCTTTTAAGTATTGTCAATAAAGAAGTGTTATGTCCGAAATCAAATGGATGCCCTAAAGTTTGCCTTCTAAACTTGCTTTCAATTTATCTATATCCGTAACCATTACGATGCCTTCTCTGGCTAACCTAATAGTAGCAAGTATAGCTTTACTAAGCGTTTCACTTTCGGGCACGGTTTATTTAACTTCAACGCTCCAATCAAGTTCGTTGTCGTATTTCACAATTATGTCTGCATTTTCGACTTCGTGGCCGTCAAAATAAGCATGAGCAGGCGCATCGCAATTACTCCAAAACTGCGGTTCTAATTTATCTAACCCCTTTATTTTTAATGCGTCTTCTTTTGTTTTGTAAACATACATATTGCACAGCGTTTCAGTAGTGTATAGAATTCTTCCTTTGTATCCGTTTTTATTCAAAAGAGCGTTTATGCTTACTATCTCTTTTAGTATGCTCAGTTCTTCCAAACCATCAAGGGTTTTCTCGATTGCGGGATTCATATTCCGACTCCAAAATGAAATTTTTTAAGCCTTACTGGTGCTTTTTCGTTCTAATTTATTCTTAATGCGTTTTACTTCTGAAGCATAGGCGCTGGCATAATTCATGACCATGTCAAAATAAAGCCCTTTAGATATTTTCTTGAACTCTTCAGCAAGTTTATATTGATCTTTGTAAGCCTGCTCGTAAACCGGCAGTAAAATCTCGTAAAGTTCATCGCGGTTGCCGCCAGCTTCATCAAATTCCTTTAGCAAATAGTGGTCAAGGATAAAGGCAGTATGATTGCTCAGGTATTTGGCCACATTAATAATGCGAGCCCTCATGCTCTCTAATTTCGCAGCGGCTAATTCCGCATCAGAAGGGCTTCTAAATGCCTTTAGTATGGCTTCAAGCATGCTTTTTCAGGACAGCAAAATCTTTTATACCTTGTCAATAAAGTGAAGGATTATGACTGAAAACAAGTATGACAAGATAATGGAATTAGCCACGAGAAAGGCAATATTCTTCCCAGCTTCTGAAATTTACAATGGACCTGCGGGTTTCTTTGATTACGGCCCAATAGGTGCGGCTCTTAAGAGGAATATAATTGAACTTTGGAGAAAAGAATTTGTTGAAAAAGACGGAATGTTAGAAATAGACGGTTCTCCAATAATGCCTCCAAAAGTGTTTGAGGCTTCAGGTCATCTCACAAGTTTCCAGGATCCTTTGACAGAGTGCAAGAAATGCAAAAACATAATCCGAGCTGACAAGCTCATTCAGGACGTCACGGGTAAAATTGTTCCCGAAGCTCTGAAGCCAGAGGAATTTGACAAATTAATCAAGACAAACAAGATTAATTGTCCGAAATGCAAAAGCGAATTGACGCCAGTAAAGATGTTTAACCTGATGACAAAGACCCATTTTGGGCCTAAAGATAACGAATTGATGTACCTCAGGCCCGAGACTTGCCAGTCTATCTTCGTTGATTTCCAGAAAATATACGTTGCTATGCGTGCAAAGCTTCCAATAGGCTTTGCTCAGGTCGGTTTAGCCAGCAGAAATGAAATATCACCAAGGCAGGGATTGGTTAGAACAAGACAATTCACGCAGATGGAAGCTGAAGTCTTCTTCAATCCAAAAAAGGAAGACAACTTTGAAAAATATGACAAATACAAGAAATTCCAAGTGAGATTAGCTCTCCTAAATAAAGAAGACAAGATTATCACGATTTCTATAGAAGAAGCAATGAAGAAAAAATATTTCAAAAGCAAAGTAGAGGCTTACTATCTTGCATTGCTGATACAACTCTATGAATCCCTGGGAATTAAAAAGGAAAACATGCGTTTGAGGGAAATAGGCCCTGATGAAAAACCATTCTATGCAAAATCCGCCTGGGATTTTGAAATTATGACTTCACTAGGATGGACAGAAATTGTTGCAAATCACTACAGAAGCGACCACGATTTGAAATCACACAGCAAAGGAAGCAATCAGGACCTTTCAGTTATTGATGATAACGAGAAAGTTCTTCCATGGGTATGGGAAGATTCATTTGGTGTTGATAGAACTGTTTTCGCAGTTTTGGATAACGCATATACTGAAGAAATTGTTGACAAAGAAGTTAGAATCGTGTTGAAATTAGATCCAAAGATAGCGCCAATACAAGTTGCTGTGTTTCCCTTAGTCAGCAAGGACAAGATTCCAGAATTAGCGAAAAAAGTCTATGAAGAATTGCATTGCTGTTACAAATGCGTTTATGACGAGCCTGGCAGTATTGGAAAAAGATACAGGAGAATGGATGAAATCGGAACGCCTTTCTGTATAACTGTTGATTACGATTCTCTAAAGAAAAAGGATGTCACAGTCAGAGTTAGAGACACAATGAAGCAGGAAAGAGTAAAAATTGACAAGCTTTGCGATTATTTATATGAGAAGTTTATGAAGTGCTAGACTCTTCACAAGAATCATCTATTGTTCCATTTTTTATAGCTTCGAGAATATTTTTTCTAATGTCCGCTAGACCTTGACACTCTTCGTTTAAACCGCCCGTGCGAATACAACAGTATATCTTACCTAAGGTATATTCGCCATTGGGCCATTTTGTTAACGTTACAAAAATGGGTTCTTTGCCCATATCCGTTTGTGCGAGCACAGATGATGTAATCTCGCATTCCGCTTTGTAAGGGCATCCGTATCTTTTTTCCATTCAGTTCTTCACCAAGCTGTCTAAATATTTTTTAAATTCCTCAAAAGCCAGCTTTCTGTGCGATATCTTGTTCTTTTCAACTGGGCCCATTTCAGCAAAAGTTTGGTTGTAACCATTTGGCTGGAAAATAGGGTCCCATCCAAAGTTCATTGGACCTCTGGGCGCATCTACAATAATTCCATTCACTTTGCCCGTGAAACATTTGAATTCTTTTCCATTATAAAAGCCAATGCAAGCCTCAGCATAAGCCTCTCTTTCAGGAAAATCTTTCATCATTCTGCATATGTTCTCTATGCAAACTTGTTTGCTGACTTCCTTGCTAGGTTGTATGAACCACTTGATTAAAGCACCAGGTAGGCCGTACCATGCTTTGATGTGCAAGCCCGTGTCTTCAACGAAAACAGGTTTCTGTACTTGCTTGTAAGCTTCCATGACTTTCTGTTCTACAACATCTTTGGTGGCTATAGCCTGTATTTCAGGGGTGTCGATGTTTATGCTCTGAACGTTCATCTGCAATATCTGCCTGGCTTCGTTCAGTTTGTTTTGGTTCGATGTTACAAAGTATATTTCCATTTCAGTTGTCCTCCAAGATCTCACTTTCTATAACAGCAACTTCTAGTGCCATTACATATACCTCTCAAGCGGCATGTCTTCGGATAAGCCATAGATCTTTTTAGCCCCATCAATTGCAAACTTATGTACGAGGTCTTTTGCGACATTTACTCCTCCAGAAAGTAAACCATGATTTTCCCCACGCAGCGCCGTCTCGAGGACATCAAAGAATCTTGCTGTTGATGTAACATAATCATCAAAATAACAGATAAAATCTGCGGGTGTTGGAAAGACGTCAATTATAGCTTCCTTTATCTGTTTCTCGCCGGATTCTTTTGAACTATAAATTTTTTGCATCAATTTTTGGACAATTTCATATCTTTTATCTATTAAATGCCCCAGCTCAACTTGCGCATCAGTCATGTTCATTATGTTTTGTAAGCGGTTCCCTTGGCCAAAGATAATGGCTAGGTCAACTGGAGCTTTTAGTTTTGCAAATTTCTTTTTCTCGTTTACAGTCCAAGAATATATTTGCTGTTTTATGATTTCTTGCGGCTCGAGACTCTTCTCGAGTTCGCGTTTCACATTTTTAATATCCGATCCAAAATAATATGCAAAAAATCCTATCTCTTTTCTGACTTTTGCTAAATAGTTATTGAGGTGTTCTTTTAGCTCATTCTGCACATCAGGTTTTGAATAGGTATCTGCAGCTATTTGACCGAAATATTTTCCAAGCGCTACCCTAGCCTTATGCTCGAGCTCGAGCTCTCCAGCTGTTTTTTCACCAAACTCTTCTTTACAGGCATCTTTAGTAAAACTTTCAATTAGTTTTTCTAGGTCCTGTTCATCTAAAATAATTTTACCAGAGTTGAATTTTACCATCTTAATTGTCCTCCAGCACCTTTATCTGCAGCTGCACAACCGTGTCTGGCTTGAGCATCTGCTGGAGCATTTTAGGTATGATTATGATGGCTTGCTTGCCATGCTTTGCTATCTTTTTGGTAATCATGAAGGTTTTCATTTTGTCAAAATGCTCCCCCAATCAAACTCAACATCAAATACTTGTTCTGATTTATCTGATAAGCCCATTAATTTCGCAGCTAAAGCATAATCGAAGATATCCTCAGCACATTTAGCTGCTCTAAAATAAAAGTGGCTAGCATCATAATCTTGTTCACAAAGCGTACTTATGACGTTGCGTACAACATTTGGCGTATCAGTTCTATTTTCACTTGATTCGCCTTCTTTTGCAGCACGAATATACAGTTCAATTGCAGCCTTATAGAAATTTTCTACGCGTTTGTGGTCTACCGCTTCTTCGGCCGCGAGCACAGCATCTATTTCTGCTGTGTGTGCTCTTTCCGCGCACGTACGAGTTTCGTCATTTATTATTTGTTCGTAAAGATTGAATGAACGCGCGAAATCATTAGCACATCTAGCTAAAAATGCTGCATCTTCTAAGTTTCCATTTTTCTCTTGTCTCAAGCTTTCTTTAGCAAATTCCTTTTTGCTTGGTTCTGGCTTCTTTTTGCAATACTCGTTTAGGTCAAAGTTATATTTTCTAACATGCTCTTGATATTCTCTAGTGCGAATCATCCCAGCAGAGTATGCGCCAAGTGCTCCCGCACAAGCCTTCAGGCCCTTGATTTCAACTATCTTATCCATTATGCGATCTGCATCAACCCAATACAGTTTACCATCTTTGGCCATATCGCCTAAAACACACGCAATTTCTTTAGGATCTAATTTGCCGTTTTTAATCAAAGATTCTAAATCTTCTGTATTAGTGGCGTTTATCATTTTCCTGACGATCGTTGAGGTTTTCATTGCTTTGCGCCCCCCAGTCTAGCTTTTATTCTTTGGAGCAAACCACCATTTGGCTTTGAAGCATATTGGCTAACTAATTTCCTTACTGTTTTATCTGGAAGTTGAATCAGAGCAGGATAAGTTTCTAGCAAGCCAACATAACCCTTAGAATCGTAAAGCTTCTTTGCTAAACTATAACCTATTTTGTGTGTGTGTACGCTGTTTATGTGATTTTTTGCAACTAATTCTTGGGCATCACACATTTCTATGTCTGCTTCAGCACACAAATCCTTTATTGCAATAGTCTCATGTACGTCTTCTATTTCATTTCTAAATTCTTCTGCTTCCTCTATTGCCTTGCTCAAACCATTAGATTTGACAAGCATTTCCTTAAGATTGCGTTTCCTTGGTTCAGCTAGTTTAGATATGTTAATTAAATCATAAGCAGGACCGCAGTTTTCTTTTGTTATTGGAATATCAGAATAAGACATCCTAATCATCTTCAGGACTCTTTCTTCTTCAGTAATGTCATTCAATATGGATTGACCTGGTTTCTTATCCAGAGGGCGCGCAATAAACGTTGAATATTTAATCATGGCCGCCATCAGAATTTTATTAGTTGCTTTAAGATCTTCAAGTATGACGTCTTCATCAGCTAAGGTAATATCTTCTGCTTTGCCTACTTCTAATCTTGCTAATCCGCCGAAGAATTCTTGTACATCTGTTGAAGAATTTTTTACACAATAATTTCTGACGAAATGTGCTAACTCTTCAGACCAGAAGTCTATTCTACCCAAGAACGTAATATCACTTACATAAAATTGATTAGTTTCACCATTGTATCCGTTAGATTCTCCCATCGAATCTATTACAATTTCTTTTGGCTTCGCATCTTTTATTTCTTCAAAAGATATATTATACAAATTTGCTACGCTAGCCAAGACTATGTCAATTGTCTTGTTCAATTCATCATTAATCTTATCCTCTAGATTAATCGTAGTTTTCATTGCTTGGCCTCCTTTGCTTTGTATAGCTCAAGTAAATTCGCAGCATCTGTGCTACGAGCATGCCAGAAATCGCCTTTTTCGCGGTCGTCCTTGCTAAAGTAATCCAAAGACCTGCTTATGCAATCCCATTCCAATTTTTTCAATTGTTTGGTGTATGAGTCTAGTGTGTTTTTGATGAAATCATCAGTAATTTCAGGTGCTTTTCCTGTTGCTTGTAATTTTTCTAATCCGAGCATACACAGGCCAAAGATGGTATCTAAGGTAGGTAGAGTGACTATCGGTTGTGAATCTAATTCCAAATAAGCCTTGAGTAATGAAGAACCAAAACTAACTTGGGGTTTCAGTAAACTTTTTCGAATGTACCGTTCAGTTAAGGCCTTAATGCTATCACCTTTGTTTTCCTTAATAGCATTATCAAGGTATTTTACAAAGACTTTAGGATCATCGAGCGTTGATTCTAGGTCAGTCATTTCAGCTGGCCTCCCTGCTGTCCACGCAAGAAGTTGGCTGTTCCTTGAATACGGCAGTCAAATAATTCTTTCTTGTTTTTCTATGCAAGGATAATGCAAGGTCTTTTGCTTCGCTGACACTTCCTACTTTGCCTTTGTGCTGAGCATAATTTGATTTTGCAACTATTCTCAGCAACGCGCTCATTGCTTTGTTGATATCTTTATTTTCATCGCTGAAGTCCTGCGAATATTCAGGAAACAACCAGTATGGATTTAATTCGTCTGGAATATCTCCTTCAATAATTGCACAAAGAGAATTATCTCCAATTTCATAGACCTGCATCTCTGCAATATACATTTCTGTATGCAAAGGTTGTTCTCCAGGTTCCGCAGCTAATGGATTATCTAATATAAGTTGAATATAGTTTTTATCTGCTGGCTTCCAAAGGTTTCCATGAAAATGCGTTCTTTGGTCAGCATAATCTCCAATCATATTTCCTAAGCCGACAGGCAAAATTGGAACTCTTGTCTTCTCTCTGGTATCAGGATATGCCATTTTAGCCAGCAACTCCTTTCATTCCATAGCGCTCATCGAGACTGTCGTTTGCCGTCTTTATCAGAACACGAATTGCATCCAGGGTTTTTTCATCACAGCCGTCGTCGTTTATTGCTTCCCACCTGACAAACAGGCCGTCAATCAAGTTTTCCAAGTCCGTTTTAGACTTAGAATTCATTGTTTTACGAACTAGTTGAGGATTGTCAACCAAAGCGCGGAGTTCGTCATCAGCGCCTGCGTTGTAAAATGCGATTATGGCTCTAACATAGTCTCCGCTCTTTTCAAGGTCCTTTCCTAGGCTGAACCAGTATTGTGATAATGACATTTTAGCCACCCACCGATTTGCCTTTAGCCTGCAAATAGGCTTCAGCTTCTTCCAAGCCAGAATGTACGGACGCTTTGGCTTTGCTTCGCAGAAAGTCTGCAAATCTTATAGGATCAAAAATCTGGATTACTCTCTGGTAATTAGTTCTAATTAAACTTGGGATGTATTCGTTCAAAATATGTTTGTCTTGAGTTACCAAAACATCAACGTGTTTATCATTTGCTAGAACGTGAAGCAAACCTTTGTCAGTTTTGCTAGCTCCATTACTGATAGCGTCAATGACGTCGTCAATATTTTCTACGTTGATGCGCGTAATATAATTGCCGTAGTTTGCGATCTTTTCTGGCAGTCCAGCGACTTCTCTAATTACGTCACCTGTTGTATAGAAAGCAAATCTTGGGTTTTCTGAAAGGTAATTTTCTTCTGCTGCTTCCAATATTTTTTTACAAACTCTTGAGCCTTTAGAAGCACTAATGAAGACATTTGCATCTAGCAAAATGCCTATTAGGCCTTCGTCAGCTTTCCTTGGGGTTAGTTTTACGATGGATAACATTTAGCCTCCGTTAGAAAGCGCAGCGTATGCATGTGTTAATTCGTGGGCTATGCGCGCTTCAGCCTGCTTTTTGTTAGACTCATATCTCTTTGTAGCATCAATCATTCTGTTAACTAATGGGTCTTCGACATATGGGACCGTGCAAAGATCGTATAATTCGATCATGTGATTTAGAGTTCGATATGCAGCTTCAGCTTTGACGCTGTCTTCAGAGTTTAAAGTGTCAATAAACTCATTGGCAACTTTCTCTGCATCAGGTTCACCATCTGCTAAAATTCTGACAAGGCCGAAAGCAGCATCTCTTTCATCTTCATCGCACAACGAATCATAGAATGAAACTGCAGCCGCTGTGAAATCAAATTCTTTTGTTTTTCCTATTTTCTTTTTAGCTTCGGTCTCCTGTGGACTGCCCTCAGGCCTAGCCAATTGGGACTTCATAGTGCATAACGTTTGAAGTTGTGTTCCTGCCATGTTATTTTTTCCTCCTAAGCTGCGCAATGATGTTTTGTAGATTGGAATTTTGAGATGTGAGCCTGTCCCATGCCATTGCAGTAGTTCTGCAACATAGGTAGCAATTGCTCAACGAAGAGCTTCTGTTCGTATTTGCCCTGTGGGACCGGGCAAGAGTAACGCTGAATGTGGTTCTGTATGGTAAAGCAAAGGCCAGCCTTGTAGGTGAACTTTGTAATTCCGCCAATCGCTGTGTCAATGACTGCCACAGCCCGATCAGCAGGCATAGTGCCATCTAGAAATGCGTCCAACGTTTCCTTTACCTGTTGTTTTATAGTGTTCATTTTTGACCTATTTACAATATGGATATGTAGTCTATATTGTATGTATTATTTATACATTAATTGCTATATTGCATTTATAAAGCTTTCGGAAAGAAAACGTACCTAATAGGCGTTATAAGGCAGTTTTATGTTTGCAATATACTCAAAGAAATCAGAAGTACTTTTTGAGCTCTGGAATGGATTTCTGTAACTGGCTTAATTTGCCCTCTTGAACAACATAAACCACCGTACCTTCAGTAAATGGCAGGCATTTGTTTACTAAAATTTCGTCATATTTGCATGTTTTATCAGAGTTTATATTAATGAGTATGTAGAGCAAACTGGCGTCAATTATGACTGCTTTCTCCGGAAAAGATTTTGAGTAGACTTCTGATACTGCGCAGGCACGTGGCGAGGTCACAAAGTTCTGTGCAACCTTCAGTTTGATTGCGCCAGCTTCTTTCAAAATCGCTTCCAGCTCTTTTTTCATAGTAAAGGTCTAAAAATAAAGTCTTTAAAAAATGCCGATGCATTTTTTGAGACTCGCCAAACTTGTTTGGCTCCGTTTTAAAAAAATGCCGAGGCACAACGGTTTTCGATATGTTTATAAACTAAATTTTTGACTCGCAAATATGGCAGCCACAAGCAAAGAAATTGCGCACGCTCTAAATATACAAAAACTAATGCTCAATCAAAGATGCATCAGAAATATTGGAATTATCGCGCATATTCACCACGGCAAAACCTGCCTGACAGATAATTTAGCAGCAGAAGCAGGCATGATGTCCAAGGAGTTAGTAGGCGAAAGAATGCTGACATGGATTGACAAGCAGGAACACGAGCGTTTAATGACCATCTATGGCGCGACAGTCACGATGGGCCACAAATACGAAGGTGAAGATTATCTTATTAATTTATTAGATACTCCAGGCCACGTTGATTTTGGTGCTGATGTTACTCAGGCTTTGAGAGCAGTAGACGGCGCCGTTGTTCTGGCATGCGCAGTTGAGGGAATGATGCCCCAGACAGAAACGGTATTGTTCCAGGCGCTCGCTGAAAAAGTTAAACCAATTCTCTTTATCAATAAAGTTGACCGCGCAATCAAAGAATTAAAACTGACTCCTGAAGCGCTGCAGAAAAGACTGACTGACTTGGTTAATGAAATTAATGTGTTTATCATGAAGAATGTAGACCCTAAATTCAAGGATGAGTGGAAATTATCTGTTGAACAAGGGACCGTAGCATTCGGCTCAGCATTGAGAAAGTGGGCAATTTCAGTGCCTGCCATGAAGAAATTCGGAATCACATTCAAAGATATTATTGAGCTCTGCTCGCAAGACAGAGATGAAGAGCTTGCGCAGAGAGCTCCGGCACACGTCGTAATCCTGGACATGGTAGCAAAGCACCTGCCGTCTCCAATCGAAGCACAGAAATACAGAATGGCGAGATTATGGCGCGGCGATGTGGATTCAGAAATAGGAAAAAGCCTAATCAACTGCGATCCAAACGGCGATTTGGCAATAGGTGTAACAAAAGTTGTATGATCCTCACGCAGGCATGATTGCAACAGGAAGAATTTTCTCAGGCAAAATTTCTGAAGGCCAGATCGTTCGCCTGATGAAAGTAAAAAGGGACTCAAAAGTCCAGCAGTTAAGCACATTCATCGCATCAAGAAGAATTCCAATCCAAAGCTCGGTCGCAGGAAATGTCGTAGGCTTAGTAGGTTTGTCAGAGGTTGCAGTCGGAGAAACACTTTGTGAGTCAGGCAAAGAGATAGAGCCATTCGAATCCATCAAACACATTTTCGAGCCCGTAGTCACGAAAGCGATTGAGCCAAGGAATCCACAGGACCTGCCAAAGTTGATTGACCTCCTGAAGATTCTGGCAGCAGAAGATCCAACATTGAAGATTAAAATCTCCCAAGATACGGGCGAAACTCTCGTTTCAGGTTTAGGAGAGTTACACTTAGATGCAAAAGTCGAAAGAAAAATCAGGGAAAGAGGTATAGACATTATAGTCAGCCCTCCAGTCGTAGTTTACACTGAAACCGTCGCAAAGAAATCCGTAGGTGACATAAAAGGAAAATCACCAAACAGGCACAATGAGATTTACGTTGCCGTAGAGCCTTTGGAAGAAGGTGTTTATCAGGCCATCAAGTCTGGAAAAATACCTGAAGGCAAGATAAAGAAAAGGAAAGTAGAGTTAATTGATGCTTTGGCGGAAGCTGGCATGGACAGGGACGAGGCAAAGCAAGTTGTTGAAATATATAACGGAAATGTTCTTGTCGAGGCTACTAGAGGAATAGTACATATCGGCGAAATACTTGAAATGGCAATGGAAGCCTTTGAGGAAATAGTGGAACAGGGACCAATTGCAAAAGAACCGTGTTATGGTCTGAAAGTCATAATCACAGATGCAAAACTGCATGAGGACTCAATTCACAGGGGTCCGGGCCAGATGATTCCGTGTATGAGGCAAGCCATTAGCAATGCAATGTTGCTGACGGGCGATGTTTTGTATGAGCCAGTACAGACAACGAGAATTGATACGCCAATGGAATACCTGACAGAAGTCTCAAAGCTAGTTATTGGAAGACGTGGTTTGATAATAGAAACAAATCAGCAGGGCACTCGTTATGTTGTAATTGCAGAAGTTCCTGTTAATGAGATGTTTGGTTTTGAAGCAATCTTGAAATCAGCATCAGCGGGAAGGGGTTTCCAGTCTTTGATTGATGTCAAATACAAGAAACTGCCCACGGACTTGCAACTGCAGACAATCCAGCGCATCAGAGAGCGCAAAGGCCTGCCGAAAGAGCTGCCGAAGCCTATTTTGGATTAAGAGTTTTACTTCTAGAGTCCACGAAAGCTTTATATATATCTTTACAATATAGTAATAATATGGCTAACAAACCTGCACTTGAAGACATTGTGAGAAACTCTAAGGCAGAGATAGTGCTCGAAAAAGGCAAAGCTGCACTATACATAGGCAGTGGCCCGCGTGTTGAAAATGTATCTCACATTTCTGAATTAGTTGATGCTAGTACATACATTTTATCAGACTTTGAGTTTAAATCAGACGAACAAGTTGATGTTGCTGGTAAAACGGTGTTAACCACTAGTAAAGATGGTTTTGAAGTTTTGAAAGCTGACCCGACTATAAACTTCGTAATAATAGATCAGGCAGTTTCTTATAAAGAAAAATATAATGCAATTCCTAACGGAACGTATGTTCATTTCAACTATCTTTTTCCAGTTTCGCCTATGTCCGCGAAATACATAGGGTTAGAACCGAGCAGAGTAAAAGGTATTTTTGTTAAGCAAAGAGATGCTAGCCCTAGTGATTTTGAGTTTTTCTACAAAATACGCGCAGCTGAGACGCTCAGGACATCCATTAAAGCAATAAAAAATTTCCAAGGCATGGAAAAAGCAACCGCCAACTTAAAAGTCGAGCTCAAAGAATCCGTAGATGCGCTTAAAGAGCTCAGCGCTGAAGAAAAGGCACATTTATTAAGGGAAGTTTAGAGCCAGTTCTAGACAGTTAATCGCTACAGGTCGATTTTAATAGCGTAACCTTTAAAAAAGTAGTAAATAAATTGAAAAGTGAGTAAAAATGGCAGATAAAAAACCACACATTAACTTAGTAGTTATCGGTCACGTAGACCATGGTAAAAGTACAACCGTAGGTAGAATTCTCTTTAACTCAGGCAAAATCACAGTCCAGGAAATGGAGAAATTGAAGCAGGAAGCCATTGAAAAGGGCAAGCCAGGCTTCGAATTCGCCTTCGTAATGGACAGAGTTAAAGAAGAGCGTGAAAGGGGAGTTACAATTGATTTGTCATATCAGGAATTCCCAACAAACAAATTCTACTTCACTATAATTGATGCACCCGGCCACAAGGACTTCATCAAAAACATGATAACGGGTACATCGCAGGCAGACGCTGCTTTGCTTGTCGTCTCCGCTAACGCCGGTGAAGGTGTAATGGAGCAGACAAAAGAGCACGTATTCCTCGCAAAAACTCTTGGTGTCCCACAACTGATTGTAGCCATCAACAAGATGGATATGGCAAAATGGGAAGAGAAACGTTATTTGGAAGTCAAAGCAGAGTTGGAAAAATTGCTGAAAGGTGTCGGTTATGACATAACAAAAGTGCACTTTGTACCAATTTCAGCACAACAGGGCGAGAACATTGACAAACCATCCGGCCAAATGCCATGGTATAAAGGTCCGGTGTTGCTGGCAACTTTCGACACGTTATCAGCTCCTGAAAAGCCAACACAACTTCCTTTGAGAATGCCAATCCAGGATGTTTACACAATCACTGGTATCGGAACTGTTCCGGTAGGCAGAATCGAAACGGGTATCTTGAAGGCAAACGACAAGATAATTGTAATGCCTTCTGGCAAGCTGGGCGAAGTAAAATCAATCGAGATGCATCACGAAACACTGTCACAGGCAGAACCAGGTGATAATGTAGGTATTAACATCAGAGGCCTGGGCAAAGAAGACATGAGACGCGGTGACGTTCTCGGACACCCAAACAACCCGCCAACAGTTGCAAAAGAGTTTACTGCAAAAATTGCAGTATTAAACCACCCAACTGTTATCACGGCAGGTTACTGTCCAGTATTCCACGTGCACACAGCACAAGTCTCTTGCAAGATTAAAGAAATAAAACGCAAGATAGACCCAAGAACAGGACAGACTTTACAGGACAAGCCTGATTTCCTAAAGACTGGAGATATGGCTGAAGTCGTTGTAGAGCCATTACAGCCATTGTGCATAGAAAAGCAAGCAGACAATCCAAAGCTTGCAAAGTTTGCTGTCCGTGATATGGGCAGAACAGTTGCAGCTGGAATGTGCATAGATTTAGTGAAGAAGTAAGGCTTCTTCATTTATTTTTAATTTTTAATAATTTTCTCGTACAATAAACCTTTTAAATTGATTTTTTGAACTGATGGTACGTCGATTGTCGCTTAGACGGTTATCGACAGGCTGGATCAAATGCCAAAAGCCAGAATCAAATTATACAGTACAGACATAAAGAAATTGAATGACATAGTTAATCAGATTCTAGATATTGCAAAAAAGGTTGGTGTTTCTTACGCAGGTCCTATTAATTTACCCACAAAAAAGCTAGTCATATCTACAAGAAAATCCCCTGACGGAGAGGGTTCAGAAACCTACGACAGGTGGGAAATGCGCATTCACAAACGCTTAATTGACCTTGCAGCAGACGAAAGAGCATTACATCTTGTCATGAGAGTTCCGATACCTCAAGACGTTAACATAGAAATACAAGTTATAGATTCTTAAAACTTGTAATTGTTTTCTTGACTAAATATATACTTATATATTCAATTATTTTTCTAAACTTCCTTCAATCATAGACAACTTAATCGGCATCGCAGATGCCGTAAATGCCAGCTGTTTGCAGCTGCTTTGGGGGTAGTATGGCTTTATCAGAGGAAAATGTTTCTGAAACAGAACTGGCTCGCATAATTTTAACGCGAAATCAAGAGAAAGTTATCAGAGACAAGTATCTGAAAGACGACCCAAGCCCCGAAGCTTGGCTTCGCAGGGTTGCAAAAAACATTGCTTTGGCTGAAATTCTGCATCTCCCCAAACTAAATAGGGAGAAGTTATTTGAGGGTGTAAACTACGCAATAGAAAAAATAGAAACTCTCCCCGGCGAGTTTACGGAATTGGTATTATTGCACAAAGGTCTTGACACTTATAGCAAAAGGGATGGGAATTTCAGGAAATACATTGCAAATCTATCCAGGTTTGCAGAAGGGAATGAAGCGGTTCTAGACGTGGTTTCTAAATGGGAAAAAAAGTTCTATGATCTGCTAGCCAATTTCTATTTCTTGCCTAACTCACCGACATTGATGAATGCTGGCAGAGCGCTACAGCAACTTTCAGGATGTTATGTTCTGCCAATAGAGGATTCTATAGAGGGCTGGATGGAGACTGTAAAAAATACCGCAATCATACACAAAACGGGCGGTGGAACTGGTTTTTCAGGGTCTAGAGTAAGACCCGTAGGCGATGCTGTAAGGACGACAAAAGGTGTGGCATCAGGACCCATATCTCCATTTATTATGATAGATTCTGTTACGGCGCAAATCAAGCAGGGCGGAACTCGTCGTGGTGCTAACATGGGCATTCTCTCAATATATCATCCGGATATAGAGAGTTTCATAATCGTGAAACGCACACCGGGTGTTTTGGAGAATTTTAACATATCTGTAGCAATCGATGAAAAATTCATGTCAGCTGTTGAAGCTGACGAGTATATTGAGCTGATAAACCCAAAGACAAAAGCAGTTGCCAAGAAACTTAAGGCAAAAGAGTTGTTTGATTCAATATGCAGAAATGCATGGGAAACTGGTGACCCTGGTTTTGTGGTTATGGATAGAATCAATGCTTCAAATTCCAATCCAACACCGTATCTGGGAGAAATAGAGTCAACAAATCCTTGCGGAGAGCAGCCATTGTTGCCTTACGAGTCCTGTAATCTGGGATCGCTTAATCTAGCAAAGTTTGTCAGCAATGGTGAAGTAGAGTGGGACAAAATAGCCGAAACAGTAAAACTGTGCCTCAGATTCTTGGATGATGTTATTGATGTTAACAACTATCCTTTGCAGGAAATCGAAATGATAACCAAAGGAAACAGAAGAATAGGTTTTGGTGTAATGGGCTGGGCTGAAATGCTTATTCTTCTTGGAATTCCTTACGATTCTGAAGACGCTGTCAAGATGGCAGAGAAAGTTATGAAATTCGTTAATGACGCAGCGCTATCAGCATCAGAGGAGCTCGCCGAAGAGCGGGGAGTTTTCCCTAATTTCAAAGATTCTATTTATGATGAAAGAGGCAAGTATTTCAGAATGAAAGCAAAGCCGAGAAACTGTGCCAGAACAACTATAGCTCCAACAGGCACAATAGCAATTGCAGCAGGCCTGCAAGGTTCTGGAATTGAACCGTTTTTCTCAATTGCTTATGTCAGGTATAATGCAAAAGGCATTGATGCGTTGAAAGAAGGAAGAACTCCTGCAGAGGATGATACTTTCTATGAGAACAACAATCTGTTCACAAAGTTTGCTGAACAGCACAATTACTTTGGACTGCAGCCAAAAGAACTTTGGCAGAAAATCGTCGACAATCACGGTTCAGTAAGAGGTATAAAAGATATTCCAGAGCACCTGCAGCGAATATTTGCCTGTGCTCATGACGTGCCCGTAAACTATCACATTTTGCATCAGGCAGCTTTCCAAAGGTATACTGACAACGCAGTCAGTAAAACAATAAACCTGCCAAATTCAGCAACAATCCAGGATGTAGAAGGAGCTTACTGGTTTGCATTCAGAGAAGGTGTAAAAGGAATTACTATTTACAGAGATGGCAGCAAAGCCTTCCAAGTCTTGTCAACAGTAAAGAAAGAGGCGAAACAGGAAACTCTGACTGGAGAAAAGCCAACCACAGCTGCAAAAGTACAAGAGGTAGCTCCAAGACCAAGACCTGAAGTGCTTGCAGGCACAACTTATAAAATCAAGACAGGCTACGGCAGTCTTTATGTCACAATAAACAATGATGAGAAAGGCAAGCCGTTCGAGGTTTTTGCAACTACAGGCAAGACTGGCGGCGTTCTAGCAGCAAAATCTGAAGCCATATGCAGATTAATTTCATTAGCGCTCAGGTCAGGGGTAGAAGTCGAGAAAATAACAGATCAATTAGAGGGCATCAGAGGGCCAATGCCAACATTCAGTAAATTCGGAGTCGTATTCTCAATACCTGACGCAATAGCAAAGATATTGAAAGTGCATACAAATGCTGGTCAAACTGAGCTGACCGAGTTTGCAAAGTCTGAGGGCAAGCAGCAAAGCCTGCCCGCAAAATCTAATGGAAACGGGTCCTCTGTGAAAAAATCTGTTGCAGATACTGGTGACCTGCCTGAATGCCCTGACTGTCACAATATTCTAGAATTCGGTGAAGGCTGCGCAATCTGTCACTTCTGCGGCTACTCTAAGTGCAGCTAATTAGCCCTTAAAGTACATTCCTATAAACCAGATTAATCCGATTCCTAAAAATATCAAACCTATTTGTGCAACAGTTTCGTAAACTTCTTTGCCTTGATGTTTGTGAATCTCTGGCAGCAAGTCAGCTGCTGCAATGTAAATAAAACCGCCAGCTGCAAAAGGTATCAAATACAGACTAAAGTTGTCCAGCGAACCTATGAAAAAGTATGTAACGAGCGCTCCTGCAACAGCGGTCAAAGCAGATGCAAAATTAAATATCAACGCTTTAGTTTTCGTAAATCCACTGTAAATGAGTATTCCAAAATCTCCAAACTCTTGCGGTATTTCATGCATGATGACAGCAATAGTTGTTACTAGGCCTAAAGGTACGCTGACCATAAAAGAAGCTGCGACAATCATACCATCTATAAAATTATGTGCACCATCTCCTATCAAATTCAGATAACCCACAGGGTGTATGTGCTTGTGATGGCATTTTGCATGTGTATGGTGGTGGTGCCAGTGAAAATACAACTCAATTAAGAAGAACGTCAGAATGCCTGCAAGTACAAAAAAGCCCCAATTTGCATTTGTGCCTATGGAATTTGGCAACAAATCCAAAAAAGCAGCTCCAAGCAATCCGCCTACTGCAAAGCTTACCAGATAGTTTATGAGCTCATTTAGATTTTTCTGCAAATAAAGCGCAAGCACGCCTACAAAAGAGACTGCACTTACTAAAAATACGGCGGCTAGAATCAGTACTATTGTCGGTAAGGTCATGGTAAAACTTTAATTGGATGCTATAAATATGTTTTGCAATGGATACGAAAAAATATTTTCTAAACACCAAGCGGAAAACACGTTTCCGCTGGGCAGCTAAAAAGCGTTACTTTTTAGCTATATTCAAGAAAGCCAAAGCAAAGTATGGGCTTGACGAGCGAAGACTTGCAGCGGAAGACTGGAAAGAGTCCTGGCAAACTTTAATTGCAACAATTATGTCTGCTCAAAGCAGAGATACAACAACAATTCCGATTGCAGAATCTCTATTCAAGAAGTATAATACTCTCGAAAAGCTGGCTAGCGCCAGATACTCCGATGTTCTTAAGGTATTCAGGAGTTTAAACTATAACAAAACTAAGGCAAAACATGTAATAGAAGCTGCAAAATTCATAATTTCTGAATTTAAAGGAAAACTTCCGGAGAAAATGGAACAGCTAACAAGAATTCCGGGTGTCGGCAGAAAGACAGCAAACATAGTGATTTTTGAAGTCCACAAAAAGCCAGCAATAGTTGTTGACACTCACGTTCACAGGCTGTCGAATGTTTTAGGTTTAGTAAAAACAAAAACTCCCGAGCAAACCGAGCGGGAATTAAAAAAAATAGTGCCTAAAAAATACTGGACAGACGTAAATTATATTTTCGTCCGCTGGGGCCAAGACGTAAGGGGTAGAGACAAACAAAGGCTTCTAAAAAGTCTCCAAAAAACTTAAAACCGCCAGTGATACTAAATTAAGTAATGGCCACTATCAGACAAGTCCGTAAAAGAGACGGCAGTTATGTTGGTTTTCAGCCACAGAAAATTACTGATGCTATTCACAGAGCAATTTTCGATGCCAGAGTCAAAGATGGCAAACAGGCATTAGCCTTGACAAAAGATATTGTGAAAATTCTTGAAAGCAAAGACGAGATTCCTGATGTCGAACAAATTCAAGACACGATTGAGCTCGTTTTATCAAAATGGAACAGAAAGGTAGCAAATCTCTACCACGAATTTAGATTAAAGAAAGCCGAAGCTAGGAAACTCAGGAAAAAATTAGGCTTGAAGGAAAAATTAACATATAATGCTCTAACAGTTTTAGAAAGGAGATATTTGCTGAGGGATGAGCAAGGCAGGATAATAGAAACGCCTGGCCAGCTTTTCAGGCGCGTTGCACACGCTATTGCTTCTGTGGAAGCGAAACACGGCGGAAATGTAACGAAAAAGGAAGAAGAATTTCATAGATTAATGTCAAGTTTGGAATTTTTGCCAAACTCACCAACTTTGTTCAATGCAGGCGCTCCGCTAAAACAGCTGTCTGCCTGTTTTGTTTTGCCCGTTAATGACTCGTTGGAATCAATATTCAAAGCAGTCCGCGATATGGCCTTAATTGAACAAAGCGGCGGAGGAGTGGGATTTTCATTCTCAAACCTGAGGCCCGAGGGAGACGTTGTAAAGAGCACGGGCGGTGTTGCATCAGGTCCGGTTTCATTTATGCGAATATTTGATGCTGCAACTGAAGTCATAAAAGCTGGCGGCAAACGCAGAGGCGCTTTAATGGGCATTTTGCGAGTTGATCACCCAGATATCGAGAGATTCATAACTGCAAAACAAAAACCAGGATTTCTGTCAAATTTCAATCTCTCTGTTGCTGTTACAGATGAATTCATGAATGCAGTTCAGAAAAATAAAGATTATGATTTAATAAATCCGAGAACTAAAAAAAGTGTCAGGAAGCTGAATGCAAGATATATTTGGGATTTGATTATTGAAAACACATGGAAAACAGGCGACCCTGGTGTTATTTTCATCGATGAAATTAACAGGAAAAATCCAACGTCTAACGTTGGTCTAATAGAATCAACAAATCCTTGCGGAGAGCAGCCATTACATCCATACGAATCATGTAACCTGGGCTCAATCAATTTAACGAAATTTGTAAGTGACGGTATGATAGATTGGGACAAGCTTGCAAGAACAGTAAAACTTTCAGTAAACTTCCTGGACGATGTAATTGATGCTAACAAGCATCC
>Ga0315293_10001424_pt1 | contig 23253 bp, 24 predicted proteins | sample YL17G13_20_MG_FD_203071 | JGI IMG/M metagenome (GOLD analysis project Ga0315293, IMG submission 203071) | Sediment microbial communities from Yellowstone Lake, YNP, Wyoming, USA - YL17G13_20 | ecosystem: Environmental > Aquatic > Freshwater > Lake > Sediment | place: USA: Wyoming | collected...
TGACGGTCTTCAGGTACCTGGAGACCGTCAGCATGGACTCGGAGGCGTACTGGACGCCCCTCTTCGCAGTGTCGGTAACCGTCTTCATGACATTCCTTATCAGCGAGCTTGGATAATACTGGAGGGCCCCAACCTTCGGGTGCATCAGCGCGGACTCGAATGTCATGCCGAACGACTTCATGTTCCTCAGCGTTATATCGAAGAGGTTGGCTATCTCCAGGTCCTTCACGTCCTCCCTGGCCTTCTCGACGGCCATCTCCAGGGGCGTCCCGCCGGATATCCTGTTGCCCAGCTGAAACAGCGCCAGCTCGAATTCTGATTCCATCTTGTAGACGGATTCCTCTATCCTCGACCTCTGGATGTTGGAAAGGAAAAAGAATACCACCAGCATGGCCGAAAAGCCCATCGTGATTACCATGGACATCGTCAGGGATAATATGGGGTCGGGGTCTATCACATCCTTGTAGACCAGAACGCTGCCTTTCATCACCTGCGGGACCACGAGGTAATCCGGATGCTCCGTGAAGTAGTATATGGCTGGAAGGAGGACTATGAGCCCGACCAGAATCGCCACGGGAAGGACAGGGATGGCTGCCCTGCTCTTCCCGGCCCTGATGAGATAGGTCCCCTTCGGCGGGAGTTCAGGGTGCCTGGATATGTCAATCTCCGAGAACGTGACCGGCCTCTTTCCCAGGGTATTGTTTATGAACCAGAGGAGTATTACCGGCAGGAGTATGTCATAGCCGAGTATGAAGTGCCAGGGCGTGACCGCATCCGAAAGGAAGACCGCCGCCATCGGCGCCATCACTGAGCCGAGTATGGGAAGGATTATGCCCATCATCAGTATTATGTTAACCGGCATCTGGAGGTCCTGTGCATAGCGCTTCATCCTGTCCTTCGTCCCGTCCAGGACCACCCTGAGGGCCTCGTCGAGTGTCTTCTCAGCCCTTTCCGGAATCTGCCTCTGGGACTCCCTTACCAGGCGCAGAGCCTCCGAAAACTCCTCGTTCTCCGGCTTCCACTTCGCGATGTAATCCGTCAGCGCCTCGTTGGCAGAGTAGTACTTCCCCATCTCTATGTCCCAGAGCAGGCGCCGCATGTCCCATGCGAGGATGCCCGGTATGTTGGATGCGGTGAATTTCAGCGCCCTCTCCAGGTTCGGGGATATGCGCATGCTGACGACCATGTAGAGGACTGCCAGGACTACCTGGGAGCTGGCCTTTATCCTCATCGTCCTCATGAGGTTGATCGGGTATCTGAGCATGTAGTAGCCCACCAGAAGCCCCAGGACCATCGACAGCAACACGCCGAAGAGGCTGGGGAGAAGGCCTAGTCCGAAAAGGAACAATGCCCCCATGGAGAACGAAATGATCATGACAAAGAAAACGGAGAATGGCGCCATGGGCGTTATCCTCAGGCCTGTGAACTCAATGGCTGACGCGAGCGCCTGCTCGGTCTTCTTGTCGAAGCTCAGCTTTATCATCTTCTCGCAGGCTGACGCAAGCCTCTCGTACCACGTAATCCTTTGCTCGATTTTCCTTTTGTATATCCTGAAGTCCCTGGATTCGATGCTCACCATTGGCGGGATGGGCGGCATGCCTGCTCCCTGATAAGGAGGGCGGGCGCGCTCATCTCTTCTCTTTTTGCCGAAAAATGCCATGATAATTATTTGTCCGGGCCGCTTTATTTATTCAAAATAAGCTTCTTTGGAAAAGAATCTTAAGCAAGAAAGATTATATTTTTCGTTTTCCGCTAACGCTTTTGCATGTCTCGGTAAGAAAGGGGTTATTTTCCGCTAACGCTTTTGCATGTCTCGGTAAGAAAAGGGTTATTTTCCGCTAACGCTTTTGCCTGTCTCGGTAGGAAAAGGGTTATTTTATTGATTCCTTGAACCATTTGAGCCACTCGGCGTAGACCCTCGCCGACTCGATCGAGCCCACTTCCCTTCTTACGTTCTCCGAAATCAGGTGGAACCTGGAGTTGAAGCGGACGATCCATTCGGCCTCGAGCAGCTCGGGCCTGCCGGTCTGGCTGCTGATGTCTACGATGGCCTTCTTCATCTTCGCCCTGAGGTTGATGTTCTCCCAGACTGCGTGCCAGTCGCCATGCCATTCCCTGACATAGCTGGCTATCCTGTTCAATGTTTCCGATTCGCCGTTGATGAGCGTGTCGGTGGGCTTCATTGCGTCCTCCTTTGACGAGTACTCCATCAGGTTGACGAAGCCGCCCTCCTTGTCCGGGTTTTTATCCCACTTCTTCCTGACCTCGGTTATTTCCGTCATCCTCCTGAAGCGGTGGAGGCCGTCGGGCGTCCTGAGGGTCTTGCATATCGGGATGATGTCGGTTGCCTTGAATGATGTGAGCGGAACGCCCAGGTCGTTGACGACCCTGTCGAAGACGCCGTAGGCCGATTCGCCGTGGATGGTGCCCACTACCACATTGGAAAGCGCGCCTATCCTCATGGCCTCGTAGAGCGCCTTGGCCTCGGTGCTTCGGACCTCGCCCAGCACGAGGGCGGAGTCGCCAAGCCTCAGCGCCGTCCTCAGGGCCTCGTCCGATGGCATCTCGGTCTCTATCATCGTGAGCACGGACCTCGACTTAAGGCTTTCAATGTTATAGTTGAGCGCCCTCATCTGGTCCACGGGAAGCTCGAGGGTATCCTCTATGATGACCATCCTGGTCTTCGGCAGCATCTCAAGCATGAGCGAGGAGAGCATCGATGTCTTGCCGGCGCCCCTCCCGCCCGCCACAAGCAGGCTGGCGGTGCCGTCAATCAGGAAGGAGAGCAGCCCTGCCCCGAGGGGGTCGATCATCTTGGACTTTATAAAGAGGGGGAGCGTCCATGGCCTGTCCCTGTGCCTCCTGATGGCAAAGCCCAGACCCTCCGGGGAAAGCGTCCTCGTGATGACGCAGAACCTAGCCTTGCCTCCGGGGACTGCTATGTCGGTGTCGAGCACCGGGTTCGCCTCGTCAAGCGGCCTGCCGGACTGCATCCTCAGCCTCGTCGCCCAGGACTCGGCATCCTCCTGGGTCGGTATGAGGTTCGTCTTGCACTCCTCGAAGTCTCCGTGGAATATGAGTATCGGCTGGGTCTCTACCGGGGAATTGATGTATATGTCCTGTATCTTCTCGTCGGCCAGCAGGATCTCCAAGACTCCGAGCCCGGCCGTATACCTGGTGAGTATCACCGCCAGCTGCTCCAGGTCCTTGTTGCTGAGATAGATGTGGTGCTGGTCGGCCACCTCCCTTATCATATCACGCCCTATATTGTAGAACACGTCCCTTATCTTGCCGGTCCTGACGAACTCCGCGCTCTTGGGCCTGTTGGCCGCCATGTACCTCCTGGCGGCGTCAAGGACCGCGTATTTCTCCTCGGTCAGTATGAACTCCGGCGGGAGCACATAATAGAAATATTCCGCCGAGTCGGCCAACTTGAATATCTCGATCTCGATGTCGCCGATCTTATACCTGCCGACGGACTTCCCGTTCTCCGGGGGCGTGATCATGTACCTGGTGAGCATGAAGTTCGGCCTGATGCTGGGAACGAATATCTCCCTGTAGAGCGCCCTGTCGCCCACCCGGTATCCGGAAAGGTGCGGCTTCGCCAGCTTTATCAGCTTGGTGCTCTCCAGCTTCTTCCTGATGACTTCCAGGATGTTCGTCTCATAATCGGTGAAGAAGTCGTAGGCGCTCCTGTACTTCGTGGCCCTCTTATCTATCCTTATCCTCCTGATTTCCCTGACCAGCTCCACATAGGCGCCTATGGGGTCGCTCCTGAGCAGGTTGAGCACAATCCCTTGTATCCTCGAGTTGAGCTCCGGAAAAAGCCTCTTCTGCAGCTCGTCCTTCACCTGTATCCTTGAGAGCAGCCTTTCCCTGACGATGTCCTCCAGGACAGTCGCGATTTCCACAAGCATCTCCGTCTGCTCCGGGCCGTACTCGTACTCCCTGTCCTTGACGAGCGTTATCGTCCTGACCTTCTTGACTTCGAGTATCCTGTCTATAACCTGGGCCATCACGGCAGGGAAGTCCTCGACGCTTGCGCCATAGATGCTTCCTATGAAGTCTATGCTCAGCTTCTCATCATTCTCATCATACTGGTAGTTTCCATTGGCCACTAAATCACTCCGGATTCCTGCTTTTAAAACTCAGGATACTATTTTATTATTGTATTCGTCGTAAATAAAAAACGAAGAGGCTGCATCAACATGCCAGTTTTCGGTCAGGAGCAGGGGAAGAAGAGGTCGGCGGCTCCGATAATCCCCGAGCTCGTGGGAAGGGTCAACGACAACACCAAGCGCCTGAGGCTTCTTGAGGACAGGGAGAGGCTCCTGACGAGCAGGATAAGCTCCATGGACGAGTCTTTCTACCAGAAGGTGAAGGAGCTTGAGGCTGCCGTCAAGGGGCTGGATGCGAGGATTGCCGCCCAGGATGAGAAGATAAATACGATGCAGAATACCGTGAAGGAGGTCGTCAAGCAGCTGAGGTTCCTTGCCACGAAGAGCGAGGTGAGGAAGGTTGAGGAGACGCTCAAGATACTGAACCCCCTGCGCATGCAGTTGTCCGGGAACGACAATGCGGGCAGCGGGTGAGCGACGAAGGTGTTATTTAAGGAGAAAAAATTAATAATATAGTAGTAATCGGTGCTGGTCTATGTTCGGCTTTTCCAAGAAAAAAGAGGGTGCTGCCCAACCTGTCGGAGGGCCAAGAATACCTACTGAACGGGTCGTTTCGCTTTCTTCACAGGGGCTTTCGGAGCCTGAGATAATAAGGTCGCTCAGGGACGAGGGCTATTCGCCCCTTGAGGTCGACAGGGCCATGAAGCAGGCCCTCAGGACCGGCGCAGGCACCGGGATGCAGGCGCCTCCCGGACCGCAGCCCATGATGCCGCCTCAAAGGATGGAACCACCTGCCCCGCAATACGGATACCAGCCGCAGCGGGGCCCGCCTTTCGGCGAGCAGCAGCAGGGGGGGCCAACCTTCCCCAAATTCCCGGAGGACAAGTTCGCGCCCACGATGTGGGAAAGCGATGAAGAGGACATGGAGGATGACCTTGACAAGGCTGTGCCGAAGGAAAAGGCATTGGGCCCTGACCAGTTCCTCTCCAGGATGGATGAGGACCTGCCGCCCATTCCCGATAAGGACGAGGAGCCCCTTCCTTACACCGAGCCTCCCCTGCCGAAGGACAGGGGTGACAGGACAAGGGAGCTGAAGGACAGGAGAAGGAGGGAGATAGAGGAGCTGACGGAGGAGATAACGGATGAGAAGTCCCAGGACATGATGAACAGGCTGCAGTCCCTCGAGGACAAGGTGGATAAGATGGCCTCCGGCCTGAAGAGCGGGATTGGAGAGGGGGCAGTTTCCGGTGCAGGGGTCCCGATGCAGGAGATCGAGGATGTGAAAAGGGACCTGGAAGACCAGAAGCACAGCCTGGAGGATACGAACGCAAGGATAGACTCGCTGGAAGAGGTCGTCAAGGGCTCGCTTGCGCCCGTCATAGAGTCGGTCAGGAAGTTCAGCCATGCCATTAAGACAACGAAGCCGCCCCAGGGGCCATCAGGACCGCCGGCATACGGTCCAAAAGCGTGAATCTAGAATCTGAATAGCTTTTTAAGCGAAGGGCAATCAAACCTCGTGTTCACATATGTTATGCTCTTTCCGAATATTTTCTTTGTTCTAAATGGCCATATTCTGCACACGCTTGGCTTGAAGCTTTGTATTGAACAGGAAAACCCGCCTTTATCATTTTTCAAAAAAATGCATGACCCATCAGGCTTTTTCAAATGCCCGTCTTTTTCCAAGAAATATTCCCTCTGGAATCCGTGGGACTCTATTCTCTTCACATCGTTTTTATTAAGATGAATATTAAACCATCTGCAGCACCTGCCACATCGTTCGCATAAGAATCCATCCTTTCTAGCACCGATTCTGACCATTCTGAGCGCTCTGAAAATGGGGTATGAAATAATAAAAACTGATAACACTAAAAATGCCAGAATTAAAAAAATCCTGAAATAAAAGAGCATTATTAAACGGTTCTGGGAGTTAGCCCTTTTCCTTTTCCTTTTCTTTCTTCTCGCCGCCGCCTACCCACCAGAAGACTATCCCCAGTAATATCAGGAAGAACACTATCGTCCACAGCTCATCGCATGTCAGGAACGGCAGGCATGGTCCCCAGCTGCCGAATCCGAATCCTCCCCAAGCTCCCAGCAGGACGGATACGATTACGTACAGTAGTATCAGGAGTATGACCCATTTGACCCATGGCCTCTGTTCGCCTGAAATCATCTCGTGAACGTTTATCCCGGTAAGGGCTAGAAGGACGACGACGAAGATTATGAACGTGGCTATCGAAAGCCAGACGCCCGAGATATTAGTAAGGAACTGGTATAGCCACGGGTTGCTTGCCGAGTAAAGCATAACGAAGAATGACAGGATGAGCGAAATCAGGGCTATCACCCTGTTGCCTCCGAGCTTATTGGCAAAAACATATCCCAGGATTCCGTATAGTATCGCGAATGACAGCAAGAAGGGGAAGAGGTACTGGAAGAACTCCATCCTCTGCATGTTCTGAACCATGTCTTCGAACAGTCCCATAAACATTTATTGGCTGGTAACACTTATAAACCTTATGCTTGCATGGGCCTGAGGAGGCCGGTTTGGCCCATCTTTTAATGCCATAATGGCTGGCATTACCAGCCTAGGTCTTCCCTCAGTTTCTTAAGAAGAGACGGGAGCTCAATTCCCAGCAGGCCGGCGGCAGCAGCGATGACAACGAAGACGACAAGAAGGATGAAAACGGCACCGGTCACGTAGGCTACCGCCGTGGAAACGAAGGCCGTGGAAACCAGTATCAGGAGGGCGACCACTATGATGGATAGCACGGCTGCGAGCGCCTTCCTCCTGTTCTCCTTTTTTATCCTCTTAACATGCTTTTCCAGCAGGTACTTGAAGAGATAGTGGAGCAGGATGAGCAGGACAAGGTACGCGAGAAAGGTGAAGACCCAGTATGTCCTGAGCATCTCGACGGCGATGGAGAAAGGGCCCATCATAATCACTTCATTACTGCCTGTCCGGGATCTTGTAAGCGGCGTACAGAATAGCCACGAGTGCGATGATGCCAAAGAACCACAGGAACTCGTTGTACTGAGGGAGCCCGCCTCCCGCCTTGGCGAAGGAGGCTAAGAGGAGCAGCACCAGGCCTATTATGATGATTATCATGGTATTGTCCCTTTCGCCGCCGCTGAATGACTTCTTGGCGAAGCCGATGGCGAAGAAAGCGATTACGAATATCAGCGCATAGGGCAGGAATGCGTACAGCATTTCGACGAAATATGCATTGCTGACGGCGAAGAACGCCAGGACGACAGCTATCAGGGTCTTGACGGCCCTGTTCCTGAACATGCCGACGGTCTCCAGGGCGCCGTATACCACCGCTATGACGAACAGAAGCGGAAGCAGGATTTCAAGGGTTAGGAAGTCTATCGGCATTACATCACCTTAGTCAGTCCTCATCCTCTTTCTTTACCCCTGTTTTTTCCACACCATGCAGCTTGTGGATAGCATCCTTTATTCTCCTATCCCAGTGGTTGAAATCGCCGATGGCAAAGCCTCCGACGCTCTGCATCTCTTCAAGCTTTGCCCTCAGCTCATGCAATCTTGACATGAGGCCTGGCGCCATCCTCCATGCTCCTGACTGCCCTTTCCGGGCGGCTGAAACCAGGGCGTCAACTTCATCCAAAGCTAGCTTTATCTCTTCCAGCAGCCTGTGTTCCCGGCCCGTTACCCTGGCCAAGGCCCTCTTGCCTAAGGCGCTCCCAAGCCCCCCAAATGTACCGGCGTCCCTTGCATGGGCTCCGCCGCCGCCCCCTGTACCGATCCCTCCCCTGAGGCCGTAGAGTGCGAGCCAGAAGAAGCCGAGTATTATGAGCGCTATGTACCATATCCTTCCGAGCATGGCGAAGAGGTAGTACCATCCCTGCAGTATGATAAACGCGAGAAAGGCTACGCTTACTAGGATTTTAAGGCCCCTCTGGTGGGAGAAGAGCTTGTTTGAAAGCATGTAGATGAAAACTATTATAAAAAGTGTCGGGAAAAAGACGGCGTAGAAAAGGCCTTCGGTGGGGTTATATGTGTACTGGTTGAAGAGGTTTATGCAGTCGTTGTTCCCGTAGCAGAGTAAGTCCCTCAGTATCTCGAATATGTCCGCCATAATCTATTATTGCCTCCATCAAACTTATATGCGTTGGAATCAGCAGGAATAAGGCATGGGGCGCACCCCACAACTAATAGAGTTGTTCTGTTGCATTTGCCCTTCTCCCGAAGGAGCCCGGGCTCCTGGATTCGAATCCCGTGCCTCTTATCGGCGGCCCTTCTGAGAGTCCTTCGCGCACAAACCTTCTCAATCTGGGCTGTCTCGTTTCTCCAACTGCGGCGTGCGCCGGCGCATATATGCCGCCGGCTGTCATTCTGTATCCGGGCGGGACCTGGAAGTGTGTCCTGCCGTGGGCTCTTGAAGGGCTGTAGCCTGAAAAGATACCTTCCAACCCGTCTACAGTGTCCCCAGTGAAAGATGAGAATGTTCTAATAATGTCATCCCTTATGGTGTTGGCATACGGTCTCAATATCCACAGAAGCGGGAACAGTGTAACCAACATATCTCCGCTTGCATCGCTTAGTCCCTTTGCCAAATTGAGCTGAGTCGCTATAATGGGGTCTATGGGTATTTTGGCATTTTTTCCGTATTTTCTCTGCATTGCCTCTGTTGCACCTATAAGGAGGTCTTTTGGGATCATGAAAAGGCTATCAAGTAGGTCGTAGGCGATGCCGGCACTGTAATATTTCATACCCAGGCCAAGATCATAATCGTTTGGGTCGAAATATTCAAGCGGATTATCGGTACAGTGCATTTTAACAGGATAGTAATCCACTGGAGAATTTCCGATATGCACAGGAGCGTTTTGCAGGGCCTTCTTTGAATAGTAGTCGTGCGCTATTCCAATCGCGGCTTCTCTCATTACTCTTATGTCCTCTATGGCATCTCCGTATTTTGTAGCGTCCCCGAACTCCCAACCATAGGGCCCACCGGTTATCAGGTCATGCCCTCCCCCGCTTTCGAACTCTCCATCGTAAGGCAGATTTATTGGCTCCGCGTTAAAACCTCCCTGGCCGTCTGGCCTGGGAACGTAAGCCCTTCCCTGTGCATCGAAATAGATTGTATAGCCAGTGGATTTGAATTGGGAGGCATTTACGGCGCCACCCCTGCTTGCTGCAGCATTGAAGTCTGCGAAAGGCTGGAAATGCGTTCTGATGTATATGTGCGTTGTCGCATTCACCGAACTAAGAACTGCGTTCCAGATTTGCTCCAGAATCCCCCCGTAACCATTGGACATGTTGCCGCCTTATGCGTAAACCTCTGCAGGTTTCAAAGTACACTGGGGGCTGAACAGGCCTGTTGCCCATTGCCCCAGCACGCCTTTATATTCCGCTATTTTTGGGTCTATGTAGTGGTATCTCGCGGCCTTCCAGATTCCCCCAAGCACACTTGAAAAATCGCCATTCCATAAACCTTCTCCGACGTATTCCCCCATGCCTGGATCTCTGTGGACCTCGGCTGCATAAGTGCCATCTTCCAGTCTGTGAATCCTCGCGTGTTCCCTCTCTTTCCATGGCAGGGTGGCGCCGAGTCTCTTCAGAAAGCCCGGTACGTATTGACCCGCTTTTCCCACCACATCCATATCTTTGGCAGCTTTCTCTACATGCGGCATTACGCCAAGCGGATCATCGGTGAGCCCTCCCAAAGCACCAAGAAACATGTCTCCGTATCTTGTGGCGTCCCTCGCCAACTCTCCTTGGCTCTTCTCAGAACCCGGGAAGATACCGTATGGCGCGACAAAGCCTGCCCTGGCCAGGTAGCCCATCAGATCTGCTTCGCATCCTACAATGACCGCCTGTGTATTGTCGCCTAACCAACTCCTATTTCCATACCTTCCGGCGAATTCCTGCGGCTTTAATGTCTCGACTTTCATGTTCACCACCTTAAAGCGTGTGCCTCCAAATCTTTTAAGTCTATTTCCTCGGCTTCCAGCTTATAGAGAAGGCTTTCCTTCTTCCTTGAAAATGAATCGGCTTCATCCTCCTTTCCGGATACAATCGACATGAGCATCTCTACTTTTTTCTCGTATTCCTCCGGTTTCCTTGCAACTGTTATCATCTCTTCCATTCTTCATCACCTCATGCTAAGGCCAGCACCGGCCTCACCCCGCCGAAAGGGGCTTCCCTGGCTGAGTATTCGGCCTTAAGGAATCCCCTGTAGGCAAGCCCGGCCCTTTCCCTTACGCTCGAATCCGGGTCGTGTTCCTTCAGGTATGAAGCATAACGCCTAGCCTCGCCTTCGACCCCTCCTTCGCCCTTTTCAGGGGAAACTGTGTGGCCAGCTTCGTGAAGAATAGTTGCCCAGTACTGCTCTTCGCTCCTTCCAAGCAGTTGTTCATGAACGAAAAGCCTCCCTGCAAGGTTGGCACCGCAGACATATTCCCTGAATTTGCCGGTTATCCTCTGCAGGAATGTCTGGTCGGCATGCTCAACCGGGTATCTGCCGGTAATGGCAGCCCTGTAAATTTCCAGCTTCCCTTGGTCTATTCCTGCGCCCTCTTCAGGGCCCGCGCCATACGGTGAAGTCCTGGCATAAGCAAGCCTAGGATATCCCCTGAGAACATCTCCTACGACTGCTCCCGCTTTCTTTCCTACCCATTCGGCAGTTTTTCCTGCGATCTGCGACCAGAAGCCCCCTCTCGCATTTGCAATCTGGCCCGGTCTGATGCCTTCGCTATAAAGCGCAGCCGTCCTTTCAGGAGTGAATCCTGAAGGGCCGAAGGCCGCTATTCCAAGAGCTTCAGAAGTAATGGTAAGCGTTCCCCTTCTTCCCTTCCCGAAAGAGGTCTTTCCTGTCACTTTCATCACCTTTTTAACTTAATAGTAGTTAATTTTGGTATTTATAAAGGTTATGGTTGGCCTATTGGTATCGGTTTACAGTATCCGGGACGCCTGTTTTTATGATATTGTAACTATCTTTTAGTAGTAATTTTATATTTATAAGCTTATCTGTGCTCTGGGACACAGTTAAATCGATTGTAGTGGGCATTTTCTGGTGGGTTTCCGTATATTTCACTAAAAAGTGAAACCTTTATAAATAATGTAACATAAAAAATGAAATATGATGAAGAAGGAATGGGTCTACAGGGAAATCCTGCATCAGGTTCTGGAGAGAAGGGAGCATCTTTTCAGGCAAAAAAATCTTGCAGAGCTCTGCGGCGTTTCAATAGGGAACGTGAACAAGAGCCTGGCACCCCTTGAAAAGATGAACTGCGTGGAGAAAAAGCCGCGCGGCTTCCATGTCATAGACCCCAAAAAGATGCTGCTGTACTGGGCGTCCATAAGGGACCCGTCCAAGGATATAATCTACCAGACAATGGTGGACAAGCCAGTGGATGAGATAGAAAAGGAGCTGCCTCCTGTCATTTTCACGGCTTACTCCGGTTTCAAGTTCAGGTTCCAGGCAATTCCCGCGGATTACTCAGAGGTCTGGGTCTATGGTGAAATGGGGGAGATAAAAGAGCGCTTCAAGCCGTCAACGGCAAAGCCGAATCTTATTGTTCTGAAAACCGATGAGCACTTTATGAAATTCAGGGAAATACCGCTGGCGCAGCTGTTCGTGGACCTGTGGAACATGAACACCTGGTATGCCAGGGACTTCCTGAAGAAGGTTGAGGCCGAGATAGACAGGATAATCGGAGAAGGTGGTTAGATGGAGTTCTGGAATGATGTAGCCACGGACAGGAGCTGGGATGTGCTAATCAGCCTTAGAAAGGAGGCGGACTTCATACTCATCGGAGGGTGGGCATGCTATCTGCTGACCAAGACGATCAAGAGCAAGGACATAGACATCATCGTGGACTACGATACCCTGAAGAAGCTGAAGATGAAATATCCCCTGAAGAAAACGCCCTTCCTGAGAAAGTATGAAATGAAAATGGATGAGATTTCCATCGACATATACGTCCCTTTCTATTCAAAATTCGCGATACCCGTGGAAGAAATCCCCAAAAACACGCTAAGCGTTGAGGGTTTCACTTTGCCTGTCCCGGAGCTTCTGCTGCTGCTGAAGCAGCAGGCTGAACTGGAAAGAGGGCATTCGGTAAGGGGGCAGAAGGACAGGGTCGACATATTGAATATCCTTATTCACGGAAATGTCAATTTTGAGAAATACAATGAATTGGCGAAAAGTTTCAGACTGGAGGGTTACAAAAAGAGGCTAAGGGAAATCGTTTCTGGCGCACAGAAGGAGTTCAGTTATCTGGGAATATCCGATTTGAGAAAGGCCAAACTGATAAGGATCGAACTGCTCGAAAAACTAAAGTGATTCAAGGAATTCTTTCTCGAGGAAATGCAGCCTGCCAGGGACTATTAATACTGCTGGCGGTTTCAGGGGCTCTTTCAGAAGGGTTTTTACCCTGTCATATTTTATAATATTTTTGTCGGAACCAAGCATGGAGGCCGCTATGATTTTATCCTCGATTGGTATAAACTTGCTTTCCTTCTTCTTTTCAATATCGAGCAATATCCTGAGGCCTTCCCCCGTGTCCATATCAACGTCCAGCAGGAAGAGCGTGTGCATGCCTTGCTTCCTGTTAAGGGCCCCTGCATCGTAGAATGAGGTGGGCGCATAGCCCTTCCCAGGCCTTACGACAGTTGCCGTCTTTCCGAAGTTGTACAGGCTCAGGCCTGTCTCAGCAACCGCCGTCAGAATCGAGGAGGAATGTATGATCCTGAAGGGGACCCTGCCGCCCTTCGCCTCCATGACCAGATTGACATGGGTGGTCGCCGTAAGGGGGTCGCCTGGGACCAGCAGCGCTATATCCCTGTTTTTCGCCTTTTTTACGAACTCCCGCGATTCTTCTTCAATATTTTTCCTTTCCAGAATGATGATTTCTTTATTTATCATTTTCCCGAGATTCCGGAGACTGCCCTGCCACTTTGCCGTGTACAGCTCGCAGTAAACCTCGTCCGCCTTCCTGCAGGCTTCAAGCCCCTTCAGGGAGATGTCTGACTCGTCCCCAATCCCCAGGCCTATCAGATAAAGCATCCTTTCACCTCGTAAAAAGTATCTCTATTGCGTCGCCGTCCTGCAGCTGGTAGTCGGCGCCCACCTTCTTCTTCTTCAGGTCCAGCCCGCCTATGAACTTGTCGGCCATGTCCGTGTGGACCTTGCCAGCGAACTCCCTCAGCGTCGTGCCCTTCTTCACCAGATGCGCATCCGGAAGGATTTGACCCTTCGTGTCGCAAAGGTGGCTGATATTCGCCACCGGATAGACCACTATGTAGCCAAGGACGTCGAAGACCAGCCTGTCGAGGACGTCCTGGACGCCCGTCGAGCCGTATTTTTCGAGTATGTTTTTTTTGATGAAATTCAACGCCCCTTTTTGCTTTTCATTCAGACTGCTGGAGATTATCCTGAAATCACTGTCCCCTGGCGTGTACTCGATCAACTTGTGCTCCTCTGCTTCCCTCAGGGCAAGTTCGGATTCGGCAGAACATGGTATTACATCTTCATGATTTTTCCGGATCCTTTCCAGATTCTTTCCAGACGATGGCAGGTCTATCTTGTTGGCAGCTATGATGATGGGCTTGGATTCCTTCCTCAGGATCGTGGCGAACTCCCTGGTGCCAAGCTCCGCTTGCTTCATGGCGTTCTTTATGTCATCCTCGGTTATGCCGAGCCCGGACAGCTTCTCCGCCAGCAGCCTCTCCACTGGCATCTTCTTGACTCGCGCCAGGTTCTCCAGCTTCTCCGAATTCTTCCTTATTATGCCGAACAGCCACTCGTCGACCTCGTCCTCCAGGACCCTGATGTTCTGCTCCGGGTCCCATTCGCTCCCCGGTGTCCTTGGCTTGCCCTCGGCATCGGTCAGGCCGGAGCAGTCAAGGACATGGATGAGGCCTGATGCCTGCCTGAGGTCGTCGAGGAACTGGTTGCCAAGGCCCCTGCCCTCGTGCGCTCCCGGGACAAGGCCGGCGACGTCCAGAAGCCTGACAGGGATCCAGCGCTTCCCGTTGACGCATTTGGAATTCTGTGGGTGGCAATGGACGCCCAGCTTCCTGCAGGGACAGTCCCTGATGACATAGCCCATGGCCTGGTTCGGCTCTATGGTGGTAAAAGGATAGTTGGCTATCTGGACATCGGCCAGAGTCAGCGCCTTCAGCATGGTCGATTTCCCGCAGTTGGGCACGCCCACGAGTCCGACAAGCATAGTTTTATTGTCTTCCCTTAGGATATAAATATCCCGAACTGCATCATTTTTCTCCCGGGGCCGCCACATCCTCCGGTTCCAACATTCTCGTCCTGTAAAAGGATGATAGCCCTATGTTCCCCTCCGCGTAAAAGACAGGCGTATCCACCCTCTTTGGTTTGCAAGCGTCCTCATTGCAGCAATGGAGCACGAGGGCGCCGTTCCTTCTGCCAGACTGACGGGCAATCCAAGAATCGACAGCGTGAACTTCTTCGATTTTTCCACCCTTTGCTGGGAAAATAAAACCTTCCGGGAGCCTGACCAGTTGCGTAACGGTTACGAGCCCTGACCCATCCCTTACTTCTATGGGTGATGCCTCATATTCCCAATCGGTCCTGATTCCGTCACGGGTCTCGCCGTAATGCCAGACTCCATTGACCGATATGCCATGGGCGTCTAAAATCGCAACCCTAGGAACTCCTCTTTCTGCCAAAACCTGTTCCAATGTCCGATAGGAAATTTCAGGGGACCCCCTCCTGTTATTCAAGACTAAGTTTAACGCCTCGGCGGCGGCATTGATTGCTATTCTTTCATCATCTTCGCCTGAGTGGCGCCTTTTTACATCCTCGAATCTGTCCGCGGCTATGTGAAGGTCGAATAAATAATCCTTCCAGCCAAATGAGATATCAGTGTAGACGTGCATTTTAAGGAGATTCTAATTAGCTTTTTAAATGTTACAATGCAACTGCCTGGAAGTTTTATCCAAACGCAGAAAACAGAAGACGTTATGTGCCGCTTAAAATGACAGCAGCTTCCTCTTCTGGAACTCCATGTAAATCTCCGTCAGGAACTTGGTGCCGTAGGTCTTGGATATGGCAAGGCCGAGCATGAATATCCCGCCCTCCAGGTAAAGCCACACCGGGTCCAGATACATCAGCATGTATACCATTGCCCCGGTCCCGCCATATTGGAGAACGAATGAGCCGTAGGTGATTATCAGGGGCAGCGCGAACACGGCCAATATCAGGAGCGTGAAGCATGTATTTATCGCCCATGCGACTATGACCCTGCCGGTCCTGCGCCTGAACGCTTTGGCACCGAGGGACAGGGCATCCAGAACCTTCGTCTTGTCAAGGATGACTGACTGGTTAACGAAGATGAACATGATGGAGATTGAGATCGAGAAAATGAAGCCTATGTACGGTATGAACGAGACCAAGATAGACATTATGCCAACCAGGATTGCGGCGGCAAGAAGGGTTGGGTATCTGTTCAGGGAGACCTTCCAGCTCTGCATGAATTCCTTGGGACTGCGGCTCTGGTGTATCAGTGCGCCAGATATCAGGATCGACACAAGGCCCCACACGACCCCGACAGCGAAAAGCAGTATCAGAAGGTAGGGAGCAATATCCGACAAAACAGGCGACTCGCTGAAGCCTATCATGGATGTCGGGGCCATGGCGTTGATTATCAGCAGTACTGAAACCAGCGCAGCGGCGTCAGCTGCGAAAAATGGCAGCCACCTCTGCGGCCAGACGCAGAACCTGAAGCCCCTCCTGGCGGCCTTCATCCAGGGAACCCGCCCGGAGCTTTCCGCGGCCTGTGCCTCCGGCCCTTCGGTCACTTGTTCAACATATTCAACGGAACGCGGCTTCGGATGTGGTCGCAGCTTCGCAGCCGGTCTTTTGACATGCCCGGCGGCATGCTTCTTGATACCGCCTTTATGCTTCCTAGGAGTTTTTTTGGGCATATTGGGCATATTAACATTTTCTTCAGGGACTTTATAAATCGGGCGTACGGCATAGTACCGCAGGTATAAAAAACCGGGGCGGACAATATTGCTAGGGACTTTTAAAGTTTTTTGCTTAAGATTTTTCCAAAAGGCTTAAATTTAAGCTTCGGATGGAAAGGTGTTATTATGAAATCGGAGATATGCAGCGTCTGCCTGAAGTCGGGGATGCTATGCAGGACATGCAGGGAGAAGGTGGAGAAGGGGCTTATCAGCGATACCGATATCAGGGTCTCGAGGATACTCCATGAGCTGTCGGAGCATGTGATGGCCCTCAAGGACGTGACGCTGAAGAAGGTCGTGGAGTCCGAGGGGCTGCTGGTAATAATGTTCGGAAGGGGCGACGCGGCGAAGATGATAGGGAAAAGCGGGCTCGTGGCGAGGCGGCTTGAGAAGGAGATGGGGAAGCGCGTCAGCATAGTGGAGGAGGCCAGGGACGTGAAGGAGTTCATATCCAACATGCTCCATCCGGTACCGATAGTCGGCGTGAACGTCCTCTACAGGAAGGGCGCCGAAGTGCTGAGGGTGCTGGTTCCCGAGAATTCTGTTTCACGGGTCCCCGGCAGGAACCTGAAGGAGATTGTCAGGATGCTGTACGGGAAGGATGTTGAGATAGCGGGTGCGTGATTCTTTTGGCGAAAAGGATAGCCGTGATAGACAGGGAAACATGCAGGCCTGACTCATGCAGCCATCTCTGCAAGAGGGTATGCCCTGTGAACAGGTCTGGCGAGGACTGCATAACCATCAGCGGAACCGACAACAAGCCGCTAATAGACGAGTCCCTCTGCATAGGCTGCGGGATCTGCAGTCACAAGTGCCCGGTGAAGTCGATAAGCATAATCAACCTTCCGGCCGACCTGAAAGATTCCCCCCTACACAGGTACGGCCCCAACCAGTTCGTACTGTACAGGCTGCCGATACCGAAGCCCAGGATGGTCGTCGGGCTGATTGGCCAGAACGGCGTCGGCAAGTCCACGGCCATAAAGATACTCTCCGGCGAGCTGATGCCCAACATGGGCGTCCTTGACAGGGGAGCCAGCTGGGAGGACATCATAGGGATGTTCAAGGGGACGGAGCTCCAGGATTATTTGACCAGCCTGAAGAACTCCGGCGTCAGGGTCGCCTACAAGCCGCAGAGCATAGACGCCATTCCCAAGCTCTGGAAGGGCAGTGCGCTTGCGCTGCTGGAGAAGGTTGACGAAAGGAAAAGGCTGGCGGGGGTCAAAGAGAGGCTGGACATAGGGGCGCTGCTGGAGAAGGACGTGAAAAGCCTTTCCGGCGGCGAGCTGCAGTTGCTGGCCATCACGGCGACACTGCTCAAGGATGCGGACCTGTATTTCTTCGACGAGCCCAGCTCCTACCTCGACGTGGACCAGAGGCTGGCAGTGGCGAGGGAGATCAGGAGCCTGGCGGCGGGCTCTATGGTCATGGTCGTCGAGCACGACCTTGCCGTCGCCGACTACCTGGCTGACCAGGTGCATATACTTTACGGCAAGCCCGCATGCTTCGGTGTCATTTCAAATCCGTACGGCGTGAGGAACGGCATAAACACGTACCTTGAAGGCTACATAAAGGAGGAGAACGTACGGTTCAGGGATGAGGGCATATTCTTCAGCAGGAGCGCGGCACCCATGCAGAAGAGCAAGCCGTTCCTCTCATTCCCGGCCTTCAAAAAGAGGTTCGGCGCCTTCACGCTTTCCACCGAGGGCGGAGCCGTGCACAGGGGGGAAATCATAGGCGTACTGGGCCCCAACGCCACCGGGAAGACGACCTTCATCAGGATGCTGGCCGGCAAGCTGAAGCCGGACGAGGGTAAGGAGCCGGAGGAGAGGAAGCTTTCATACAAGCCCCAGAGGATGGAGCTCAGCGATGAGGATGCCGAATCCACTGTCAGGGAATATCTGCATGACGAAATCGAGGATTCCCAGAAGAACAAGAGGATACTGCGCCTGCTGGATATAGAGAAGCTCATGGAAAGGAAGATGGGCAGCCTTTCCGGCGGCGAGCTGCAGGCGGTAATGATCACGGCGGCGCTGGGCAAGGACTTCGAGATACTGCTGCTGGACGAGCCGACGGCCTTCCTGGACGTCGAACAGAGGCTCAGGGTAGCGAAGCTCGTCAGGGAGACCGTGGAAAGCATGGAGGTCGCGGCCTTCGTGGTCGACCACGACCTGCAGATACTCGACGCCGTCGCCGACAGGCTCATGGTCTTCGAGGGCGCCAGGGGAGTGAAAGGATTCGGGAATGCGCCCGCCAACCAGCGCGATGGCATGAACAGGTTCCTGGAGAAGCTCGGCATAACCTTCCGCCGCGACCCGCATACTGGCAGGGCGAGGGCCAACAAGCCGGGCTCGGTCCTTGACAGGGAGCAGAAGGAGAAAGGAGAATATTACTACGCCCAGTGATTCCCCGTTTTTGGTGCATCATCGGAAAAATTTATAGCTCCTTCGGTTGTATTTAGTATTTAGCTGATAACATGGAAGAGATGAAATTCGCATTTTATGGCAGGCAGGCGATAATCCGCAGCAGGGGCACCATACCCCAGACTTCCGCGGAAATAACAAAGACCGACCTGTTCAAGAAATACACTTCGGATTTCCTTGAGAACCTGAGGAAAAGGGAATCCCCCCTTCTTGAGGTCTTCCCCAAGAATGTCCGGAAGGGGAAGCAGGACGAGGTCATGCTGGACCTCCTGCAGAGGCTCGCCGAGATGACCAAGGAAGAGATAAAGATGCGCTTCCCCCGGTTCTCCGATTTCTTCAGGGACACCTACCTGCTCAACCAGTTCGTGGAGACCCTCTACAATTACTGGCGAAGCTTCGAGAGGTTCCTGGTGTGCTATTCCGACCAGGGCATGGAGATGCCGCTGGACAAGAAGCCCTACAGGACGTTCAACGAGACCGTAGAGCTGCTCAACCATCTCGTGCGGAAGGCCTACAGGGACATATCAGAGAACATCACAGGCGACCATCCGCGCATCTACAGGCAGGTGGCTGCCGGCTGCCAGGTCGGCATCATAGCCGCAAAGAAGGACTGGCCCTGCCCCGCGCCCTACAGCCAGCTGAAGGATATACCTTTCATAAGGCAGGTGCTTATCGAGCCGCCGCTAATCCTTGACCCCCCCATGAACAAGCGCTCCGGCGAATTCAAGAAAGTCGATTCAAATCCGCTCAAGGGGATAAATATGGACAGCAGGGAGTGGCTATGCTATCCGGCGAAGGTCTGCGACATGGTAGTCCATATCTTCTTCCACTTCAGATTCATGGGCCTCGGCACATCGCTTGCCAACCTCTTCGAGCTGGCCAGCGATCAGGACCTGCAAAGAAAGCCTGATGCGGTCTATGCCTTCGGCGTTCCGGCCGATGCGCTCCAGAAGTTCGGCAAGCCGCCCACCGTTTTCTTCGACGACGAGAGGAACGGCCTGCTTGTCGCGGCGGTGCCCGGGACCGACGAGTTCGGGTATTTCGGATACCTGAAGAAGATGATCCTTACACTGCACAACATAGCGGCAATGAAGAAGGGCAGGCTGCCAGTCCACGGCGCCATGGTGAGGATAATCCTGAAGAACGGCAAGGCCGCTAACGTAATCCTGTGGGGCGACACTGGCGCTGGAAAATCCGAATCCATCGAAGCCTTCAGGGTCCTCGGGGACCAGTACATAAGGGACATGACCATCATTTTCGACGACATGGGCTCGCTGAAGACAAAGGAGGGGAAGGTCATCGCCTACGGGACGGAAACCGGTGCATTTGTCCGGCTCGACGACCTGCATCCAGGCTTCGCCTTCGGCAATATAGACAGGTCCATAATCATGAGCCCCCAGAAGACCAATGCTAGGGTCGTAATACCAATCACGACGCTGCAGGAGGTGTCTGAAGGCCATCCAGTGGATTTCCTGCTGTATGCAAACAACTACGAGAATGTCGATGAAAAGCACCCATACCTCGAGTTCTTCAAATCCGCGGAGGAAGCCATCGGCGTCTTCAGGTACGGTGCCAGGATGGCGAAGGGCACGACGGGCGACGAAAAGGGCATCGTCAACTCCTACTTCGCCAATATTTTCGGGCCGGCCCAGTACAAGGAAATGCATGAGAAGCTCGCCGGCAGGTATTTCAGGGCACTTTTCGAGGCCAAGGTGAAGGTCGGCCAGCTCAGGACCATGCTGGGGATACAGGGGTACGAGACGAAGGGCCCGGAGAGCGCGGCCAAGGCCATTTTCGAGGCGATAGGGAAAAGCTGAGTTTTTCAGGACATTTAAATGTTTTCTACCAACTCTTAACCGAACAGCATAACCGAGAGCTATCATACCCCTCTATAACCTGACATACATACTTGAGTAGCGATATCTTTATAAATGAATGGTAGAAAGTATATATACTGTCTTCATATAATTACTGGAGAGGAGTAAAACATGCAGGAAAAAGCGAAAGTCAAATGCCCTGAATGCGGTAGCGAACAAATCAAGTATGACCAGAGCAAGGGCGAATCCATCTGCATGAAGTGCGGCGTTGTTCTCGAGGAATCCATGATAGACCTCACCCAGGAATGGAGGGCCTTTGACGAGGACCAGAGGTCAAGAAGGGTAAGGACTGGCGCCCCATTGACGCCCACGAAGCACGACCAGGGCATAACCACGGAGATGGGCAAGGGAAGGGGGGAGCTTTTCAAGGTCGCCCCGAAGAAGAGGGCGCAGTACTACAGGCTCACCAAGTGGCACAAGAGGCTGATAAAGTCCAAGGACAGGAACCTCTCTTTCGCGTTCTCCGAGCTACAGAGGCTCGTCTCATTTCTGGGCCTTTCGCAGGCCATCCATGAGAAGGTGGCCAAGCTTTACGAGAAGGCCGTGGACGAGGGCCTTGTCAGGGGCAGGAGCACCGAATCCATAATCGCGGCGCTGCTTTATACAGTCTGCAGGGAGGAGGGCGCCCCGAGGACCCTGGACGAGATATCCAAGGCTTCCGGCATAAACAGGAGGGACATCGGGAAGACCTACAGGTACGTCGCCAGGAAGCTGACCATGAGGATACTGCCGGCGAAATCGCAGGACTATGTCCCCAGGTTCGGTTCGCTGCTCGGGCTGTCGGAAAGGGTCCAGGTCAGGGCAGTGCAACTGCTGGACAACGCCAGCCATTTTGATGTTACTTCGGGAAAGGGTCCCATCGGCGTCGCGGCGGCAGCGCTTTACATAGCTGCTGTCCTCGAAGGTGAGAAGAAGACCCAGAGGGAAGTGGCCGATGCCATCGGCGTTACCGAGGTGACCATCAGGAACAGGTACAAGGAAGTCATAGAGAAGCTCGGCATCAAGGACGAGGTCGAGGAGAAGGTCAGGGAAGACGAGGAAGAGCAGGGCAAGTCATAAATCCTCCCCTGTTTGATGTTTTTTCTTTTTATCAATAATCAGAGTCGTTTTGGCGCAAAGCGCGCTGCTTTTTCACTTCGCGTGCTTCTTCACAGCATCAAGAATCTGCTTCTTTTCTTCATCCGAGAGGACAGCCCTCTCGTTGGCGAACAGCAGCCTCAGCTCGTCCTCGCCCCTTGGCAGCATCTCGACTATGCTCACTATGTGCCTTTCCGTCAGCTTTCCTACCTTGCTCAAGTCCGCTATGAGGGCCTCCACGTCCTTCTCGGGGACCTTGCAGAACTTGTTGAGGTAGTCGAAGGCATTCTTCTGCTCGTAGTTGAGCTCGCCCTCCTTGCTCCTCTTGGCCAGTATCTTCTTGGCTTCGTAGCTTGGAACGAACTTCTCGCTTTTTACTTCCATGACATCACCCTTTTTTGATAGGCATCAGATGCTCCGGCCTTGCCGTCACCATCTTCTTCTTGTTGCCCACCTTTATCTCCACCATGTAGGCTTCGCCCCTCTTCTCCTTCACAACGCCTGTCGCGCCTATGAACCTCGAATGGGGCATGCTCTTCGGCGCCATCGGGTTGGGCTTTATCGTGACCCGCTCATCCACCGAGTAGGCCCTGAGGAAGGGCGTGATCGTGAATTTGCTCCTGAAGCCCCCCTTGAACTTCCTCCTGGTTCCTGTCCTGAGACCTTTCGATGCCTTTACCATGTTATCATTTCCATATCTTTATTACGTCAAGCTCCTTGACGACCCCTGGGTTGCCCAGTATCTCCGAGATGGAGGGCTTCGTCCTCCCCTCGTCGCCAGTCACCAGTTCCTTGATGTATAAACCGGCTTCTCCCTTTATTTGGAACTCAAACTTTTTATTGTTTATCCTTCTCCACTTAATATCCTTGACCCTCCTCTTGCGCACCTTGTCCGCCCTGCGGTGGGCCACCCTGATGGGCGTGCGCTGGGTTATGATGCCCTTGATCTTCCCAGCCTTTTCGATGCCCTTCACGGGCTTGGAGAACTCCACCAGCACCCTGTAGCTCTTGTCGAGCCGCAGCGATTTCGTGTCCCTGACCTCCTTCTTGCCGGAGAACTTGAGGCCCAGAACTTCGACCTTCCCCGTCTTGTTTATCTGCGCCTCCATCTTCTTCAGATATATGCTGCGCTTTGCGGGGTTGTTTATCTCCAGAACGAAGGGCCTCCCGTCGAGGCACAGGGCATCTATGTCCTCCCTGCCGCTGGCATGCATTGAGTGCCCGTCACCCTTCGTGGCAAGGATTACCGGCGCCGCTATGAGATCCTCGACCGTCTCGTCGTACATGTCCCATTTGGTCTGTGGGATGCCCCTCACAAGCTTCTTGTAGCAGCCGCTGATGAACAGTGGATTGGCATGTATGTCCACCCTGTCCTTTTCAAGATTCAGCATAACGACTACTTCCGGATTTAGCTCGTCCACTTCCTTTTTTGTCGCCTTCTCCACGATCTTGCCGAACTCCCTGTTGAGCTCCGACTTTATGGACTCGCAGCATTCAATGCCAACGTCCTCCCAGAGGGATTCCTCCCTTGATATGAAGTCGCTGCTGAGCCTGGTCCCCACCACGAAGGTCCTGTATTCAATTTTTGACAGCCTCTTTACAGCGTCCTCTGAGAATTTTTCCAGCCTTTTGAAAATGTCGTCGCACACAGTGCATTTCTTCGCGTTTTCTTTCGCCTTCAGCATCTTCCTGAGAATCTCCCCCCTCTCCCTGTCGGTCATCCCTGTGGAGACATGGGCCAGCTGCCTGCCAAGGCAGTGGTCGCAGACGGGGCCGGTTTTAAGCACGGCCCTGGCTAT
>Ga0315293_10001425_pt1 | contig 23251 bp, 30 predicted proteins | sample YL17G13_20_MG_FD_203071 | JGI IMG/M metagenome (GOLD analysis project Ga0315293, IMG submission 203071) | Sediment microbial communities from Yellowstone Lake, YNP, Wyoming, USA - YL17G13_20 | ecosystem: Environmental > Aquatic > Freshwater > Lake > Sediment | place: USA: Wyoming | collected...
GTACGGATACAATGCGACTGTTGGAAATTTATATGAAGAATCAGGAACAAAAAAGGTAAAATTTGAGCGTGAGTTTTCCGGTACTGTAGTTGTGATTACTATAAACTATACCATCATAGAAATGACTAATACAGTTGTGCAACATGGATATGTTGATTTTCCCAATGGAACAACGGTAAAAACGGCAACCATTACAGCGGTTGCCGTAACAAAAACTTTTGTTTTGGCAGGAGCTTCAACTGAAACTTACGACGCATGGGCACGAGATTTTTTTATTCTTACTGAAGTAACTAACACAACCACAATAACCCTTCGACGCGGCCAGGGTTCTGGTGATTTGCATTGCCATTATCAGGTAATAGAAATGAGCGAGATTACTTCTTTACAAACTTTATCGGGAACTATCAGTAACACCAATGCTACATTAGATATAACAATCACAGAAGTTGACCTTACAAAAGCAATTCTCATACCTTCTTACAGAATAACAAGCGCGAATTTCGATTCGGACAATAATAGAACTATTAGGCTTTACAATTCTACAACCATAAGATTTTCGGCGATTTATGGTATTAGTGACGGGTATATTTATTATAATTTTGTAGTAATAGAATTACCTTATATCAATGTATTAAGGGCTTATACCACCATATCTTCAGGTGATTCGACTGCTGATGTTACGCATGGCGGTACAATAGACCCTAATAGGTCAATAGTAAAAATTGGGGGTAATGCTCGCACCTGGTGCTCTGCAAACTATTCGAGTAAAAACGCTGCGGATTCGTGTTTTAGACCAAGTGCGTTGACAGCTTCGCAGTTTACTTTAACACGCGGTAAGTCTGGCGTAACTGCATACGTTCCCTGGGAAGTTATTGAGTTTCCTGCTTTATCAGCTACCGTTTTAGATCATCCAACAGGCAGGGGTTTGTCTCGTGGAGTAATACGTGGAATAAATTAAAAGGAGTAAATAAAAAATGGAAGTATTAAGAAAAAATGGTGTGTCAAGTTCGTTTGTGTTTCCGCTTGTGAGCGTGGCGTCTAGGCCTGACTATGTTTCCGGTGCGACTTTTGCCGCCGGGGATGTAAAAATTTTACGTCATACAGGGGGCGTATGGAATGTTGCAAATGTAGGTACTCTACCAACCGAAATTAGTACCACAGGTGTATATTATATGCCATTAACCGCTACAGAACTTACACCGGATGATATTGTATATCCTGTAGTTATAAAAATAGTAGATCAAACATCTCCTAAAATTTGGGATGATACCGCAATTATAGTTACATTTAAAACCGCCGATGATGTTGCTGCTATTTTAGTTGATACTGCACTTGTTAAAGGGTACACAGACACGATTGAGGGAGTGCTCGGAACTCCAGTCGGAGCGAGCTTGTCCGCAGATATAGCAGCGGTAAAAGCCGATACCGTTTTAATAAAAGGGTATACAGATACGGTTGAAGCTTCACTTACTACAGCACTCGCAGACCTGGTTTTAATAAAGGGTTATACTGATAGTGTTGAAGCATCTTTGACTACCCTGTTAGCTGACAGCACTACGGTAAAAGCTGATTTGGTATTGATAAAGGGATATACCGATACTGTTGAAGCTTCTTTGACTACTGCACTAGCTGACCTGGTGACTATCGGAGCGGATGCAGTTTTAATAAAGGGATATACCGATACTGTTGAAGCTTCTTTGACTACTGCACTCGCAGATTTAGTTACGCTTAAAGCTGATACTGGCGTAATACAAGGTTATACCGATACCTTGGAAGCTTCATTGACAACTGCTCTTGCTGACCTTGTACTATTAAAGGGTTATACGGATACGCTTGAAGCAAGCGCTACTACTCTACTCGCGGATACGGTTACTTTAAAATCCGATACAAGCACTATTAAATCTGATTTAACCACCACGAAAAATAATAGTGCTACTATAGTAGGTAAACTGCCTTTGTCCTCTGATGCAATGGCAGGCGATTTAGACGTTAAGGACATTAAGGCTAAGGCTTTGGTAATATATACCGCGCTCCCTGCACAAACCGCAACCATTGCTTCACAAGATGACGTTTTAGCAATTCAGAACAACACTAATTTTTCTGCATCGATAATCCAAGAAATAATAATTCCAGTCGCTCCAGATGTAAAATGGATTCCCATTTCTGTGCAGCTAAGGGATTCCGGCGGTGCTCCCGAAGATCCCGACAGTAACGAACTAACCGTACAAATGAGGTGCGATACAGACTTAGTAAACTATACAGATTTGTATGATGAGTTGGGCGGGGCATCATTAATCGGCTCAACCACGTTCACGCCGGATTTTTACCTGCTTAAAAAAATAGATACCGGTATTTATGAAGCCTGGATTAAGGTTGTCGACACCATAACAGAGGGTAGTTATACTTTTACTTTTAAATATAAAGAAGCTACAGTGGTACAAATCTACACAAGAAATACTGCCATAATGACCGAGGCACCTACTGTAAACATTGAGATTGCTAATAGCCCTACAAATCAGGCAGTTATAGCACAGGCCATGAGGGATATAGATATATCCGATACACCTACCACTACGGGAAGCGTACTAAAAACCATTATTGACGAAATGGGAATAATAATAAATAAACTGCCTTCAGGGACTATATCAGATTTGTCGCTTAGTACAACCGTGGAATCAATAACTATATCCGAGATGTTTAGTATGCTCATGGCCATGTTTAATGGTAATTATACGATAAACACAGAAACGGGAATGGTAACATTTTTTAAACGTGATGACATAACGCCTTTATCAATAGTAAAAGTTACCGAGACTCAAAGAGAAAGGCAATTGCTACCTAGCTAAAAAGGTTAAAAATGTATTATCCAGTAAGTTTAAACTTAGCAACGTTCGGAATCAACTCCTCTTTTATTAGTGGTCTAGTGTCTACATGGGGATACAATATTTTTATTGGTGTTCCCAATGATTATATTGATGATTTTATAGCTACGTCTCAGGGATTATTGATTGAGCAATTCGAGGAATCCGAGAGTATACGGAAATTCGTTTCGATTTTTGTCAGACCTTTGCAGGAAACTGAACTTGTTGCGTCTCAACTTCTTAAGTGCAGAAATCTTGACAATGCTACAGGTGACAGACTGGACATAGCAGGCGAAATAGTTGGAGTTGAGAGAGGTTCTTTAAACGATAATGATTATAGGAACATAATTAAACTATATATTATGCTCAACAGAAGTTGCGGTGAACCTGAGATATTGATCACAGCACTTAAGTCTTTTACAAAAGCGAGTGCTGTACACTATTTCGAGTCTTACCCTGCTAAGGTAATAATTGAGTTTATATCACCGTTTACGCCGGATCCAAACTTAGAAACCATGCTGCAAAAATTAGCGGTAGGCGGTGTAAAGATCATGCTCTCATGGGCAATAGATGATGATCCAAATTTTTCTTTTAGCGGGGAGGGAGTTTTCCCGCCGCCATCAAAAACCTCTGGACTAGGAGAAGAATTCATGGCTATAGATGGCGGTAAATTTATTGAAAAGTACATATAGGGAGTAATATCATGGGTTTATATTTAGATACCGATCCGCCTGAAACAGTTCCAATCTTTGCGGAAGGCAATTTAGTTGATCCTGATAGTGGTTTAAATAACGTGATCGAACCGCCATATGAACAAAAAACATTTGGTTGGATACCGTCAAGAAAAGTTCCTCAACGCGGAGTCATGAACTGGCTTCATCGGTATACCGGCAGGTGGTGCAGTTTTTTAAAGGACTATTTTTTCCCTGAAGTCGACGGCGGTTTAGATGATCACGAAGATAGGATTTTAGATTTAGAACACAAAGCACATTGGCACACAGCAGGAATTGTTTATTTACAAATGCAAGTAACTAATGGATATTTTAGCAATTCCAGTCCTGGAGGGATTTTAACAGAGGACGGAAGAATTAATTTCGAACTTGATTATCAGATATTAGAAAATTCAGTGTTGTTTACCCACAAGGAGTGGTACGACTTTGGTAATTGGCCTATTTCTGAAAATTATTCTTATATTGGAGGGGCTATTGTTGCAGCTTATTCAACGTGTTATAATTTTAAAATAAATATTAGACCTGGATATGATTGGCCTTCGGATATTTTACCCTCATATAATTATAGTTACTTTTTAGGCAGTGTGTTATGTGCAGGTTCAAGCGAGATTTTACCTGTCTGGTTACAACCGCGGCCACAAAACGGATTGAGCGGGATTTTTTTAAGTGTTGATTGTCCAGCAACTTCAACGGGGCAAGTATTAGGATTAAACTGTTGTACCATTATAAGAGGTTTTACGATTTAGAAAAGGTTTTACGATTTAGAAAAGGAATATTTTTATGCTTTCGTATCTAACAATTGAACCGCCTGAAGTCGTTCCAGAATTTGCGACTGATGATTTAATCGATGAGGCCAGCGGGGTTAATAATGTCATTGAAGCTACTACGGAACAAAAGCTAAACGGTTGGTATCCATACAAAAAGCGACCTGAACGCGGGGTGATGAACTGGTTACATAGGCACACTGGTTTATATTGCCAATACATAAAAAAATTCCTTGTTCCTGAGATCGATGCAGGTCTTTTTGACCATGAAACCAGAATACATGCAATAGAATCTAAAAACCATAGACACAGACAAGGCACTATCAATTTACAAATGAGAGTGGTTGATGGGCACTTTTCAACCGCATCAGGGGGCGTACTTACCGAAACTGGTGAGATTGATTTCGACCTTGATTATCAAATACTTAATTATGATAATTTAGCAGTATTTACGTTTAAAGAAACGTGCGGTGAAGTTGATCTGGGTGAATACCCGTATATCGGCGGGAATGTGGTTGCCGATGGTGCTGGGTGCAATAGAGTAAATGTTGGTTTTAGAATCGGTGAGTTGTTTCCTTGGTGGGAATATCTCTGGGCACCGGTGAACCAGAATTATTTTATAGGCAGAATAAGCGCACCTACTTCTTTAATGGTACCTATTAAATTTGATGCAATAAGCTTTGAAATATACCCTCCCACGCAGCTTTTTCTGATAATTGATTTTCCTACTATTCTTACTAATACGCTTTTTGGGTTATGGTGTCAACCACTTTTCCGAAATAATCATGGATGGGGGGGATCGTAAATGTATTTAGATCATACGTATAAACCGGAGTCATTACCTGAATTTGCTACCGAGAATATGATTGATACCGTTACTGGAAAAAATAATGTGGTTGAACCGGAAACGTCACAGAAAAAATATGGTTGGCACCCGTTCAGGAGATTACCCGAACGTAATGTGTTTAACTGGTTACATCGGCATACCTATAATTTTTTAAAATATTTATCCGATGATCTTTTTAACGAGGTCAATGACGGTTTAACATACCACGAGACTAGAATTACTAATTTGGAAAGTTCCACGCATATACATAACTCTGGAACGGTTCATTTAAGTCTACAAGCGGAGAACGGATATTTTTTAACATCAGCAGATTACGGGACTCTTGTAACAGGTCAAATTCATTTTGATATGGATTATCAGATTTTTAACAAGGCGGTAATTTTTACTTATCAAGACGGAGCACCTGGAACTGTTCGTGGACTGGTCGGCGGTACTGTTCACGCCATAAGTGGAGTTAATACGTTTACTATTAGAGTTGTGCCTTCATCATATTGGCCGACATATTTAAATACTTCTGCGTTTTATCAATACTGTGTCGCGCATTTTCAATTCGGCTTATATCCTGCGTTGACTCAAACACCATTATTTTTAGATTTATATAATAATTTTACAAATTATTTCGATACATATTTATTTACTGTTACGATACCCGAAACATTATGGGGGTTCGAGAGTATATTTAGGATGTATTTGCACCCTTTGTATTACTGTGCAAAGTAAGACAAATTATAACGTTAGAGACCTTGTGACATCTGTTCCTTCCTTGGGGGATTTGAACTAACATTATTCAAATCCCTCTTTGCAAACCTAACATAAATGGGCATTTGACAATTCGGACTTTTAGCTTTTGCAGTAGCGGTTTTTACTGCATTGGTATAGCCCAATGAACTTAAAAATTTTTTGTTTTCAAGCTCCATAGTAATTTCTTTTTTTATTATGTCTACGATTAAAACGTATGACATTACTTCAGTGATACCGTTATCAAAAACGACCTCTATTAATTTATCACCAGTAACAACAGGTATGAGCGCGTGATTTCCGTTAACTTCTTTTTTAGTGTAGATAACGAGTTTTTTGCTGAATGCGTAATCGGTAATAATTCTTGCATGTCCTTGATTTAATGCAGTATCGAATCCGCCGGACTCCCATAAACATGGAACACCTTTTTTAGTAAACTCAGCTTTTAGTTTTATTTTGTTCATCTTTTAAATCCTTGATTTTTTGTTTGTTATTGGTTTCTATAGTTATTATCAACGTATTCTTGTGCTTTTTTTTCTTTTAATTTTTCTTCAATTTCTTCTTCAATTTCCTTCTCTTTTTCTCTTTCCAGTCTCCATTTAAACTCAAGAGCTTCAAGGTTTTTATGTTCTTGGTTTTCTTCTCTTTTTATTGCTTCCCGTAATCTTTTTTCTTTGTTAAATTCGCTCAACTTTAGATTGTCTATTTCTTTATGTAGTGTAACTACCGCAGTCTCACGCCACAGAAAATCCTGATCGCGATTGCAACAACAGTTACCGGCATGCCCGCCATGTACCTCAACCTCGAAACCTCGCCCGTTTTTAAGCAGTACGGCATGAGAGAAGTTTAAATTTATGTTTCGTTTTAAAGATTTTTTAGCTTCGTTAAATGTCATTTTCTTTTATCTCCTGAATAAATTCAATAATTTCCTTTACTTTAATTTCCAAATTTTCTAGAATGGCTTCGATTTCTTCATCTTCCATCACTCTTCATCTTCCTCTTTTTCATGAATATCTTCAATGATTTTTAACATATTTTTTATTTCGTCAATGACTTTTTTAATTTCGTCAATCGGATCATGTTTGTAAAATTGTGTTGCATGCCACTCTGCATATTCCTGCCCTAAGTTGAAACTATTTTATCATTAATCATTGTTCCCACCTTTCAATATTTTGTCTATTTCCATGATGCGGTTGAATAATTTTTCACGTTCTGATTTTAGTTCGTCGAGATTAATTTTTACAGGATATTCTATTTCAACAGTTTTGATCCATTCTGGTGGGTTATCTTTTATTTCTTTTGCAAGTGTTAAAGGAACGTCAAGTACTTTTATTTTTGTTCCACCACGGACTTCAGTTTTCCAGTTTTTTACACTTCCCCCAGAATCAAAACCCCCTTCTAAAACAATAATACCTGTTGACGTTTTTGCTCCTGAGTCACGCCCACTAGCTGAAGCTATTGGGCGACCATGTAACGAAAATCCACACAGAGAGTTGAACTGACAGTAATTATCTTTTGCAACACAAATCAACGTAACCATATTCGGAGGTTCATCAAAATATCCATATATTGATTCATAAACACTTTTGACTTCTGCATATACACGAGAATCAAATACCCAGGCTCGTGAGCTTGCATTCCATCGGCCGCCGATTTCTTTTGCTGCTTCTGGCAATTTTTTGTTGTAATCTGAGACAACAATAATTTGACTATCGGTTTTTTCAATTTTAATACACATGATTTTTTACCCTTCAATTTTAAGGTTTATGTTTAGAGGTTCGTTTTGAACCTCATATATATTATACCACCATTTAAGATATTTTACAAGTGTTATTTTGTATCTCGTTTGTTTTCATTGGCTTCCATTTTGCAGTCAATGTTGTGATAATAGCAGGTAGAAAATATTTCGCAGTCTATGCATAACATATAAATCCTGGGATTTTTATGTATGCAATGTTCTCTTATATTTCGTATGTCGTAGTTCATTTTTTAATCCTTCATTTTTAAGGTTTGTTTTGATAGAAGCTCATTTGCTTCTCTATATAGTATACACCTTTTTCAGACTTTTGCACTATAAATCGTATCAATATCAAATGTTTTTTTGGCATTTTGATTCTGTGGGATGATTTTTTTCAGTACTACAGCACAATAAATTTTATTTTTTTAATCCTAGGACACTTGAAAACACATAAAATTGACACAATAATACTTGACAACAAACTAATACCAAAGGTAATATTAAATAAAAGCTCACAAAACTATGAACTCAATAAAACCAAAAAAGTTTTACATAAACCCTCAAACAGGGAATGTTTTTTCTGGTGAGAATTGGATTAAATTCCCAGAAAAAGAAAGAAAAAATATTATTGAAGTTGTATGGAAACCTCCCAGTGCATTCAAAAATATACTTTATTTTTTGAGACTATCCCAATAAATATTTTTCTATCACCTCAACAGCTTCATCGTAACCAAAAACCACAGTTCCAAAATATCCTCTTTCTGCCGCAAGCAGAATAAATTCAATTTGTTCTTCTGTGGTTGATCTGTTCCCTTTTATTTTTAGCTCTATTACTGCACCATGATATTTACCCCTAGGCTCAAAAATTAAAAAATCTGGAGTGCCTTTTCTGTACCCCCGGCTCTTTAAAATTTTAGCTTGATGTATTTGCAACTTTATATCATTAGGCGCAATCGTAAAAAGACAATCAGGAAATTTTACTTTCATCCATGCTGCAATTTTTATTTGCTCTGTAGTCTCATGGTGTTTGTTTTTGTTTTTATACTCAAACGGCCAAGACGAAACAAAATTTTTAACCATGTTGATCACCACGTTTTTAATTCCACAAACACCGGGATATTATACTGCACTCCAAACATTATTATTTTTTCCCCATAACTAAAATTATACATTGCAGAGCCGAAAATGTTTCCAAGCTGGAAATTTACTCCTACAGCACAAACCTCAAGACCAAAAAGAGCAGTAATTCCGGCTCCGATTATTGGGCGGTAAACGAATAAATCAATATTACTGTGATTAATTCTGTACATTTCGCAGGTCGCAGAAACTCCACTAGAGACATTTGGGTAATAGTTCCATTTGCCATTTTTTTTGATTATTGACGTGAGCGATACAGGGACATCCGTTGATAAACCAATCAAAAATTTTTTGTCTGTTGAGTCTGAAGAAGTTCTTACATGTGATTCTAAAATAACATCTTGCGCATATGCGCATACCACAAAAGCCATTAAAAAAACTATTGCTTTTTTCATAATTCTACTCCTTATAAAATTTCTTCGCAATATTCACAGTAATTTCCGTTCGTTATTAATTTATGAGGTTTACCTTCTTGACATGGTAGGGGAAAAGAAAAAAAGTCGAAAACTTTTCTGGAATAATACTTGTATATTTTTTCACACGCGTCACAAGTATGAAAATAAATTTTATTATCCTCGTAAATAAAACCATCATCTTTAGTTATATAGTTTCCAACGCGACAGTATGGACATTGTATATCGATTATTTCCATATTTTTTTTTCCATTTGTTTTAAAATTTTTTCTTTTTCGCATGAATTATTATCAGGATACGTATCAAATATTTTCCGCCAGCAACCAGATGAGTTTTTGCTTGTTACGCACAACTCATCTGGACAAATCTTACATTTTATCACTTTGATCATATTTTACGCTTGAAGAACCTTTAAATTGCTTTCACTAGTTTTTGAGTTCTCGATAATCCAGCTTGAATACCAAGAACTATATCCCGTGCGTAGTATCTCCTCAATTTTTTCTTTGCCAATAAGCAATTCATCTAAACAAAGTGCTTCGATTGCGGTATCTGAGTACGTACCTAGACATCCCTTTTTAAGAGCGCACTTTGCGATTTTCATCTCCTTTGATGTACCTGGGAAGGTGTTTTCAAGTACGCCTTCGATCTCCTCAACTAAAATTCTTTTGTTGCGATAATATAACTGTCCCTCATCACTAGGTATAAGGTTTGTTGTGTTAGTAGCTCCAGCAACGTCACCAGTTTTTAAACCCATTAAAAAATCCACCACAGGCTTGAAATCATTATACGTAGGGTTGATAAATGTTTTTCCGTTGATCAAACCAGACCTGTCTTTCATAATCATTGCGGTATACCATTGTACAATATTACCATTCTCAATTTTTTGTTCTGTTGACATCCATATATTCATGTCCGGCTCATACGGTGTCTCGCCTGAGAGTTTAAATTTTACTCCGGACTGCACAAACTCTTTTTTAGTTTTGCCATTGTCCTGCTCAATCTCTTCCAGGTCATATTTATACCCCCCTCTACCCGTAAACACAACACAACCATCGGCGTCAACGAGAACATTGTTAAATTTTTCTTGCCATTCAGGAATGATATTTGCCCAATCTTTCATGGTTAAAAAATTTCGATGCAATCTGTCTTTGTAATCTATTATAAATTGATACCAAATTTTAGTCAACGAGTCAATAAAAATATAGTCAACCTCACCGGTATTGAGGTAATGAAAAGCATCCAAAACATCCGCGAGATGAAATGTGTTTTTAACAAAAATTTTAATACCATTTTTCTCGAAATAGGGCATCAAAAACCGAGCGCCTTTCTCGTTATCTATAAGCATAATAGGTGCTTGTAATTTTAAATCAATGTAGCTACCTGCCACGAAACTTGACGCGGTTTGTGTTTTGCCTGCACCAGCAAAACCGCCAAACGAGACTTTTATAAAATTATTTTTCGCTACTAATTCACTTGCAAACTCTGTGAGTTTTAAAAACATTTTTCTACCTCATTTCTTTTTTTAAATTCTTCAATTCGCTGCTCCTTGGATAATAAACGCCTATGATCCATCTCGTTTTTTAAATTCTGATATTCGTTTCGTATATAATTTTTTTCGTGACGTGGATTCTCAGAACACAAAGAACATTTTTGTAATTTTTTAGGCTCAGGGGTACCGGCTTTTCGGGTACTGCCACAATAACTAGAACTGTAGGGGCATTTAAAATAATAATTTATCATGTTGACCTTCCTGTTAATAATATTGTTTTATAGTCTCATTATACTAATATACATTGTTTTTATGAGACTATGATAAAAATCTCTAAAAGTTACAAAAAATTATTAAATATCTCTGATTTTAACCTATTTAGGGATCTCTCTACAGGCTCAATCCCTGAGTTAATTTCATAATATTCGTCATCACAAACATCTAGAAATATTTCTGTGTTTTCTCTGGAAATATCTTTTATTATTGTGATCTTTATTTTTACATCTATATCGTTAGGGTTAACATTGTTTTCAAAAAAAAGACTGTGATTAAAAATTAATCTCCTGTATTCGTCGGAAATATTTTCAATCAATCCTGTTTTTTCTTTCTGAGACATTGATTTTATCGCAGGATAATTATTTTCGATCAGCTCATCTTCAAGTTTAATATAAAGTTGCATTTAATTTTACCTTTTTTTAATAGTAGTTAGATTCTGTTTCGTAGAACAAATTATCTGAGTCTATTTCACAATATTTTGGTCTTTTGGGGTTAAAATTTTTGCAGTCACCTGATTTGTCTTTTTTGCAAATATTTTTGCAGTTTTTACAAACTTCTGAGATAATTTTTTTTTCGCAGTTCATTTTTTTACCCTTCAATTTTAAGGTTTGTTGTTTTGAGGTTCGTTTGAACCTCTATATATATTATAACACCATTTCAGATATTTTTCAAGTGTTATTTCGTAACTTGTTTGTTTTCATTGGCTTCTGACATTTCTTCAATCACCTGCTTAACATCATCAGTATACACCAATGCACAGACTAAACCTTCATTTCTGGAAAAAAAATTTGTGGAAAAGGTTTTGCGAGATGTATTTTAGTAGTAATTGGGATTTTTGAGAGGTTGTGCCCCAGGGAGCAAGCTCCCTGGGCACGGATAAACCCCCTTAAAAAATTTCACCCGATTTGTTGATATTAATATATATCATGGGGTGAAAGAAAAGGGTTGGGTTTATTCCTTCTCAAAAAAAAATATTTAATTATTTTTTTTGTAGGAGTGATGAACCATGATAGTTCGAGAAGAAAAAAAATCACATTACACCATCATCGATAACTCGATTTTACAAAACAAAAATATTTCCAACCATGCGTTTTGTTTGTTGACTAGACTAATGAGTTTACCCCCAAAATGGAATTTAAACTTTTGGGACATTTTTAGATATTCTAATACCGGAAAAGGCACATGTAGAAAAGCGGTGAGTGAGTTGGTCTCTATGGGGTATTTTGAGCCTGTCCCATATCGAGATCAGAGAGGTCAGTACGCAGGACTACACTACAATATACACGAAAAACCATGCAATCCGCAAACCGCTGATTTTGACACAGTTAATCCGCGTACCGATTTACGGTACACCGTGAAATGGTACGGTAACAAAAGTAATATATATATAAAAGAAAAACAAACACTAGAACAAGAAGCTACATATAATGCCGTTGTTTGTTCGGATAAAAAAATTAGAGTACAGGAAACCATCACACCAGTACAGGAAACCATCACACCAGTACAGGAAACCATCACACTGGTGCAGGAAACCATCATACCAGTTCAGGTCACACCAGTGCAGGAAACACCAGTGAAGGTCGCACCTATACAGGTCGCACAGGAGCAAAAACCCATCACACAGGAACAAAAATCAGAAAACCAGAAACAATTAAACAGAACTTTTCTTAGAAATAAAATCCGGTTGGAGATGGATCGGAATTCTTTAAACAGAACTCGCACACCAGAAGTAAAAAACAGTTTTGGTATTGAGCAGGTCAGCAACTCATTAGATTCCATGATGGAAAGTTTAAAAAACAATGTTGCCGAACAACAAATACAACTTACATCAAATCAACCTATTACAAAGGAGTCTAAACCCATTGAGCACGTTCGGCAGGTCACACCGGTTAACGTCACGCCTAAAAAACCTATCACAGAAAAGGATTTAGAGGAACTGTCAAAACTTAGTAAAGAATCATCTTCAGACGTGAAAAAGTTGCTTTGGAGATTTCGGTTTGAGTCATGTGAGTACATTCGGGCGCAGATCGAGTACTCAAACAAACACAGTAAAACAAATTTCCCTGGATATTTAAATGATTCATTGACAAAGGACTATGCAGGATTTAACAAAAAGCAGGCAGAAATAAAAGAAAAAGAAACAAAAAAAATTGAAGCCGAGAGAAAAAAGAAAGAAGAGGAGGCGAAAAATCATACAGTTATGGAGCAAATGAGAGAAAAAGCTCTTTCCATTTTTCGCCGTTTACCTGGAACTGTGCAGCAGGGAATAAAAAATATTTTTGATAAAAACGCTCTTATTCCGTACCATGACGACGAGAGTTTTTTGGATTACCTGGAGTTTCAGTTCAAAAAATTCGGTGAGCAGTGGTTTTTTGTCACAGGTTAGTACGGATTGCTTAATAGTTCAAAAGTGATATTCTCTTATTGTAAACTTGTGTCATTAATACTAGTTTGTATACTCCATGGCCTGAACTACCTAATAAATAATAATTTACGCTCATAACTAATATTATAATCAAAATGTCAAAAAATAATATATATTAGTGGTATATTGAGATAGTTGCCATTGTTTTTATTAGGAGATGTAAAAAAATTATGAATATTGGATATGCTCGCGTATCGACCTCAGATCAAGTTTTAGATTTGCAAATGGACGCGCTCAACGCAGTCGGTTGTACTAAAATTTTTACAGATGTTTGCTCGGGTAGACACACTACACCAAAACCCGGTTTTATTTCCGCACTCGATTATATGCGGGCGGGAGATTGCTTGATTGTCTGGAAACTAGACAGGATGTGCAGATCACTGCGTACCTTGATCGATATAATAAACAATCTAAACAATAAAGGAATGTTTTTCAAGTCACTTCAGGAAGATTTGAACACCAACTCAACCGCTGGGAAATTAATATTTCATGTTTTTGGTGCGCTCGCTGAATTTGAGCATGATGTTATTAGGGATCGTTGCCATGCCGGTTTAGTTGCTGCTCGTGCTCGCGGTAGGTTCGGCGGTAGACCAAGAAAGGTTAACGATTCTAAAATTGTCATACTGAAATCTTTGTTGGCGGATCGCAGGCACTCGATAAGTGATATATGCAAGTCTCTAAAAATTTCAAGAGCAACTTTATACCGTTACGCCAAAATAAACACTATAGAACTAAATCCTACCTCACCTTCAAGAGAGTTGAGAAATTTTTCTAAAGTGATCGAAGAAAATCCTATTGAAAACCCCAGCGAGGTACTATTAAGCCAGGAAAAAAATTAATTTGAACTGATACACGGGTGAAAAATGCTTTTAAAATTTAACACCTACAACACTCGTCGCAACTTACCGCCGGATCGCCCAACATTGTCCACCGGTGCCCAGATTGATTCTTTCTTAGCTGATTTTCATTTCCAATAAAAATTCACTTTTATTGTCTCAAAATGATATATGTTATAAATAATGAGACTAAATTCTATTTAAAACAGGAGAAAAAAAATGTACGATTTAAAATGCCCGTACTGCAACCAAGAAATTGAAATTGACTATGACAAAAAACATAATGATGATGGTGAATCCGAGTTTCAAGACTGCGAAAACTGCGGCAAAACATTCGGCTTCATCACCCATGTTACGTGTATTTACGTAACTCCTTGCCAAAACAATGGAGACCACAAACTAGTTGATATTTTTCGTTTTCCACCGGAACTATCGACACGCCCGCGCACGCGCGGAGTATACTCTATTTTTCCCGCTCTCACCAGACGCTCTTTCGACACGCCCGCGCACGCGCGGAGTATACTCCAAATTTTGTTTAAAAACAAAACACGTCGCAGTTAGTGAGTGAAAATTAATTCCTCACCATTCGGCTACGTGACTAGCCGGTTTGATTTAAAAATAGTTTCTGGGAAAAAATAATAATGTTTGGAAAATATTTTGCGTAATGTATTTTAGTATTAATCAGTTGTTTTTGAGAGGTTGTGCCCCAGGGAGCAAGCTCCCTGGGCACGGATAAACCCCACTAAAAAATTCACCCCGAGTTGTTGATATTAATATATATCATGGGGTGAAAGAAAAGGGTTGGGTTTATTCCTTCTCAAAAAAAAATATTTAATTATTTTTTTTGTAGGAGTAGAAAAATGGAACAAACCCTGAGAAAAATAGAAGAAAAAAGGAATAGTTTACTCACATACACGATGAGCGCAGAGTTAAAAAACGAATTTGGATGGTTGGGCGCGTCGATTATACATAATTTTCAGTACTGGCAAAAACAAAATATAGAGAACAAAAAAAATTTTCATGATGGGAAAACCTGGGTTTTCACGACTATTCGAAAATTGGCCGAAAAATATTCAGAATCGTGGTTTGTAGTGTGGAGAAAAATAAACCAACTGAAAAAATATGGTATTTTAGAAACCGGAAATTACAACCACTCTCCATGGAATCGCACCACATGGTACACAATAATTTCACCATACGTGATGGATTTTTACGAAATACCTTATCAAAAATCTGAACTAAAAATTTTCGATCAAAAGGGAAAAAATCGGCCTGAAACCCGCGATACTATGCATTCTGCATCTATGCAGAATGGATTATGCGCCGATGCAGAATCATTAAACATATTAAAACAAAATATAAAAAAGGACATACAGACTCTAGAACTAGAAGCATCTCAGGAGAAAGGGTTTGTTTGTTCTGATTTAAAAATCAAAAATGAAAAAATTCCAGTACAGGTCACACCAGAGATTAAAAAAAACATTTCATCAGAACCGGAAAAAATTTCTTCTGTTATTAAGACTCAAATGGAAATTATATTAAAAAAAGAAGCGCCTGAACCGATTAAAATTGCAACTTCAACGCATGAAAAGGAAACTCCAGAACCTGAACAAAATTTGCATCTTATTGATACTAAACAGGTTAATGAGTTGGTGAGTGTTGCAAGAGTAAAAAACTTTTCACTCAGACAGTTAATTCTAAAAAACATTTTAATTCACTCATTTCAGTTGATCAAAAAAAATTTGGAACTTTCAAACAAAAAAGTTAAATTTGATTGGGGATACGCTAGTTATGCGTCAAAGGCGATTGACGGAGATTACGCGAGGCAAGCACGTGAAAAAGAGGAGCTGAAAAATAAAGAGCGTCTGGTGAGAGCGGGAAAAATAGAGAATGCAAGAAAAGAGGAGGTGCAAATAAAACAGAAAAATGAAGCTTTTGTAATTCAGAAACAACAGGAAAATCAGAGCCTTGAGGAGTTTTTCAATGGAATTCCTGAATATCGATTAGTTTACTATAGGGAAAAATTCCTTGCTCAGACGAATGCTTTTATGAGGGATTTTATCCAAGAAGTTGGTTGGACTTCTGATTATGTGATGTCATCTTTGCGGGAGTTTATAGACAAATGTTCCGAAAAAGAAACACAGGGAGCGTTATCAGAGACTATTGAGACTATATTTTTTTAAATCATTTTTTATGTAATAATTTTTTCCTTTTAGCAGATTAATAGCTTGATTAATATAATATTTCCAGTCTATATTTTCTATTTCTTTGAAATGGTTGAGCTTTCCAAGTTTCCAAAAAGAAACATACTCCTTTAAATCTTCAATTACTTTTAACGCCTCTCCTGGATCAACAACTGGTTCCAAGGACACCCATGTATAAATCCCCAGGTTATGCGCAATTTTTACAGCTTCATAGCGAGAGACAATTGAGGGTGCTCCAGGTTCCCATTTGGCTCTCATTTCTTCGGATCTCATTATTATTGTGCTACCAAATTTCCAGTTATTTTTTAATAATATATCAAAATTACTAACAGCACGAAACCCGGCCTTTGTTAAAATTTGTGGTATCAATCTATATTTTTCACATATTAGTAATGCTTGTTTTGTTAAAAAAGCAGCCTCTTCAGATTGATAAGGATCGGTCATAAAAGAAAAAAGGATTTCTCTTTTGTCCCCTTGTAATTTTATAGCATCTTTTTCTAATTGTTTTAAAATTCTGGTTCTGGGATGTGGAGCATTAGACCAATCGTCTAATGTTTTTCTAAAGATGGCCGGACAATAACAATATTTACATTTGTGGGAACAGCCCGTAAAAAGATTGCAGGCTAACGGAGAATACTCTAAAGCTTTACCTCTCGGTTCATAAATAACTGGCATTTTCACGCCTCATTTTTTAAAATGAAATTAAAATGGTTATAATATAACCTTTGTTTATAATACAATATATGAATTGCATTATTCATAATTTTTTATTTAATATAACAGCAAAATAAACAGTCGCTTGCTTCCACGTACCACAACCGTATTTTACTACCAATCGGTCAACACTCCACTGTGGAACAATGCAATTTAAAACATGGCGAAGATACGATGGGTATCTGTGGTAAATCGCAGCCATAAGAGTCAATGATCTTTCAGGCCAATCACATTTATTCCTAATAAATTCAGGTATTGCTGTTCTCATCATCGCTACCCTACGTAATGTTCCGTCGGTACACGCCATCACGAACTCTACGCCTCTCAGTATGCCATCTCATTAATTATTACTCCATATTGTTCCGGTCATTTTTGCGATCTCATAATTATTAATATAAATTGTTTTTTTGAGATGTTGAATTAAATATTTGTTATAGAGATAACAAATATGTTGTATATTATTGTTATGAGACAAGAAATAGAAACCGAAAAGGATTATGAAGAAAATTTAACGCTCGCAATGAAAAAGTTAAATTCTTTGCCTGAAGAACAAAAAAACAAATACTTTTCACGCGCCAAAGTCGGATCTCCTGAGCTGCGTAGGGAAGTCGCTGCACTGATCTACATGCGAGAATCAATTTTTTAAGGGCGTGGAGATGAAGCCGGACTACGTTATTAAAAACTTTTTGTCTGATATTTTAAATTTAACTCACGAGCCTAAAGGAACAAAAGTATTTTTAAAAATAATCCGTAGACTGCCTTTATGCGCTCTTTATGATACAATGTCGCTCACAAAAGTTGATTGCAATGAGCTTGACAAAAGGAGCATTCCTCACAATAGCGGGAAAATTTTTGTGTACCACGCTAAACACGTAGCCGAAAAGTTTAAAATTGACCTTGGATTCAAAAAAACTAGTTGTAAATAACAATCATTAATGATAATATTTTAAAAAAGGGACAGAGGTAAAACGCATGGAAACAGAGGAAAATAATACTCCAATAGACCAAAAATCCAGCACCGAAAAAGCACCGCTAACAGGTAAGGCACGAGCTTTAGCCAACTTACGACCCCCTTGGAAACCTGGATACTGCCCGAATCCGGTAGGCAGAAAAAAGGGATCGAAGAGTTTTAAAACAATTTGCAAAGAAATTTTAAAATGGGATTGCCCAGAAGAAATTTCCAAAAGCATAAAAAAAACCTTTAAAAACCAGGCACCAGAAAAATTGTCTAATGAAGTCGCGCTAGGAGTGCTGGCTGTTAAATATGCAATGGCAGGAAATGAAAAATTTTATGATCGACTATTCGGGAAAGTCGCGGATGTCATGGAAGAGTCTAATAAAATCAACATGGGCACAATCATATCTGAAATACATCGGGTAGCACTAAAAGCAATCAGTGAAGAAGAAGCCAATGAAACTTTTTAGATCGCAAGCCGTCTCTATCCTCAATTCTGATAAGTTCTTAAACTTCTGGATTGGTCCCGTTCGGAGTGGAAAAACTATAGCGTCAATTTTTCGCTGGATAACCTTTGTATCCGAATACTCAGGAACAAACAGTTTAATCATGATAGGTAAAACGCAACAAACGTTATACCGTAATGTCATAAAAATAATAGAAGAATTGATAGGAAAAAACTGCTACTACTCATCTTACAAGAATGAGTTTAAAATATTTGATAAAATATGTTACACTATTGGGGCGAATGATTCCGCTGCTGAAGGAAAAATACGGGGATTTTCAGCAGGCGGGGCTTATGGTGATGAGGTTGTACTGTGGCCTTACAACTGCTTCCAGATGTTGATTAGTAGACTCTCTGAAGCCGGTTCAAAAGCTTTTTTTACCAGCAATCCAGATAGTCCAATGCACCCGATAAAAGTCGAATATTTAGACAAAAAAGACTCTTTAGATATGTCACTATTTGAATTTACATTTGACGAGAATGTTTTTATAGCACAGGATTTTAAAGAGCAGTTAAAAAAAATATACACTGGTCTATGGTATCGGCGTTTTATTCTTGGGCAATGGTGCCTTGCAGAAGGAGCTATAATTGATTTTTTTGATGAAGAGGAGCATACTCTTACGAAATGTCCGAAGGCAAAATACTATAATCTTGCAATAGACTACGGAGCCAATAACCCTTTTTGTGCTTTACTTATAGGACATAACAATGAGACGCGGCCAAAAGTCTGGCCGCAACACGAGTTTTATCATGACGGAAAACTTTCAGGTACGCGCACTAATAGCGAATATGCCGATATGTTAGAAAGGTTCTGTAAATCTAATCTAGGTGAAAACTGGCGAAATTATGTAAATAAAACCATTATCGACCCTTCAGCAGAATCTTTTCAAATAGAACTGGAAGGAAAATATTTTCCAGGTGTAACGCATGCAAATAATGCGGTTTTAGATGGAATTCTTTTCACCTGTTCGCTATTAAAATCAGGAGTTTTGGCTTTTTCCAATACCTGCACTAACCTGATAAAAGAAACTTACTCATACACCTGGGATGCTAACGCGCAAAAACATGGTGTTGACGCACCTGTTAAGGTCAATGACCACGTTATTGATGCACTTCGATACGGAGTATATACAGAACTTGGCGGTTCGAACGTTGATTTAATATCATTAACCAAATGGTAAAAGGTAAAATTTTATGAATGAAAAAAGAGATGGCTGGGGTAATATTTTTACTGGCATGGGTAATTTAAACAGAGATAAAAAAATGTCTACTGTTTACGGCACTTGTAATAGACTATCACAACAGGAATTGACGGAAATATTTAGAGGTGACGGACTTGGCAATAGAATTATTACTGTACCTGTTGGTGATATGCTGAGGGAATGGTTTACGGTAACTGGTGACACCGGTGGCGAGGTTAACATGAGACTCGATGAGCTATCGGCAAAAACAATTTTTGACGAAGCGTTAATGTGGGATCGTCTTTACGGAGGTTCAGTTATTTTAATGTTTATTGATGACGGACAGGAACTAGATCAACCTGTGAACGAGGAACAAATCATTGATGTTATGGGCTTCCAGGTCTATGAACGATATTATGTTACGTGGTCTACTTCAGATTTATATCAAAATAGAATTGATCCCAATTATGGCAATCCTGAGTTTTATAACGTCATGAACATTTCAACGGGGGTAACGTTTCGAGTTCATGAGTCTCGTGTAATGCGTTTTAATGGGGAATTGGTGCCGGTATTGAGCAGGCAAGAAAATCAGGGTTGGGGGGATTCGGTAATAATAAAAATATATGATCGGCTTCGGGGGCTTGCTGAGGGTTATGATGGACTTGAGCACATAGTAACGGATTTTGTCACCAACATACTAAAGGTAAAAAATTTAGATTCATTAATGGCGACAGCCGGCGGAACTGAAAAGGTAATAAATAGATTGCAAATGATTGATATGACACGCCATATAATGAATACCATGATACTTGATGATGGTGAAGTTTTAGAGCGCATAGTATCCGCAGGAGCGACTGGGGTAGCTGACATTTTGATACATTTGATAGATGTTTTAGTTGCGGTGTCCGGTATACCAAAAGTCAAGTTATTCGGTGAACAGTCTCAGGGATTAGGCAGTGAGGCGAGCGGGAATATTAGAATGTACTATGATGAAATAGCTTCAATGCAGTTGAAAAAACTTCAAAAACCTTTAGAAAAACTTGTCCGGTATATAATAAAATCGAAAAACATGGATGAAGAAATTGATGATTGGACTATAGAGTTTAATCCTCTATGGCAACCGTCGGAATCCGAAGAAGCCAATACAAAAAAAATTATAGCGGAGACGGATAATATTTATTATAACATGGGATTGCCTGAACAGCTAATTTTTGCAACCAGGTTTACAGAAGCCGCAACCGCGTCGATAAAGGTACCTGCGGAACTGATTGAATATTATAAAAAAACTTCTGTGGCAGTCAATAAAGGGATTGCGCCGAAAGAATTAGAAGAGGTTGAGCCTAAAGAGGGAGCTTAATTTTATGGTTCATATTTTTACCTTTCTTAAGGCACTGGGAAAAAGCAAGATGCGTATTCGTGCCATGTCTAAAAAGCGACCCCCTAAAATGAAGTATCCTACAAAACTTGAAAATATTTATGTGGAGTATTATAAAAGTTTAGTCAGGTCATGGAAAGAAATCTATTTAGAAACAATCGATCAAAAATTGAGCGATATTCATTTCCAGTTTACGGGTAAAGTGGATTCGTGGCAAAGCGATCTGGAATCTATCGTAAACGTGTTTACCTTACAAGCGAATACTGCAACATTGTCGGTTATTCCAGCAGCAAAGGAAATGGCTGATCTGGTTTCTAAATTTAACTATTTAGAATTCCAAAGAACAGTTCAAAAGGTGATTGGTATACCGGTTTATTCTGCGCCTGCTGCCATGGAAAAATATCTCAGCATTTTTACTGCGCAGAACGTTTCATTGGTGACCAACCTGAGTCAATCCCTGGAAGGTGAAATAAATCGAGTGGTTCAACGTGGGTTGCAATACGGAAAAAGTGTAAAGGAGATCAAAAAAACTTTATTAGGCACTGACATTGATCAGGGTGTTTTTAACAGAATAGAGACGCGCGCGGAATTAATTGCACGTGATCAGGTCGGTAAACTCAATGGGCAAATGACTAAAATCAGACAGGAAGATCTAGGAATTGATCGGTATATATGGCGTACTGCTATGGATGAGCGAGTTAGAGACTCTCATGAGGTATTACAAGGAATGTTATGCCAGTGGAATGATGGCTCGATTTACTCACAGAATGACGGGGAAACCTGGGATGATAGGGATTCCATCGGCGCGTATGTCGGTGAGCCTGGGGAGGATTATCAATGCAGGTGTTACGCGGAGCCGTATTTTAAAAACCTTTTGGAAGAGGAAACAGAATGAATGAAAATGTTAAAAAATCTATATGTAATGCGTCGATTAATTTTCATGAAGTTTTAAAATTTAAATTTGAAGAAGAACCCTTTTTTACTGGCAGAATTGTTTATACGATTGATTGCAAAGACGGCGGTATAGGTAGTTATGAAGCGTTCATACAAAGAAAAATAAATAAATAGTTTGACTTTTATATTTTTTATGTTATATTAATATTGTGTAGGATGCGAAAAGTCTAGTGATGTAGTTCCCCGCAAACGCGGGGATGAAGCGATTTAAGCCCTACTCAGGCGATGAGCTTGAGTGGGGTTTTTTTATTTTGGGGGATATTTTTACATGGATGTAAAAACAATTAGCGTTACTCATGTAGATTTCGTTAAGAAAAAAATAGGCAGTTTTGCAAAAACCTCTGAGGGATATTTAAAGGGCAGTGGAGCTATTGCCAAGGTTGGCGTTTTAAAATATACCCTTACCGATGGAACTACAATCAACGAACTAGTCCCAGAAGAAACATTGTTTGAACCTCAAAGCTTGGAAACTGTTCATTTAAAGCCAATTACAAATATGCACCCGCAGGAAAAACGCGTAGATTGCAACAATGCCAAGGAGAAAAAAATCGGTTGGGTTGGTGAACAGACAAAAAAAATAGATAGTTATTTAGTGGCTAATATGCTCATTACGGATGCCGATGCAATCAATGCGGTTAATCTGGGTAGACAAGAGCTGTCACCTGGATATACATGTGATTTGGTGATGCAACCCGGTGAATACAATGGCGTGAAATATGACGCGGTACAAACCAACCGTAGGTACAATCATGTTGCTATGTGTGATCGAGCGCGTGGGGGGGATGATCTGAGAATAAATTTAGATTCTGAATTTGATGGATACGAAACAAATGTAAATGATAAAATATTTAATCGAAAGGAAACTTTTATTATGGCACTTTTTAAAATCGATGGTGTTGATTATGAAATTTGTCCTCAAGCGGTGAATTTTATTACAAAGCTTGAAGAAAATTTAAAGTCAAAAGTTGACGAATGCGATAAAACGGCTGCTTTGCTCGATGCTGCAAAGCAAAAAATAACAGACCTGGAAAAAAGAGACACAACCGCTGAAATAGCTACAGGGGTAAAAAATAGAATAGCTCTTTTAAACAGTGCAGCAAAAATTTTA
>Ga0315293_10001427_pt1 | contig 23202 bp, 16 predicted proteins | sample YL17G13_20_MG_FD_203071 | JGI IMG/M metagenome (GOLD analysis project Ga0315293, IMG submission 203071) | Sediment microbial communities from Yellowstone Lake, YNP, Wyoming, USA - YL17G13_20 | ecosystem: Environmental > Aquatic > Freshwater > Lake > Sediment | place: USA: Wyoming | collected...
AGAATTATTTGGCTCTGCTTCATTTTGTCTGTGCTATAATTACGTTCCGTTGTTCCGGGTTATTCGGATAGGCTCTAAATCTATCTTTAAGCATTTCGATAAAGGCTGGTTGGTCATCAGGCTTGATGTTACTATCAACACGGCTGCGGTATATGCCAAAATATAACGTTAATACTTGGCTTAAGCAGATTTCATTTTCGGACTTTTCATCCCATGGCAAGAAGGGCAAACAGGCAAAGTTGAGCCAGAAAGCTTCTTTGGGCGAATATCCGGCATTTTGCAGTTGCTTAATGTGGTCTTTGTAAAAGACATACAAGGACGTAATTATTTCTGAGGGTTCTTCCAGGCTCACGTTACATTCCTTTTCATAGATTGTTGATATTCGTAGCAGAGACCAAGCAAATCGATACCGTTTTACGACCTCCAAAAACTGACCTGGAGTAAACGAAGCTGGCTTGTCTGCGGTTTTCCTATTGTTACAGTGGTGACCTATCAACTATCATTATTACCGGCGTGTGGCGAGGGCTTTTATTTGCTCCTCTGGTAGCGCACGGTCGTAGAAACGCAGTTCATCGATGATGCCTTTTGCAGCGACGCCGCCGGGGCGGGCGCCAATCCACATCGGTAACTGGTTTGTGGGCAGTTTCCCGGAAGGTTCGGCCTCGCCATCGAGAGCGCCATCAATATAGAGTTTGATTGATTTGCCGTCATAGACCTCGGCGATATGGTGCCACTTGCCATCGGCAACTACTGTTTTCCCATCGAGTCTGTCTTCGTAGTTCCACATTACGGTTACAGGCCCAGTCATCTCGACCCATATATCGGTTCGCCTGCCGGGGCCTTCTTCGGGCCACTGTATGCCATCCTTCCATATAATGTAGTGATAATTGTAGGTCTGCTCAAGCTTTGCCCAGACACAGATGGTGAAATTTGGCGCGTTAAAAAAATCTTCGTGCGGGATAACGACATAACCCTCGCCATTAAACTGAATCGCCTTTCCCCGTATTCCGTCGCCCCATTTTAGGCCTGGCTGAATCAGGCCGTGATTTGTCCCGATGGCATTCTTTGCAATCCCACCTTTTCCCTCATTGAATCTCCAGTAACCCTTCAGGTTAGCCGCTCGGTGGTCAACCACCGTGCAGCCCGCGAGGAATACCACAAGGGACATCGCTATTGCTAAAATAACGGTTGTTCTCTTAAGCATTTTCTACTCCTTTCACGAATTACCATTGTTTTGCAGTCCTTTCCACAATGGTGCATGTAATACCGCCAGCGATTATATAAAGCCAGTTAAAAATCATAATACGGAGGATGGATTGAACGAAGAGAACTTTGACTCGCCATCAGGGTTTATTTGCGTTGCGCAGCCTGAAACTTTGGTTTTGACAGAAGCACAGGCTTCAGTTATTGTTTGGCATAAAACCAGAAAGGGGCCTCCGTAGTTGTGTCTGGTTGTTTCGTGTGTTAGACAATATCAGGGAAAGGAATTATATGCCGGCAAATATAGCACACATGCTCATAGCCCATAAGGCGCTGCAGAAGCTAAAGGCAAAAGGAGTCGCAGAGTACACGGAATTTGCCGAGATGCTCGATGATTCCACCAGGAAAAAAAACTATAAAGCATACGTGAACCTCGGAAGTATGGGGCCGGACCTTTATTACTACAAAAGCCTCGCCCGCTCCCTCAAGGATATGCTCGTGGAAGGTTTCGTGCAGGCGATAGGAGTAACGCCCTGGTCTTACCATTTACATTCACATAAACCCAATGAATTTCCTCTGACGCTTCTTGAGGTTGCCTTCAGCGATGCTGTTAAAGTTAATGGCAAAGTTAAGCTAAAGAACGATGACAAAAGGAAAATTGCATACATCGCCGGCCACCTGACCCACATTGCCGCCGACCAGATTATCCACCCCGTAGTCAATACTATAGCCGGGCCATATTATCGCAAAGGGCAAAATCGCACAAAGCACCGCCAGTGCGAGGTCTTTCAGGACTACTTTCTCTACGAGGATGTCTATCGCCTGGAGGAAAAGAGCGGGGCAAACTACGACTTTTTTAAGCAGGATTTCCGGGGATGGGCCGACTGTGTGAGGGGACTGACTACCCGTAACGCCGAGGATTGGTTCCGCTATTTCTTGCAGCGGGGATTTGTGGAAACATACGGGACGGGGCCATCGGAAGACGATGTTGAGGACTCCATTGATAACCTTCTTTTGACGCTGCGAGTCTGCCGAAGGTTCGGCCCTTACAAAAAGGCGGCAAAGGACTACGAAAAGAACCAGGAAAATTCAACAATGTTTAAGCAATACATCAAAGACGTTGATTACATCAAGTTCTACCGCCTCGCAGTGGAACTGGCGGTGATTTACCTTATCGCCTTATACGAAGTCTATTTTGTCCTCAAGGAAGGATTAGGTTTCAACAAACGGCACAAGCAGCGGTTCCTGCGGATTGTCAGCGAGGCGGATTTATCCTGCCCGCTTGAGCAACATATTTTCGAGAAGGCATCCGCTGCACTGAAGAACAAAACAACTATGACGGCAGCTATCAAAAAACATTCTTCACCGCTACTAACTAAAACAAAACTTTTAACTGCCAGGCGGATATTCAAGGCCCAAAGCGATGGTGACATCGTAAAAGCATAACGAGCGCATTTTAACGGCCAATATCACGCTCCATCGGGGTAAGCGGGAGGTCTTATGTGTAAAATTTCAAAGATGATTCTGGAAGAATAGTCACAACGCGATATAATCGAAGAATGGATTTATCAATTGTTATACCGGCGTTTGAAGAGAGTAAAAAGATTACCGGAGATATTCAAACGGCTGCGGCTTTCCTGGCAGATAAGGCCATCGAGGGAGAGATAATAGTCGTCGATGACGGCAGCAAAGACAAGACTTCTTTTATCGCAGAAGGCGTTAAAATTCCGACGCAGGTAACACGAAAGGTCATTCGTTACCAGCCTCATCGAGGTAAAGGTCACGCCGTCCGCACCGGCGTAATGGAGTCGAAGGGTAAATATGTGATGTTTGCCGACAGCGGCAATTGCGTGCCATACGAAGATGTCCTGCCTGGGTTGGAACTTTTGAAAAACGGGCAATGTGACATAGCCCACGGGTCAAGAAAGATGCAAGGCTGTCATATTGGAAGGCCGCAGAGCCTGTATCGGCGGATTTGCTCTCGATTTTTTCGCTGGTATGTGGTTTATGCAATGAAAATACCCGCTGAATTTACCGACACGCAGTGCGGGTTTAAGATATACCGTGGTGATGTGGCGAGGCGTCTGTATTGTGAAAGTGTTACCGATGGATTTGCGTTCGATATAGAAATCATAACGCGAGCTCAAAGGGCAGGTTATCGCATAAAAGAATTTCCTATCAGGTGGAGCTGCGACCGTGATAGTCGGCTGTCGCCGAGCCGCAGCTTCCGGCAGGTCCTGTCCGAGCTGAGAGCTATTAAACAGGCCCTGTCAAATAAATAAAAATCGCCTGTTGATAACCTTTGGAAGGTGATACTTTATATCAGCAGCTCATCCTTTTTCCAGGGGCCGAAGAGCAAAATTTTATCTTTCTGTATGTCTTTGTCTCCATCCTGTAGTATGACCATAGCGATGGTATCTGGATGGCGGGAGCAGAATTTTTTGATTTCACCGGGCGACATAACCATAAAGGCTGTTGAAAGGGCATCGGAAGTTGCACCGTCAGGGGCAGAGACCCAGGTAGCGAGCTTGCCTTTGACCAGCTGGGCAGTGCGAGGGTCAATAATGTGCCGGCCTTTTTTCAGGCCAGAGGCGCTCAACGATTTGTGCTGAAAATGAAGGCGGGCTAAAGTATGTTTGCGGTCAGCAGGATTACTTAATATGAGGGGCCAGCCTTTTGTGCCGGATGGCGCATCGAGTGCGAGGATGGAACTGTGGCCGCCGTTAATTAGTGCGGTGCTTATGCCCCACTCGCGCAGCAACTCTGCCATTTTGTCAACAGCATAGCCTTTGCCGATGCCGCCAAGGTCAATTTGCACAGGGCTGGCCAGCAACTGAATGGTATGTTCATCCTCGTCCAGTTTCAAAAGGTGCATTCCAGTTCGCTTGCGGGCGAGATTCAACCGGTCTTGCGAAGGTGTTCGCGGTGTTCCGTTTTTATTTCGCCAACAGGCCAGCAGCGAGCCAATAGTGACATCGAAAGCGCCGTTGGTTTCGGCATAAATGTGGTTCACTATCTGCAAACATTCAAAAGCGGGCAGGCCCAGCCGAAGAGGCTGATTGGCGGGAAGATTGTTAATCCGGCAAATGTCGCTATTTTCGATGAAGCGGCTAAGCTCAGATTCAAGCCGGTCAAGCTCATCAAAGGCGGCGTAAGCAGCCTGCTGGGCGTAATGAGCATCCTCGTGCACTATAATGACCTCAAAGATGGCCGCCATAGCCTGACGAGAAAAACGCCGCAGATTGGGGATTGATTCCAAATTACCGCTGCAAACAAGAGGTTCTGGTGGCACAGCCATCATTTTTTAGCTCCGAGCGTGGCACGGGCTTCCAGCCCGTGAAGACTATACACGGCCAGGATGGCCGTTCCACAAAAGGTTGAATGCTTACGTTCTGCTTGAATCTGTCCCAGAGGTCTTTGGTGATATAGCCTCGCAATTCAATTTGAGGCCGCAATTCCACATAAGTATCAAAGAGAGGCACGTATAAATTTTTTTCGCCCGGCGGCGGCAACTGATAGAGTTTTGCCAGAAGCTCCTGCTCGAACTTTGGGGATGCGATAATTAAGGACGCAGAGATGACATCGTCAGCTACATTGTCGCGCCAGTGAACTTTGGAAAAGGACCGCAGATACCAGGGTAAGGGCCAATAGTCGTGCTGGGGACAGATGACCTGGATATTCATCTTATGGCCATCTTCGTGAAACCGTGCTATCGCCTCCACTCTCTCGGTGATGGCAAAGACATCGGTAGTCGGGTGGGCGTAAACGTAGGGGTTACGATAGTCGGCGTAGAATTTGTAATTAGCCATATACGCCTGGAAGGCAAGATTTACTATACCGGCAAATAAAAACAAGCTGACAAGGACACGAGTGAAAAGGTCCGGCGCAAGCTTTATTAGTGCCGCAGCACCTACGCCGGCCAGTAAAATCATACCGTGCAGAAAACCCAGCAGACACCAGGGGGTTTTATAGGGGACGGCAGAATATACTGCGGTCATAATGAGCGTATAGAAAGCAATAAATATAAGAAAGCGGCGGTCGCCGGGTTTTGTCATTCCCGCGGAAGCGGGAATCCAGTTTCTTTTATCCAGTATGAAGGATTTGGGAATCATCGCGCAAACAAAACCAATTACAGCCAGAACGATGATAACAGTTTCTGTCCAGATAGGGCCGTCGCCGTATTTGGAATATATGAGCATTTTGAGATAGTAATACCAGGGGTGGATATGGATAGCGCTGCTGGAGGCACGGTTAAAATAAGTTGTGTAAGTTAAAAAGGAATCCACAATCCCGCGGGGGTTAGTCAGGAATGATGAGTGAAATAGAGCCGACACAAAAAAAGCGACCACAAGACCTGTAACAAGATGAGTTAGCTTTATTGGTCTTTCGAGCGCTGCGACAGAGCCATCCTGCCTGCGAAATAAAAAACGTATAAGGAAAAGTGCCAGCGCCATAGAGCCATAAGCGATGATGCAGGTTTCTTTCGTAGCGTGCATCAGCCCCAAAAACAGGCCTGTCAGCAAAATCCAGATGACGTTTTTGCTGCTGGTATAACGATAGCCACAAGCAATTGCACCGAAAGTAAAGCAGACAAGGAGCATCTCCTGTATGTAGTATCGGCTGTAGAAAACCATCGCAGGTGAGACGGCAATTAAGATGGCGGCAAAAAAGACAGCAGTTGTTCCTAAAGCATCGGCTATCAGTAAAAGCAGAACGATAAGCAGGACGCCAAAAAAGACAGGCACGATGCGTAAGGTGAGCTCGTTCACCCCCGACAGAAACATTCGGGGGTTTTTGGCACAGCCAAGCCGGGCGGGGATTAAAGTTAGATAATTAAGTGTTGGGCCGTGATATTCATTCGGGTCATAAGTGTAACTGTGTCCTTCAAGCAGGTCGCCGAGCTTGTAGGCGTGGACTGCTTCGTCACCGTGCATTGGGCGCAGTTGCAAAAGCGGCAGGCGCAGAATGAGCGCAACAACTGCGGCAGCCAGAATGAGCAAAAAACATCTTTTTGATTTGTTCGCAGACAGGGTTAAACCTGGCGGTTTCATTGAACCTGCTTGCCATAAACTTCGACTTCGATATAGTGATTCAGGTCGTTGCTGTTGCTGCCGTTGCTGTAAAGGCGGACATAGCGGGCACGGATTCCTTTGGCGTCGATTAGTCTGCCTTCGTTGGTCTCAGTATAGTGCATATTTTTGCCGACGCCCAAACCGGCGGAGTTGTTAATGTCGTTGTTGAACAGCGTTTTAACATTGGTAATAAAGTCGGGGTCATCGGCAACCTGAACCACCACGTCATAATAAACACGGGCCTGCTTATGATAATGCCATATCATGATGGCGTATATTTCATAGACTTCTTCGAGGTCGATGGTAACGTGCTGCTGCATCGGCCCCAGCTCGACGTAGCTGCCGTCGGCTGCTTCTTTGTCGCCATCGGTAATCATTTTGATTTCGCCGATGATTGGCTCTTCATCGCTGCTTGATACCGGCTTTCCGGAGGCGACATTCTTTGTTCCGGCCGGCGCATAAAACGGCGGACGTGGCTTACCTGTCGGCTTTTCGAGATTGGGCACTTTTGTGTCCTGTGGTGTCCCGACAAACATCGGCTTTGGCAGCTTAAATTCTATCGGGACCCATCCTGCCGGAGGAGGCGGATTATTGGCATCGGCGGTTTTTGATGTGACAGGAGTTTTTGCCACCTCATTGACATCGGTCTTGGTCGTGCCGGCAGGAGGCTTTGTTACTTCTACCTTATTAACATCAGAAGGTTGTTTGCTGGTGCCTGGCGGCGGTGTAGATTTCTTGCAGGAAGGCACAACTAACAAGGAAATTGCAAAGAGGACCAGAACACAAATCTTAATAGTTATGCTAACGTTGTTTCTTGCCATTTTTTTAACCTCAAAAAGCCATAAGTTTTTAGTTTTAAGGACGTTATCGCGTAACAAACTCAATAGGTCTAACAATCATAGCTTATTTGCAAAAAATTGTCAATAGACCTGCAACGTTATTTTCAACAAGCCGTCTAAAAAAGCAGGGATTCGGTTTTGCCGAATCCCTGCCTGGATAAGACGATTTGCCGATCTTTCCAGTAGCACGGGCTTCCAGCCCGTGAAGACACGGCCAAGCTTGTCCTGAGCATGGTCGAAGGGATGGCCGTGCCACTCGGTTTCTCTATGCGCTTTTGGTCGATGTCATCTGAACAACCGGCGGCTGGAGGCCAGCCTTGGCAAGAATATAGTACAACACCGCACCGACAATGAACGCAACCAGAGGAGCAGCCGGCACGTTAGCCAGTTTAACCAGCGGAGCTATTCCGACGATAAACCCAGCCGCCCAGGAAATCCAGCCGGCCAAGTTGAAACCTGCCCGTGGGCCAGCCCATTTCTTGCCCGACAGGAAGTAATCCACCATCATTGCACCGCAGATGGGTCCAAAGGATGCACCGATGACTGTGAATACACGCCCTGCGTCACCGGCCCATCCGGTTACCGCAAGGACGATACTGACAGCAGTACCAATTCCGACAGAGACAAACGGGTTGACTTTAGGCAGTGTTGTTTTGAAGCTGTTGGCAGCGATGAAGGATGAAAAGCATGCCGGAGGAAACGCAGCAAGCGCAAGCAGCAGTCCCATAGCTTTTCCTGCGCCTTGCGAACCCATAACTGTACTCATAAAACCAGGGTCAGCAGTGTTGAGTCCATACTTGCCGCCTGCTCCGAATGCACCTGCCGCAATCAACAAGGAAGCGCCTCCTGCCACAATAATCGCCAGGGCAATGCCGACCAGGCCTCCCATCTGCACATCCTTCTCGTCTCTATTGTTCATTCCAAAGTCCACGCCCGCAGCGCCGGCGGTTGCAAAGAATCCAACAACATAAGTTATACAAAGAGCCAGAACGCCCCACGCACCCAGGGCAGCGCCTTGACCTGCTCCGGTCAAAGTGCCGGCGGCGACGAGCTTATCCGGGTCAAAGCTGCCTATTCCGCCCAATGTCTTAGCTGTCATTACAATCAGTATGACCACCGGGATTAAAGGCAGAAAAGTTGCGACCTTTGCGACATACTGAATTCCCTTGAGCCCGACAAAGGCAGCAAGGACCGCCCAGATAATCGCGATTACCCTTTGTGCCGCCGGGTTGTTGCCAAACAGCGGTGCCAATGCTACTGAGGCAAAATAAGCGTTCACACCGAGCCAGCCGAATTGCAGGATGCCCATTAAAAACCCGGGCATCAGAAAGCCACCCTGTGTCCCGTATGTTGAGCTCCCAACAACATAAAGCGGCAAGCCCGTCTTCATACCAAATAGGCCAGGCACATAGTAGAAAAGAAAGTGACACAATAAGGCAGAGACAATCAAACCAAGGAATGCGACTGGGAGGCCTTTTGAGAGCACCCCGCCTGGTGCGTTTGTCCCCCCGCTGGCAACCTGGCTCCAGAACACAAACCACAGAAAAATGCCGGCGTACGTCTGTGCCGTGTTTTTATACCAGGGTGCCCGGTTCTGTGGCGGGTTTGGCTTGGCCATACTTAAATAACTTGGCAACATTCCATTACTCATAATCCGTTCTCCTAACTAAAATACACTAATCTAATACATACTCCCCGGCGACTTACCGGGTATTTACGAATATAACTATAACATCTGGCTATTATTTTGCCAAACTTGGCCACAAAGACACAAAATAAAAATGAATATATCACAATAATATTAGTGTCTTGGTGCCTTTGTGGCTAAAAAGACCCCGCAACTGCTCAAAACTAATCTACCTGCGGAATCTGGATTCTCTTACCGCCCTTCATCGCCGATTCGTGGGCACAGATGCCTGTCATCGTCCAGTTTGCCGCTGGTTTGGCATCAACCGCAGACGGCCTGTGTTCGACAATCGCCGAAATAAACTCGTGAACCAGATGCGGGTGTGAGCCGCCGTGTCCGCTGCCTTGAATGAAGGAGGTATGCTCGTGCTCTTCGTCATAGACGCCTCGCCCCGTGAAGGGCGCTATCGGCCTGGGCAGCAAGCGCCCGTAATCGGGAACCTCTATTCTCCTGGCATCTTCGTAGCTGGAATATATCACAACTCCTTCACCAGCAATCTGCTCCCACTCAAACGATAGTTTCGTTCCATACACGTCGAAACTTTCTCTATACTGGCGGATTGTATCAAAAAGCGACCTTGTAACTTCGCAGGCAAGATTCGAATCCTTTAGTTTCACAAGGGCGGTTTCGATTGCAAAGGGCGAACCATACCGCTTAGCGTATTCTTTACGGATTCGACCTGAGCCATGACAGACGACCGACTCGGCTCTTTTTTTCGCTAAGCAAAGCAAAGGACTGACCGCGTGAGTGGCATAGTGCATCGGCGGGAAGCCATACCAGTAATCCGGCCAGCCGGGCAGGCTCATATTCTGCTGATGCGAACCCCTCAAAAATTGAATCGAACCCAGCTTACCCGATTCAACAAGCTCCTTTGCATAAAGAAATTCACGTGTATAGACGGCTGTCTCCATCATCATATACACCTTGCCCGCTTTTTTCCTTGCCCTGGCAATATCGAGGCAGTCCTTCCTGGTGGCAGCCATCGGGACAGTGCAGGCGGTGTGCTTGCCGGCCTTCAGAGAAGCCAGCGCCATCCAGGCGTGGTCGGCTATCGGCGAAACAACGTGAATAGCATCAATCTCGTCAATACCCAGAAGGTCCTCGAATCTGGTAAAGCGTCTTTTAATGCCAAACTGCTCGCCTATCTGGTTGAGGTGTTTTTTGGTCCTCTGGCAGATTGCGTAACACTCGGCATTGGGATGTCTTTGATAAATAGGAATAAACTCTGCACCAAAGCCAAGCCCGACCACAGCAACCCTTACCTTTTGCATTTTTTCTCCTTTCCGCTTTTTTGCGCCAATGCCTTCTACAAAAAAACTGCAGGACAGCATCTCTATACATGTAATTTCGGATATGGGTAATCCCTCAAGGACCACCCTGTCACAAAAAGACTTCCGAACTCATCATCCCCATACCACGAATTTTATAGATTATACAAAATAGCCTACTATACCGTCACTATTTTAATTGCGTTCGGATTACAAGATAAAGATATATAACTGCAATGATTGCGAACACCAGAGCAGTCCAGCGGTGTGCGGCCAAAAGAAGCTCCTGCCAGTAAGTGCCGAAAAGCGGAAACATACTCGAAACAATCGAGAGGATTAGAGGCAGAGACAAAAAGATAATCAGCCAGAATGTTATTTTCTGTGCGATAGATACATTCTCATCGATAGCTTCCTCGGCGGACAATTTTCGCAAAGTAACACGCTCAATGATGCGCTGCAGCAGCGGCCAATCGCCGCGGTTGAAGCGGTGGTTGCGTGCCCACAATATAGCCAGGACAGAGACGCAGATTGCAAAGACCGGCGCGAAGGTTGCGTGCACCATTACAAAATAGCCGTAAATATGTTTATCCATTACCAGGAGCGGATAAAAGCCGGTAATTGCCAGGACCATAAAGCACAGTAGCGCCAGTAGAAAAAGGAGCTTCTTTAAGACGCCCAGAAGACTTATCTTCTGCTGCAACAAAAGAAGTGTGAAAAGATGAACAATCTTTCTCAAAATAGATACAGGACTCCAGCGCCGTAAGGCGTCCCCAAGCGGACAGCGTTTTTTATTTGCAGGAAAAGCTATACAGTGCAAGGCGAGGACAACCAGGGTAATTATAAAAGCAGTTATCGCAATCTCACGAAACATAGCAATTTTATATTCTCATCAACAGCCACTAATCCCGCTCGGCCAGAACTTTAACAACACTGGCCAGTGCCTTAAGTGCATATAATAACAAAACCACGGCTATAAGTGCACAGCATCCGAGGGCAATGACCTTCAGCCACGGACGAAATACGAATGTAAAGGCGAACGCCCAGGCGTAAAAAGCATCGATATCCTGAAATCCAACCATTTTCTTAACGGCCTGCCGCTCAGCGGCAATAGGAGTGTCAACAGCAACACTGCCGAAAAAGAAAGGTGCATCAGTTGAATGACAATCTCCACAACCACGAGCACCGAGCGATTGAGCAGCGGGTCTTACATCGTGGGCGATTGACCACATATACGGCTGGGCCGCCGGATGATTTTCCTCTTGGTTAAGCTTACCCGTCTCATCGAGAAAATAGAGCTTGCCGCCGGCAATATAAACCGGCTTGCCCTCAACCGACTTTTCCGATGCGAGAGATTTTAGACCTTCGATAATATGTTCCGTAGTAAGCTTCGGCCAATCACCCGAAAGCGGAAGTTTTTCTTTTGCGAGGATTTTGCCGGCGGTTTGTTTGACGATTTCGAGGTCAATTGGCGTGACATTTTTATCTTTCAGAGCACCCCAGAATGCAGGCCACAACAATTTATGCGGAGCCATCTTTCCGTCCGCCTGCTTTGCAAAAACCGGCGAAACTATATGCGGCAGCGCATCCGGAGATTTATTGACGTTAATTGTTCCTAAACGGTGAGCCCGTGAGGTCTTGGCAAGGTAAGTGTTTTGTGCCGGCCATGGGCCTGAATGGCAGGCCGTGCAGGAAAGTTTTTCAAAATGCACCGGCGGAATACCCGGATGTTTTGGCACGGGTGCACCCAGCCGACCCGCTTCCGGCCCGACTGAAGATTTCTCTCCGAGATGGCAGCCCTCGCAAGATGAAGTAGTGACAAGTGGATTTGTCGAGACGCTCGTCTCGCCTTCGTATCCGCGGGTAATGTTGTGGCCGATGCCGTTGCGGTGACAATCAACACAGGTTAAGCCAGCCATAAGGTGCACATCCTCATCGGATGACCACTTTTCAGTTTCTTTTTCAACCAGATACAAGTTGGAATGGCAGAAATAGCAGCGCTCGGCAGGGACTTTTCTGACAATATCAAAAAAGACCTTGTTGTCCTCTTCAAATATATTTTCTTTATAGGTAATCGTAGGCGGAACCAACCTTTTATTTTCCGGGGGTTCGGGCATAAAAGGGTCGTAAGTATCAGGCATAAATTCAGCCGAACCACGAACTGCTGCTAACTCAGTAGAAGCAGCAGCCGCCCACCGGAAATTCTCCCGCACTACCTGCACGGCATAGCCGTCTATACTTCCCTGGTCCTGACCAGGATGGCCATTGTGGCAGGTCATACAATTGATTTCCAGCTTACCCGATATATACTCGCGAACAACCTGCTCAGGCTCTTTGCTCGCAAGCTCTCCTGCACCGCCTCCAGGCGTATGCCTGCCAAATAACTTGGTAAATCGACGGGACGTCAAGCCGACCTGCTCAGGTTTGTATGTGCCCGGCAAAGGGCGATAGAAAAGAGGAATTTGGGTGGCGATGGTTGGGTCAACATATATCCACGGCTGGGCCGGCCGACCAGGAGGGACATTTACATCGACGGCATTAAAATGCCAGCCCGAGCTTACTGTATTGTAGCTGTGACATTCCCCGCACGTCCAGCGAGTCGAAAACGGCAGAAGCGGTTTAGCGTCAGGAGCTATTTTGCTGCCTTTTTTACCGTCCTGGTTTTCAGGATACAGGTAGATAAGATGATGTGAGGCGGCTCTGCTGCCGTCGCTTACATCTCCCAGCAGCTTCTCACTATCATTGGCAGCCCCTGACAAGTCGGGTGACAAAACTGCCGAAAGATACAACAGGACACTTACTACTTTCAATCCCTTTTTCAATTTATAAGCAATCCTTTTTATCAACGTATAGATACTGAGTGAAGACACCCAAGAGAAGCTCAAAAATCAAAATTGCGGAGTCCGCCTGCGGCGGACGACTTCCTTAATTTTGAAATTTGCATTTTGATTTTTTATTTTCTCATGAAACCTTGAATTCTTCCGGCTTAAAATCGAGCTTCTTACCGGCTTCTACCGCCTCGTTGACCTTCAAGACCGCCACAGCAGTTTCGTATCCGATTTCTGCAGGGCAGTTGAGCTTGGCCTTGCCGCGAATAGCATCGAAGAAATTCTCCAGATGGGGCTGATGAACCAATTTATCCAGCGTTACCGGCAGCTTGAAACAGGGCGGCTTGGGCGACTCATATACCTCGATGCCGGTGGCATCGGCCGGCTTTTCTTCCTTTTTCTCTGCGACAGGAGCCGCCAGATAACCCATCTGGACCCATTTGTCCCAGTGGTCTTCGGGCAGCCACGCCTCACGATATGTCTCACCTCGCCCGGTGGCTTCGGAGATTAAAAGACTCCCTTCATCGCCCATAAACAGCTCGAAATATCCGTTGCCGCTGTTGGTGGTTATAGTTTGATAAAAGGCTCGAACCATTCCCTGCTGGGTCTGGTATTCGTAAATAGCGAGGACGTGGTCATACCACTCGTGGCCTTTCCAGTAATCGACTCCGCCGCTGGCAATAACCGACCTGGGGTTTGCTTCGAGGAACCAGGCATAGACGTCAATCTGATGGGAGCCGAGGTCAACGATGGGGCCGCCTCCGAATTTCTTAAACCATCGCCAGTTTCTGAAATGATGCATAGACTCAAAACCGTATTTTTCGAGCGTGGCCTTGTCGAGGTCGGTCTCTTTTGGCCAGCCGAAGTCCTCACAGGATGCCTTGCCGCGGTTCCACTGGCCGTTGATGGTAGTGATATGGCCTAATAGCTTTGCTGCCTTAATTATCTTGTCGTAGCAGTGGATATAACGAGGATTGCTGCGGCGCTGGTGGCCTATCTGCAGGAGCTTGCCGGTTTCTCTGGCTGCCTGCACCATTGCCTTGGCGCCCTCGATGGTGTTGGACATCTCTTTTTCGCAATAGACATTCAGGCCGGCCTTCAGGCAGGCAACTGAATGTTCAGAATGCCAGAAATCGGGCGTAGCAATTACGACGGCATCGAGGTCTTTTTGTTTATCCAGCATTTCTTTATAGTCGGTATAGGCATTGTGCTCAATTTTATACTTCTTCAACAGGTTCGAGACGCGTTTGAGGTTGTATGCCTCCCAGATATCACAGACGGCCCTGAAGCGAATGTTCGGGATTTTCAAACAGGCGTTCAGCAGAACCTGCCCCTGGGTTCCCGTGCCAAGCAAAGCCACGTTTATATCATCTTTTTTCTGGCCGGCTGCCTGTCCAAAAACCACAGGTGATATGGCTAAACCTGCCCCTACTGCCGCAGTAGAACGAAGGAAGCTTCGTCTGTTTATCCCACTTGCTTTTCGATTATTCATCGTAATTAACTCCAAAAATCTAACAAACCTGAAATAGTGAATAGCGAATGGTAACCGGTGTGTAGTGACTGGTACAACATATAAACCAATTAACCAATCACCAATTAACCAATCACCAATTAACAACTATCCATTATGACACGATTCCCGACTACGGTCAAGCGTGCATCTGCAAAATTTAGTCTGCAAAGTCAATAAGGCTATTTCAGCAGGGGCGTTACAACGATATTGCGATACGCTACAGGACCGTGATTACCCTGGAACATAAGCGGGCCGGTGGGCGCTTCTTTACCTGTCACGCCGCCCGGTGTCGGGCCCGGCAGCTCAAGATTCTCGTGGAGAACCTGCCCGTTGAGCTCCACTTTTACCAATGTTGCGTTAGCAGTTTTTTTGCCGCTGGAGTCAAACGAAGGAGCAGTGATCTCTATGACATACTTTTGCCACTCGCCGGGTTTTTTGCAGGCGTTGACAGGCGGCGGGGCAGCTCCATAAACTGCGCCCATATCACCGTTGCCCATCTTTTCTCTGCCGTAGCTATCCAGCACCTGTATTTCATATTCGCCCATCACATACACACCGGAATTAGATTCCTTTGGCACCATCAGTTGCAGCTCAATTCGGCCGCTACCGAACTTGGCTTTAGAGAACAAATCGAGACTATCGCCGTGCTGAGCGGCCAAGTTAATCATTTCACTGCCGCCTTCTTCGGATACAAGCAGTTTCGGGTTGCTGGGCGAAACGGCGGCTGTGCCCACGGCCCACTTGGATTTACTCTTATCGCCGGCAACTTCCCAGTCGTTGAGGTCTTCTCCGTTAAAAAGCAGGACAGCATCGCCATACTTAGGTTCCAGATGCTTGATTGCTATATCTTTGAACTCGACTACCATCGGAGGACCGACGTGAATTTGAAGCGCAAAGATGCCTTCGCGAGCACCACCTTTGGGGTCATTGTCAATTAGTTCGATTGTCTGATAGCCATTAAGATATTGGACGATGTGATTGCCCTGGGCGATGATGTAGTATTCGTTCCAGTCTTTTTCTTTGTAGTAGCCGGCCTTTACAAGCTCATCCTTGTCGGCTACTTTGCCGACCACGTTTTTCTTGCCGGCTTCATCTATTACTACAAATTCGCCGACGTTGGCCAATCCTGCCCTGCCTCGTTCATCATAGAGGAATCCGACCTTGCCCGGAGCATTTTCGACTTCAGCCTGGTAGCCGCCTACTCGCCACTCGCCGAGGTCTTTGCTGCGGTACTGGATGCCGGAGTTGCCGTTCTGGATGCGGAACTTTATCTTCAGCTCAAAATCTTTGAGCGTGCCGCCGCGCCAGATACAGAATGTATTGTTGCCTGGAAGATTTCCGACGCTGGTTTCGCCGCGAATGGCGCCATCCTTAACCGACCAGAATCGGCTGTCGCCATCCCAGCCGGTCAGGTCTTTGCCATTAAAGATAGATTGCCAGCCGGCCTCTGTCTTTATTGGAGCCTGGCTTGTCCCGGCAGGAATCTGACCAAGTTCTGCCGCAATCTTGTTAAAGTATGGGATGCACTGGGCGATTTCAGGGGAAGAATTTTCCCAGTTGTATTCATATTCGATTGAGAAAGAGCCTTTGAATTTCTGGCGGGCAAGCTCTGTCAGCATCGCCTTGACGTCGCATTTTCCGCTGCCCCATATTACATCGTGGCCCTGGTCGAGGTCCTTAAAGTGCAGGCTGATAATTCGGCCCTGAAGCTTTTTAAGACATTCGAGCGGAACAAGACCCGAGCGGAACCAGTGGCCGCTATCTGCGCAGGCCCCTATGCGGTTGCTGCGTCCATGGCAGACCTTTAGCACCGTATCGGGGTCCCAATAATGCGAAGGTTTGGGATGATTGTGTATGGCAACATTGATTTTATACTCCTCGCATAGTTTGTCTATAAGCTCGAAGGCATCCTCGGGCGGCTCGGAAACAATTGTCTCAATTCCCATATCTTTTGCAAAGTCGAATACCTTTCGGCACTCCGCCTCGTTATTCGACAGGCCGACCACGCCATAGTTAATCAGTTTTACACCTGCACTTTGTAGTCTCTTTTTAACTTCCGGCCTTATCTCGGCTGACAGATTGTGATCAAAGTTGACATCGGGTTTTTCTTTGCTCAGTCGCTGACCCGGATATGCCTCGATGTAACGAAGGCCGAGTGCATTGGTTTTGTCAATCGCCTCATAAAAGCTAAAGCGATTGAATGTGTAGGCCTGCATACTCAGCTGCCATTTTTCCTGAACCTGGGCGGCACAGGGCCTGGCCAGGCACAAGATAAAGGGTGCAACTGCAAGCAGGGCGATGGTGAGTTTTGCTTTTCTGTTCATTTCTTTTCTCCTGTAAAATCCTTCCATTAAATTTTTTTGCGCTTCTTTATAAGGTCCATCCTTTGCGATATTCTCGCTTAAGGAACTTGTTAGCTTCAGGGACATTTGTTACTTTGAAATCAGGCCCATCCCATTGTAGTTTCTGACCTGCGAGGGCAACAACGTTGCCCAGCAGAATGGTCTCCGTCAGGGGCCCGGAGTAATCGAAGTTGGCCAATGGTTTTGGCCCGCCTTTGCAGGCCCTTATCCATTCCTGGTAGTGGTCAACATCTCGCCCGAAAAGCTGCCTGGGCAGCTTAAACTCCTTCATTTTTGATTCCGGTATAAGTCGTGGGCCGTCCATATGGGGTGCAAGGATTGTGCCCTTTTCGCCATAGTATAGCCCGCCCTGGTCAGGTAAGTTACGGTCTTGTTCAAGCTCTGGAGGCCGAGGCGGCATATTCGCACCGTCATACCAGGTTACCGTTACCGGCGGCAGTTGGCCTCTCGCTGGAAATTCCCAGCGGACTATTGTAGCTTCAGGGTATGTCTCATTATTAAATGGGCAGGGCTTGGCTTCAACGCTCGTCGGATACAGCAAATCGAGGGCCCAATACACCGGGTCTATTATGTGGCAGCCCATATCCCCCAGCGTGCCCGTCCCGAAATCCCACCACCGCCGCCAGTTGCCGGGTAGATACGTAGAATGATATGGTCTCTGGGGCGCAGGGCCCAGCCACAGGTCCCAGTCAAGCGACTCCGGCACAGGCGGCGTTTCTGTCGGCCGGGTGCCGCCGCCCCAGTTTTTGTTACTCCAGATATCTACTCGCCGAACCTGGCCAATCATTCCGGACTTTATAATCTCCACCAGCAGTTTAATCACAATCATAGCGTGAAGCTGAATACCCATCTGTGTCATTACCTTGTGCCGGCGGGCAGCTTCAGTAAGCCGGCGAACCTCAAAGATATCGTGTGCCAGGGGCTTCTGGACATAGACGTGCTTACCCATTTTTATCGCCATCATAGCTGCAACCGCGTGTATATTATCAGGTGTGGATACCGTTACCGCATCGATATTTTTATCCTCGGTTTCGAGCATTTTTCTAAAGTCGCGATATTTTTTGGCGTTGGGAAATTTCTCGAATGTAGCTGCTGCGTGCCTCCAATCGACATCGCACAGCGCCACTAAGTTTTGCGTGCTGACTTGCTGCACATCGGATGCGCCCATTCCGCCGACGCCTATGCAGGCGATATTAAGTTTTTCACTCGGCGGGATTTGACGCGAGCCGCCAAGCACATAACGCGGAACAACTGTAAAACCTGCCGCCGCAGCGGCGCTACCAAGAAACTGCCGACGCGAAATTTTGTTACTATTCACAATTAGACTCCTCGATATCAATCAATTACAATGACCAATCCTTACGGTACTCGCGCTGCAGGAACTGGTTGGCCTCAGGCAAATTGGTAATCTTCATATTCGGTCCATCCCAGAGAAGCTTCGTCCGTGTTAATTTCTCACGCAGCTCCACTCGTAAAGCGACATTGCCCAGTAATACCGCCTCGGCCAGGAGGCCCGCGTGGTCGAAATTAGAGCCTGCGGGCTTACCTCCTTTGCAGGCCTCAATCCACTCTTCAAAGTGGCCCGGCGAGCGGGGAAGGACCTGCGGGGGTTTGCCGTATTCTTTCAACCTGGATTCAGGTATGAGTCTATGTCTTAGCATCTTGCCTTTATCGCCTACAAAAAGAATACCGCCTTCTCCAAACTCCTGACCTTCTTCAAGCTCATCGGGTCGGGGCGGCCTTAACCCGCCGTCATACCAGGTTACTTTGACCGGCGGCATATCGCCGCGAGCAGGAAACTGATAATGAACGGTTGATGCCACAGGGTAGGTCTGGTTGTTGGCCAGAGTGCTGCTTGCCTCGACGCTGGTAGGGTGGCCGAGTTTAAGCGAGCGGAAGACAGGGTCAAGACTATGGCAGCCTATGTCCCCTAATGCCCCCGTGCCGAAATCCCACCAGCCCCGCCAGTTGGCCGGCAGATAACAGGGATGATAAGGCCGATTGGGCGCAGGACCCAACCACAGGTCCCAGTCAAGGTGTTCAGGAACAGGAGGCTCTTCTTTGGGCCTGTCAACACCCTGAGGCCAATACACATCAAATAGGCCCCGCGACGGTCTATCAGTCCAGACGTGGACCTCTCGAACCTTGCCGATAGCGCCGGCCCAGACATATTCGCACATCAGGCGGGTCTCCTCGGTTGCCTGGCCTTGGTTTCCCATTTGCGTAGCAACCTTGTGCTCACGTGCTGCCTCGGCAACTTTACGAGCCTCATAGACCGAATGCGTCAAGGGTTTCTCACAATAAACATTTTTTTCCATTTTGATTGCCATCATAGTAGCAACGGCGTGCACGTGGTCAGGTGTGGCGACTGTTACTGCATCGATGTTCTTTTCTTCCTCTTCGAGCATTTTGCGAAAATCGCGATATTTTTTTGCGTTGGGGAAGCGATTGAATGTGCCTGCCGCGTGTTTGGCATCCACATCACACAGAGCAATAATGTTCTGACTGCTTACACCGTCGATAACACCTGCGCCTCGCCCGCCTACACCGACACCGGCGATATTAAGTTTTTCGCTGGGCGGGATGTTGCGGGGGCCTCCAAGCACGTAGCGCGGCACAACTGTAAAAGCCGCCACTGCCGCCGAATCAGCGAGAAATCGCCGCCGACTAATTTTCTTCTTTTGTAACATTAGCTAATCACCTCAAAATCTTTTTCCCTGGTTTGCGACAAATCGGGACAAATCTACATATCTAAAGTTTTTTTATCTTGATGTTACGAAACCACACCGGCTTGCCGTGGTCCTGAAATCCGATAAATCCTGTCCGCGGCATATCCTTGTAAGCCGTCTTAAATTTGTTTTTTGTTCCATCCGGATTCTTTCCTGGCTCGGTCCAACGGTTGAGGTCCATATCTATTATCTTTTCGCCATTAATTATCACCGCAATTTGATTTGCCTTTGCCGTTATCGTCAGCCGGTTCCATTCGAGGGGCTTACTGACCATATTCTTAGAGGGCGCCAGACAATCATATATCGCCCCGCAATCATATTTGCTAACCGTTGTTTTGCCGTCCGAATCCAGAATCTGAACCTCTATTCCTGTCTGGACCGGGTCGTTTATATTGTCGGTGCGGAAAAAGACGCCGCTATTTGTCTCTTTATCGACCTTGAACTCCAGTTCCAGGATAAAGTCGCCGAACCTCTCCTTTGTCCAGATGTCCCCACCGCCTTTGCGGGCCAGCGCCCCATCCTCAAGCGCCCAGCTTCCTTGTTTATATGTCCAGTTGGACAGGTCTTTTGCCAAAAGGGTGCGCCAACCTCCCTTGGCACTTTTTGCTGGATAGGTCTGAACTCCAGCCGTTTGCTGCCTCGAACAAGAACTTAAAAAAACAATCGCCACCCCCAACAAAAGAACACCAAACTTCGCTCTATTATTCATTTTATTCTCACTTCCAAGCCGTCATTACAAAAACATCTCGTTCATAACTCAAAGTTCAAAATGCAAAAATCAAAATAAAGGAAAGCACATTCTACAATTTTGCATTTTTACTTTTAATTTTACTACAATGTCCAGCCCTGGCGGTATTCGCTCTTGATATATTGGTTGGCTTCCGACAAATTTGTAATTTTCATATTCGGGCCATCGTAATACAGCTTAACACCTGTTTCGTATAGTTTCTGGCTTAGGCGCACTGCGATATTTCCCAGCAGGACCACCTCGGCCAGCGGGCCGGCGACATCGAAGTTAGAGCCAGCCGGCTCACCTCCCTTGCAGGCGTTAATCCATTCCCGATGATGCCCCGGTGAGCGAGGCAGGGTCTTCGGCGGCTTTTTGTATTCCTGCATCTTCGATTCAGGTATAAGGCGGTGGCCAAGTATCTTGCCTTTTTCGCCGACTAAAAGATTATCGTCGGCCTCACCCAGCCGCCGCCCGTCCTCAAACTCCGGTGGTCGGGCCGGCATCAGACCGCCGTCATACCAGGTTAGCGAAACAGGCGGCAGCAGGGCGGAGCCCTGCACTGGATCAGACCCGCCTCCGGCGGGGCCCCTTGCGGGAAATTCATACCGAATAATCGATGCCAAAGGCGCGGTTTCAGAATTGACGCCGCTGCAAGAGGCCTCAACGCTGGTCGGATAGCCGAGTTTCAAGGCCTTGAAAACCGGAGATAATTGATGACAGCCTATGTCACCCAGGACGCCCGTTCCAAAGTCCCACCAGCCCCGCCAGCTAAACGGCAGATACCAGGGATGATAAGGCCGGTATGGTGCAGGCCCCAACCAAAGGTCCCAGTTAAGCGTTTCAGGGACAGGCGGCGTTTCTTTAGGCCTCTCAATGCCTCGCTGTGAGATAGGTCTGTTGCACCAGGAATGGACCTCGCGGACATTGCCAATCGCCCCATCCCATATAAGCTCGCATAACAGCCGATGCTCTTCAGTTGCCTGTCCCTGGTTTCCCATCTGGGTGGCGACCTTGGCCTCGCGGGCCGCCTGCGCAACCATACGAGCTTCATAAACCGAGTGCGTCAGGGGCTTTTCACAATAGACGTGCTTACCCATTTTGATTGCCATCATGGTGATGACTGCGTGCGTGTGGTCGGGCGTAGCGATTACTACCGCGTCGATATTCTTTTCCTTTTCGAGCATCTCACGGAAGTCGGTGTATGCCTTGGCATTGGGATATTTTTTGAAGACGCGGCCCGCATAGTTCTTATCGACATCGCACAGTGCGACGATGTTTTCGCTGCCGACGTCGTCAAGGTCGCCTTCGCCGCGGCCGCCAATGCCGATACCGGCTATATTGAGTTTTTCACTCGGCGGAACAATTCTTGCCCCCCCAAGCACATAACGCGGCACAATCGTGAAGCCGGCCACCGCTGCCGCTGACTTAACAAAGTTGCGGCGAGATAACCGAAAAATATCGTTATCTACAGAATTGTTTTTACCGGATTGACTATCACTATGTTTAGTGGTTTTGTTGTTATCGTTCATAACAATATACCTCAAAACATTTATTGATTAGCAAGGAACGCCTAAGGAAAAAGGCGGGCCTGCTAATACAGTTTTATATTTTGCAAAACCTCAGCAAATAAATTTCTATGTAATTGACCAACCGTCGCGGTAGTGCGGATGCACATACGCATCGGCTGTGTCATCGTTGGTCCCCTTGGAAAAAGGGCCCTGCCCGTATCACGGTGCAGACCATGTATACTTCAGTATGGAGCCACATGTCTCATGTCCGCTCCATCGTACTTCTGAGCAACAAGTTCCCGAAACCACCGCACGAGACAACCCAAGAGTTGGTAGAACGCTCGGTGTTTCGCGATTCACTTAGACCTTCATCTCCAGCGGTCCCCAACCGTTGCGGGGCTCTCGCCAGGCCAGGTCGTTGATCTTCGGGTCACTGGTGATCCGGCCCGCTTCGTTCAGCTCAAGCTTCTTTCCCGCGCGGGCGCAGAGGTTGCCGAGCTGGATGTTTGCGGCCATGGGACCGGAATAGCCGAAGTTGGACTGGCTGAACTCGCGCGGCTTCTCGCCCTTACAGGCCATGAAGAACTCTCTGTGGTGTCCGGGAGACCGTTCGAGGAGTTTTTCGGGTCGTCCGAACTCTCTGCGCTTCGCATCCGGGATCAGTTGCGTGCTGTCCCAGTAATCACCATTGATGAGCATTTTTCCCTTGGTGCCGATGACCAGGTTTCCGGTTCTGGGCAATTCGCGTCCGTCCACTTTGAGCTCCTCAGGGTTCTCCGGCATGAAAGGCTTTCCATTTTTATCGTTACCCTCGTACCAGTAGGTTGTGAAGCCCGGGCGGTCGCCTTTTGCGCGGTATGCGCTCTTGATGACCATACCGGCCGGCCACTGGTCCTTGACGGGTCCGGTCATGATGATCGGCTCGGCGGTAGCCGCATAGCCCGGATTCATGAGCGAATAGATTCCGTCGGTGGTATGACAGGCCATATCGCCCAATGCCCCGGAACCGAAATCGACGAAGCCCCGCCAGTTGAACGCATGGTAAACATCCTTTTTGTAAGGTCGCATCGCGGCTGGCCCGATCCAGGCATCCCAGTCCAGGGTATCGGGGATGGGATCAGACCCCTCGGGACGGTCGCCGCCCTGCGGCCAGATTGGGCGATTCGTCCAGGTGTGAAACTCCTTGATATCCCCGATTGCGTCAGCCTTGACGTATTCGTAAGCAGTCCTCCATCCATCCCCGGCGTGGCCCTGGTTGCCCATCTGGGTAACGACCTTTGGATTCTTGGCGTAGGCCGCCGCCAGCAACTGCGCTTCGCGAACCGACCAGGTCAGCGGCTTCTCGGTGTAGCAGTGTATGCCCATTGAAACGGCGGTCATCGACGGGGCAAAATGGCTGTGGTCCGGGGTCGCCACGAAAACGACATCGAGGTCCTTGCCGTGCTTTTCGAATACCTTCCGCCAGTCC
>Ga0315293_10001429_pt1 | contig 23191 bp, 27 predicted proteins | sample YL17G13_20_MG_FD_203071 | JGI IMG/M metagenome (GOLD analysis project Ga0315293, IMG submission 203071) | Sediment microbial communities from Yellowstone Lake, YNP, Wyoming, USA - YL17G13_20 | ecosystem: Environmental > Aquatic > Freshwater > Lake > Sediment | place: USA: Wyoming | collected...
CCTTCAACAGACCCTCATGCTCATGTACAAGCGGCAGAAGCCGTATGAAGTACCTGTCAAGTCGGACGGAAATAGAATCTTATTCGGTCTCATTGGGGACACTCAAATTGGCAGTCTCTATCAGCAGAAGGATGCAGTCACCGCTTTTTACACGCGGTGTGCGGAGGAGGGGGTAAAGGAAGTTCTTCATACCGGGGACGTTCTTGATGGATGGAAGGTCTACAAGGGGCAAGAATTTGAACTTCGTCCAGACGGTAAATCGTGGCCTGAGCAGAAAGCGTTGTTTGTAAACGAGATGCCAAAGATTACCGGAATGAAAACTATCTTCATAACCGGAAACCATGACGCTTCATTCAAAAATCTGGTTGGGTTGGTAGTCGGGGACGAACTGTCTCAGGCCCGCCCCGACTGGAAGTTCGTCGGGCAGGATGTCGGGGATGTTACCCTGCAAACGGAAAATGGTCAGGCGTTTAGGGTCCGGCTTCTTCATCCCGGTGGTGGAACAGCCTATGCAGTTAGCTACCACGCGCAGAAGATTGTCGAGGCCATGTCGGGAGGGCAAAAGCCGGACCTACTCGCTATCGGTCATTATCACAAAGCTGTGTATATGCCCCAATACCGTAATGTGGCTTGCTTAGAAACAGGCTGTTTTCAATCCCAAACTCCTTTCATGGTTCGGCAGTCTCTTGCAGCTCATGTCGGCGGATGGATAATCACCGCTTATCTTAACGACAGAAAGAAGTTGACGAACAGAATTCAGGCAGAGTGGATTGGATTCTTTGAGGAACAAAAAACCGCTTAGGAGAGTGAACTTTGGCCTCTAGTCTGCGTAATCCGTCAGCTTCCGCTTCTATTGTAGCGGGGTGGACGACTCCGGCTAACGTATACGCTTCGGAAGATAATCGAGCAAGTGCGTCCGCCACTACCGCTATTATGGCGGCTACGGGATTCGGATTTTCTGTCAACTCGGACGGAACTGTTACGGGCATAAAGATTGAGATTGAGGGTTATGGGGCCGGGACTAATACGGCTAGACGAGGTCTTTCGCCGTCTCCAACTAAGGACGGTTCTAACAAAGCGGGTGATACAGGAGCGCAGACAGACCTTGGTTCGTCCGAGGGTGCATATCTTGTTTGGGGTGCAGATGGGTCTATGTGGGGGACGACATGGACCCCGGCCCAAATCAACGCTTCTACTTTCGGTGTTTTGCTTCAGCCAGCCGGGACAACGGGCTACATTCGCTATGTGGACCATGTTCGGGTTACTGTTTACTGGACGGTTCCCAACCTGACTAAAAGCGTTTCTGATTTAATAACAGTAGCTGAAACAAGAACTCTCGTTCTCTCGGACGTTATCATTCTTGCTAGGACTGATTCTGTTTCAATTACAGAAACTAGAACAGTAGCTTTTGATGTATCCGTAAACAAAGCTGATTTAGTAACGATAGCTGAAGAAATAACTCTTGTTGTTTCTTATGATGCTCTATTAATAAATGTTTCTAGTTCTGTTTCTGTTAGTGAAGTTCGTTATGTTACCAACGCTGGTCCGTGGAACTCTGCTGGAAGTTTTCAATGGACTTGTCCTCCCGAAATCACTGAGGTTAAAGCATACGTTTGGGGTGCTGGAGGCAAGGGCGGAAACGGCGAGGATTTAGGTTTGGGTAACGGAGGAGGTGGAGGAGGCGGCGGTTATTCCATAGGAACAGCAATCGTATCTGCAGGAACAGTCTATAATATTTTAGTTCCGGCTTCTGGTGGGGGACAGGCTTACTTTAATACTGCTTCGACTGTACAGGCAAACGGTGGAACGGATGGAGGGCAAGGAGAGAATGATGACTTTGGGTCGAATGGCCCCGGAGGCTCGGCAGGAGTTGGAAATATTCAAACCTCCGCAGGTCAGGATGGTGGACAAAGCCCCGGTAACTCTGGTGGTAATTCTGCATATCTTGGTACTGGGGGTACAGGAAGAATAACTTTTAAGGTGAGTGGAGGTGCTGGTACGGCCCCCGGTGGAGGAGGCGGAGGCGGAGGTTACGGCAACGGAAGCGGGGGCGGTAGCGGAGGTGCGGGTGGAGTAGGGAGGGTCGTCCTAGAATATTACATAACTTTTCAAATTTCTTGTTCTGATTTAGTAACTATTACAGAAACTAGAACAGTAGCTTTTGATGATTTATCCGTAAACAAAGCTGATTTAGTAACGATAGCTGAAGCAAGAACTCTTGTGGTCGGAGACATAATAGTTCCTGCTAGGTCTGACGGAGTGACTGTAGGGGAGTCCCGCACCGTTACGGTAGAGGGTATCACATATTTCGGGGAGAACAACGGCGGGGACTCATTTGAGGATATGGGACCAAACTACCTTCAGATGATACGGTGTCAGAACACGGCTGGAACCGGGACGCTGACCGAGTTGGGCATAAACATTAGAGACGCTGGTGGGGCGGCGGTTCGCCTTGGGGTATATGCGGACACTGGCTCATCGACTCAGCCGGGGTCACTATTGCTTGACGCCGGAGAAATTGACCCGGCTGTATCAACCTCATGGAATACAAAGTCAGGATTGTCTCTAGCCGTAACCCTAAACGAATACTACTGGTTGGCGTTTAACAACGACCTGACAATTTCAGCCTATGTAAACACGTCACCAGCAAACCAGTACTACAATGCGACGACGTATGGGGCGTTACCAGCATCCCCCGGTAGTCCGGATGGAAGTGACGGTACACGCATTTGTATGCGAGCAGGGGTAGATGTTTTAACAGACCTCTCCATAAGCGTTTCTGACTCTGTGACTGTTTCTGAATCTCGTACTGTTCAAGTCGGTGCTGTTTTAGTGAGTATTACAGAAACAGTAATAACACTAGCAGAACCTGTTAGAACTATTCAAGTTCCTGTTAGTATCGGAGGTTCTGTTTTTGTCGGAGTGGTAGCATACGACAGAACGGCTGGTCTTCGTGTCAACTCAGTTATGGCACGGAGGTGGCTAAATTCTACTGCGGGAGTAGTAACAAGCGTTGGAATATGGTCCCGAGACGGGTACACAGGAAAATTGCGGTTAGGCGTTTATACCGATTTAGGTGGGTATCAACTCGTCGGAGATTTACTTGCAGAAACAGCCGAATTTTCTCCTACTATTTCTGTAGGATGGAATGACGTACCTCTCGTAACGCCTTGTCGCTTAGACGGTGGTACTTACTATTGTGTTGCCTTTATAACTAATACCGACTTCCAGACCAATGTTCAGGAATGGGAATACTTTCCATACAAAGACCAAACATTCGGACCCTTGATAAATCCGTATGGAACGAAAACTGGGGAGAGGTCTTACTCTCCGGTTATTCGCGGTACGTTACAAACAATACTTGAGATTATTTCTGTTACAGAGTCTGTATCTGTTGTTGTTGGGAACATATCCATAAGTATTACAGAAACAGTAGTAACTGTTATAGAATCCGTTTCTGTCGTTAGAGAAGACGAAGTGGGGGATAGGTCGGTAAGCGTTTTAGACTCTGTAACTTTTACAGAACCTTCCTTGATAGTCATACTCGGCACTGTTTTAGTAAGTATTACAGAAACAGCAACGATAGCAGAAGCGAGAACGCTTGTTCTATCTGATATTGTTCTTTCTAGGACTGACTCTGTTTCGATAGCTGAAACTAGAACTCTTGTAGTCGGAGACATAATAGTTCCTGTTAGAACTGATTCTGTACACATTGACGAAACAAGAACAATAGCTTTTGATGATTTATCGATAACTAGAACTGATACGGTAACGATAGCTGAAACTAGAACTCTTGTAGTCGGAGACATAATAGTTCCTGCTAGAACTGACTCTGTTTCGATAGCTGAAACTAGAACTCTTGTAGTCGGAGACATAATAGTTCCTGCTAGAACTGACTCTGTTTCGATAACTGAAACAAGAACAGTAGCTTTTGATGATTTATCGATAACTAGGACTGACTCTGTTTCGATAGCTGAAACTAGAACTCTTGTAGTCGGAGACATAATAGTTCCTGTTAGAACTGATTCTGTACACATTGACGAAACAAGAACAATAGCTTTTGATGATTTATCGATAACTAGAACTGATACGGTAACGATAGCTGAAACTAGAACTCTTGTAGTCGGAGACATAATAGTTCCTGCTAGAACTGACTCTGTTTCGATAGCTGAAACTAGAACAATAGCTTTTGATGATTTATCGATAACTAGAACTGATACGGTAACGATAGCTGAAACAAGAACAATAGCTTTTGATGATTTATCGATAACTAGAACTGACTCTGTTTCGATAGCTGAAACTAGAACTCTTGTAGTCGGAGACATAATAGTTCCTGTTAGAACTGACTCTGTTCATGTTGATGAAGTTGTAACTCTTGTTCTATCTGATGTTATAGTCCCTGCTAGGACTGATTCTGTACATATTGATGAGGTCGTAGCTCTTGTTCTATCTGACGTTATTATCCCTGCTAGAACTGACTCTGTTCATGTTGATGAAGTTGTAACTCTTGTTCTATCTGATATTATTATCCCTGCTAGGACTGATTCTGTAACAATATCTGAAACTAGAACAATAGCTTTTGACGATTTATCAGTAAATAAAGCTGATTCGGTAACTATAACAGAAACAAGAAATCTTCTCGTTTCGGGTCTTGTCTCCCTTTCGGTTGCAGACCTCGTTTCAGTAACAGAAACTAGAAATGTAATCTTCGACGACTTGACAGTAAGTCGCTTGGATACAGTAAGTATATCTGAAATACGAATCATTATTGACGGGACAATAATCTGCTCTGCTGTTGACAGTATTTCTATTTCAGAGGTTGTGGCTGTAGTCTTCTCGGATTTAATCATTAATGTAAATAACAGTGTCTCAGTATCTGAAGCCATCTCAGAAATTATTGGGACAATAATTCTAAGTGTTTCTGATTCTGTCGGCACTACTGAAAATAGGATAATCGCTTTTTCCGACATCGTAATTTCGGTAGTCAATTCTGTTTCGGTAACGGAAAGTGAAACTGTAACTCTAAACGATTTGGTTACAAGCGTAACCGATTTGATTACAGTCTCTGAAGTTCGTTCCTTGCTCTTTGGAACGATTATTCTAAGTGTTTCTGATTCACTATCCATTACGGAAGCCCGGAGTCTGGCGGTTAGCGATATTTCATTCTTGGTCGGGGAGTTAATATCTGTAACGGAAAACAGGTCTGTCGCCTTTGACGATATTTCAATAAATCGTAGCAATGGAGTCTCGGTTACGGAGTCGGCCTCCGTCAGCTGTGAATTATTTATTTCGGTTGTAAATTCGGTCTTAGCAACCGAATATTCATCGGTAGTTCTAGATTCTTTGGCGGTAAGTACAAACAATACAGTTTCGGTTACAGAAAATATAGCTTTGCTTCTCGGAACGGTTATTCTTTCGGTAATTGATTCGATTACGGTTTCTGAAAATAGGTCCATAGCCTTTGATTCCCTATCTATTTCAAAGAGCGAACTTGTTTCTGTCGCGGATAATCCAGTCGTTTCTGAAGACAGCTTGGCAATTCTTGTTCAAGAGGTTGTTTCTGCCAACGAGAGTAGAGCAGTAGCCTTTGGTGATTTGACTGTTTCTTCTATTGATTCTGTCTCCCTAGTAGAGAACAGAGGTCTGTTGGTTGGAACTGTAATACTATCCAATTCTGAATCTATTTCTGCCAGTGAGAGTATTTCTATATCTTTTGGCGACCTGACTGTATCACTAATAGATGCCATATCGGTTTCGGAAAGCAGGGGACTGCTTGTCTCTGCCATAATTTTATCTCGCTATGAACTCCTGACCATTAATGAAAATGTGGCAGTCTTCTTTGATGACCTGAGTTTTTATCTAGCAGACGGTGTCTCAATAGTAGAAAGTAGAAATCTTCTGGTAGGAACTGTAATTCTTCTCGTCTCGGATTCTGTCTCCACAGGTGAAAATACATCCGTAGTTTTTGGAGACCCTGTTGTATTTGTGACCAACTCCATTACAGTTTCTGAAAATATATCCTTACTTGTTTCTGCCGTTATTCTCTCTCGCTACGAGCCTGTCTCTGTTACTGAAAATATAGGCATATCCTTTGAAGACCTTATTGTTCTAGTAACAGATTCGACTTCAGTAGCAGAGAGTCGTGCTGAAATAGTCTCTGCCGTTATTCTCTCTCGTTACGAACCCATTTCTGTTACTGAGAATATTTATTCTACATTCGACGACCTGTGGGAAAGCCTTTCGGATAGCATTTCCATCGGGGAGACGCGGACCCTCATAGTCTCAACTGTTATTGCCCAAGCCGTAGTAGAATCCGTTTCGGTCAGTGAGAATAGGATAATCTCTCTGGACGACCTCTCTGTTCTGGTAGCCAATACTATTTCAATATCGGAAAATATTGGTTGCATAGTCGAAGCCCCCTCAGACTTGCCTCTGTCTGTATCCGAGTCAATCTCGGTTTCTGAATACCTGCTTGTAGAGATAGAGATTTATACGAGAGTTAGTAATCTTGTTTCTATAACAGAAGTTCGGACTCTCCTGATTACGGAACTTTTTGTCTCCGCCTCCGATTTGGTTGCGGTCTCTGAAAGTGTGGCGTTGCTCGTTTCTAACCTTACTCTTTCTCGTTATGACTCAATAACTATCCTTGAGAATGTTTCTGTAAATCTTGGTGACGTTTCTACTACAAGAATAGACTCGGTCTCCGTAACGGAAAATATTGGAATTTCTGAAGCTGATTTGGCTGTTTCCGCGCAGGATTCTGTTTCTGTTAATGAGGGTCGGGCAGTAACCTTTGATGCTTTGTCGGTCCTTACAGCAGACTCAATAACGATAAGCGAAGCCAGAACACTTCTCGTCTCGGATTTACACACATCTATATACGACTTAGTTACGATTACAGAAACCTCCAGCGTCAACGCAGATAGTCTTATTGTCTATGTGACCAATTCTGTTGTTATAACCGAAATCATTACTGTAGTAATTGAAGACCTGACCTCTTCAGTCCAAGAGTTCGTCACTGTGTTGGAGTCTCGTTCTGGAAAAGTAAGCGACATAATCCTGTCGGTTGCAGAACTCATAGTAGTTAATGACACACCCTACGGAGTAATCGGAGAATTCAACGCTCTTATTCTGGAAGGCATAGTTGTAACGGAAAGTGTGCAAGGAAAGATAAGCGACCCTGTTGGTCTAATCGTATCTGATTCTATTTCAATAACAGAAACAAGGGCCGTATCTTTTGAAGACCTCTCGGTTTTGTGCAACGACTCTGTTTCCCTAGCTGAAATAAGAAGTCTTGTCATAAGCGCGGTTGTTGTCTCCAGTGCAGACCCAGTGTCCGTAACAGAAACAAGGGCTGTCTCTTTAGACGAACTTCCCGTATCTGTACAGGACGGTATATCTGTTTCTGAGTTAAGAAGTCTCCTTGTTGGGGCTATAATCCTTGGGGTCTCTGACGCTATTTCTATTTCTGAATCTTTGTCTTTCACCGCTGAAGACTTGTCGGCAAGCTGTAGTGAAGGAGTCGCAGTCTCGGAAATAAGAACACTGTTGGTTTCTACCATATTTGTTTCGGTAATCGACACAAGTTCGCTTTCTGAAAATATCTTAGTTTCGATTTCCGATTTAACAATAAGTGTTCTGGACGGGATTACGATTTCGGAGTATCAGTCTGAAGTTCTGGACGACCAGAGAGTTCTTAGAACAGACTTGATAGTTGTCGTAGAAAATATTTCCGTAAGTTTGGAAGACCTAACGACAACCAGTGCAGATTCTGCACAGGTTGGAGAGTATCGTTCTCTGCTGGTCTCCGACCTAAAGAAGTCGGTCTCGGATTCTATATCTGTTCAAGAAGCAGTAAGTGTTTCCCTTGATAGTTTTTCTGTTACTATTACGAACAGTATTATAATATCTGAATCTGTAGCGTGCGAAGTCGCGGCCCCGTCAGATTTACCGATTGAGGTCTCAGACCTTGTTTCTCTATCTGAAATCATAAATCTCTTGGTCTCGGTTGAAATCAACCGTTCTGACTTGGTTTTGGTGGGGGAAAGCGTTTCGGGTAAGTCCGACAGCCTTACGCTGGTTGATTCAGATTCCGTTCTAGTTTCCGAGAATATTTCCGTTTCTATGGACGATTTGTCTGTTCAAAGGGTTGAGACTATAGCTCTGTCCGAAACAGCAACAATAAGTTTTGACGACCTGTCTCTCTTGGTTCAAGACACCATAACTCTTTCAGAGTATGTGTTTGGGAAAATCAGCGACCTCTTCCTGTCCGCCGTGGACTCAGTAAGCGTTACTGATACTGCTTATCTTGTTATTGGGGAATTTAACGCTCTTATTCTAGAAGGGATAGGTATAACAGAGGTTGTCTGGGGGAAGATTAGCGACTTAGTGGGGTTTAGGGTTTCTGATTCTATCGGAGTTTCTGACGAAGTTTCCGGGTCTTTTGACGACCTTACGATAGAGTCTTCTGAATCCATTAATGTCGTAGAGGCTAGAACAGCTCTCGTATCAACAATAATTCTCTCGGCACATGATTCTATAACGGTTACTGAAAATATAAGGGTTGCAGAGGAAGATGTTTTTTCTTCTGCCGTAGATGGCGTTGTAATTACTGAGTCTGTAACTGTTCTTCTATCGGAACTTGAAATAGGAAAATCCGAGTCGGTCACGGTTACAGAAACAGTGTCCGTTACTGAAGAATTCCTAGTCACAGTTTCAGACTTTGTAAGCATCACGGAGAGTGTCGAAGGGTTTGTCTCCGGGATTGAGTCCCTCTCTGTTTATGACTTGGTTCAGCTTACGGATTCTCCAAATGTTATTATAAATATAATTGGATTTTACAACGTCAGTATTTCTGAATTTGTTATTGTTGGTGAGTCGATATGGCTCATTCTATCGGATATCTTCCCCGCAGTCTCTGATGCCATAACGGTCACAGATAGCGGCAGTCTTTCTGTCGAAGATATCTTCCTGTTTATTACTGAGACTATTACTATTTCTGAGCAGGCGCAGGCAGAGTGCGAAGTAAATGAATACACCGCAGACTCGGTGGTGATTTGGGATAATCCTATAGTCGAGCTTTCAGAACTGACTCTGACCGCCACGGACCTTATCTCTGTTTCTGAGTTTAGAAATATCGTAGTTGAAGACAAAGAAGCTCTTTACCCCACGACAGCAGACCTGATTTATGTGGCTGATGGAGTTTCTGTCCAAGTAACTGATATTTCGCTAGATGTAGTCGAAGGTATCTACCTGTCAGGGCTAGTCGCTGCGGAATGCGAAGCAAATGGGTATACCCGTGATTCAATAGCTATTTGGGATAATCCATACATTACCATTATTTCTCTTTTGGTAGAAGTCACAGATAATATTGGTGTTTCGGATTATGCCATTGAATCTATTGAGGATAAACCGACACTTTCGATTGAAATTTCAGAGATAATAGCCCTTTCCGAACCCGGAGAAGGGATTATCCTAGATGTAGAGGTCGCCGGGTCGGTTTACGATAATCTCTCTGTGTTGGAAAGCACGGCTGTTTCTTACGGGCTTTTTGTATCGGTTCTTGAATCTGTAAATATCGGAGAAGCACCCCTTCTTCTGGTCTCCGGTCTGTTCTGTTCTTCATTCGACCTGATTTATGTCGGGGAATACATAAATGTAATAGTTGTAGCAACTAACAATCTATATGCCGCGACCCAAGACCTAGTTACACTGTCCGAGTATCTGGCTCTATCTCTGTCTGAACTGGAAATAGGAAAATCCGAGTCTGTTCAGGCATCTGATGCTGTAGACATTCTGGTAGTCTGTTCTGGGCAGGTAGCTGATATAGTTCAAATCGGAGAAGTAGTAGGAACCGTTCTCTCTGCTGCGGCTTTAGACGTTCATGAGACGATTCAGGTGGGGGAGAGTAACGACCTCCGGACGGAAACGACCCTCCTTACCCCCGACACTGTCCATGTCGTTGACTCCCCCACTGTTTATATTGAAGAAAAATCCGCCCTGTTTATAACCGTAATCGACCTAATTGCCGTTTTGGAAAATCGTCTGGGTCGGGTCTCGGATGTGTTGTGCGCCGCAGCACAGACCATAAGTGTTGGAGAAGTGGCGGGCTGCGTTATACCGCAAGGTGGAGCAGTTGTTGATTCAATAACCGTTACCGAATATGCCTCTGTTAAAATAGGAACACTCTCTGCTTCTGTGCTAGACCGGATTTATATTACTGAAGTAGCAGCAGAAATAAACGAGTTGGCTGGGATTATCGTCACAGATTCGATTTCTATTTCTGATTCTGTAGTTAGTAACGCCTTAATTTTAATTACGTTGCACGAAGATGTTTCTTTGTCGGATACATCCTCTGCCCAAGAGGGCGACCTAAGTATTCGTAGAATAGAATCTGTCTGGCTGTCTGAGTATGTAAATCTTAACCTTCCCGGAATATACTTTCAGATAAATGTTTCTGACAGAATTATCATTACTGATGTAGGTTTCTTAGGTAAGTACAGAATACTGACCTTGGATTCTCATATTCATCCTTTGACCCTCAATTCAGAAGTGGTCGGAAGTTTGGTTATGGATTCCCATATTCATCTACCTGTTCTAAATTCGGATATCGTTTATTCTATAACTTTGTCTTCAAAAATAGACACAAAGGTGATAGAATCAGAACTTATATAGGAGGACGTTATGATAAAAACATTTGAGGGGGCGAAGCTGGAAATTGTTCTTAATATTATCTACACCCTAGTTGGAGGAGAGATAAAAAGAATAAAATACAGGAAGCCAGTTTCTGCCCTAACCGGAAGGTGGGTTGCCACACAGAAGACCCCGACGAGTCTTGCCTACACAACTATCGCAACAGACCTTGACGAGCCGGGAATATGGGAGGTTCAGGCGTATATCGAGGCTGGTAACACTTTGCGCCTCTACGGAGAAATTGCCCGGTTTGAAGTTCTATCTCATATTCCAGACGCGCAAGAGTCAATCGATACTGGAGAATCTGGAACTGTTGTAATTTCGTAAGGAGGATACCGTGGTCCCAAACAAAATAATCGTTCATCATTCATTTACCAAAGACTCAGGAACCGTTTCGTGGCTTGCTATTCGCAAGTACCACATGACTCCGGAAGCACAGGGAGGTCCGGTAGGTGGTCCGTGGAAAGATATTGGTTATCATGCCGGAATTGAGCTTGTGCAGACCGGGGATATTTCATCCTATGAGATTCTTATGGGGCGACCTTGGGACATGCCGGGGGCGCACACAGTTGGGGAAAATAGTGTATCTCTTGGTGTTTGTTTTGTGGGTAATTATGACGAAGTGGAACCCCCAAAAGAAATTCTTGTTGTCGGAGCAAAGCTTCTACGGTTTTGGCTTTTGATGTTTGGGCTGACCCCGTCTGATATCTACAGACATTCGCAGTTCAATCCGAAGTCCTGTCCCGGAACAAAGTTTGATATGAAGAGACTTATCGACTTGATTTAGAAATAAGGGCGAGTAGTTTTTCGATTTCCTTCCACGCGGCAACGGCTCCTTCAAGCAAGCATTGTTCCGCGTCTTTTTTCGGAATCTTCTCTGCTGTTTCAAGAAGACGGATGGCGGAATCCAACCTGTCTGTTTTACAGTCGTTCTTGAACGCCCGTAGGCAATCAATCGCCGTCGCGAATGGGTTGGTCATGGTTTGTCCTCTTTCCCGCATGGTATGTCGTCTTTTGCTCGACATACTGGGGTGGATTGTGATAGTGCGGCCCGGATGACGGCGAGGGCGGCATGGTCCATATCGCAATCTTCTTTCGCCTTTGCCCTCGTATAACCTTTCTGCGTCGTCAAGTCCTGACGAGCAGAATAGGCATCCCCTATTGCGAAATCCATCCTCTCCATCGCCGCCTCCACCTCGGCGGGAAGGGGGCCGGGGGAAGGGGCGGGCAAGAATCTCCCGCACTCCGCACAATGGGCGGGCCACAGCCCAGACCCGTGAACTGGACATTTCTCATTGGGAGTATCGGCTAGTTGATAGCAGGAGCAGGTGTCGTCGGGTTTGCATACATGACCCTCTATGGCTGAAAGTTGCTTGCGCCACTCCTCGGGCAGTTCTGAAGCGGACGGAATGCGGGGACGCTCCCCCACCCCGCTGGCCTTCTCGCCCGAGGACTCGACGAGGGAACGGATGGCGTCATAGACCTTGTAATCTTCCATGAAGCATAGCGACCACTCGTCCATCTTGTCTGGGTGAGTATCAAATGCCCCCTTCCACTCCCGAATCCGTTCAAGCATCTTCTCTTTCGTAATGTTCATTTCGGCTCCTCAATGATGACGGTATCCAACTCCACTTTCCCCAAATGCTTTAGGTGGTCGGTAGCCATCGACCCAAAGAGGTCATAAAACTCATCGATGTGAATGAGGCAAACAGCATCGTCCGTCAGTAAATCAGATGGACCACAAAATAGAGCAACCCGATACTTCCCCTGTTTCTTGGCTATCATTTCTCGCTCCTCAGTTTGAGTGCTTCGCGGATAATGGGACAGTCGGTGTCCTCGTCGTGATACTGGAAGATGTCCGTTTCCATCACGGCCTGAATAAGCGGGGCTTGCTTGGCGAGTTGGGCCAGCAGTTTCGCCTCGGTTTCCTTCCAGATAACCTCCTCCTTCTTCCACGACCCGAACTCGGCCTCGGCTTTGAGTTCCGACTCATTCATAAACGAGATGACGGAAATCAGTTTCTCGTTCTCGGCCCGCAGGGAGGAGTAGTCGTCGAGGACGGAGAGAAGGTCGTTTCGCTTATTGCTCCACCCCTTGTTGTATAAAACCCACTCCCGCAGTTCCTTGATTCTATCGTCGCTGATGGTCATGGAGTCACCTCTGGCAAGGGACACCCTTTCGGGAACTCGCCCTTTTTCTGACAGGCCCGATAATCTAGCCCCCGTTGCTTGCGGACACACCAGTCCATCGTCCCGTCCTTCACCACCGCATCGACAAACCGATACGGGCATCTTGAACATCGGTCAACCTTAATGACTCTCATTTGTGTGGCGGGAAACAGGAGTCAATCACAATGTGCATGGCTAACGAAATCAGCCAAAGAAAAAACAGCCCGACGATGAATAAGATTACGAAATCTATGGCGGTCATGGCTTCCTCCTGTTCCATGCGGCGATGGCCCCGGTTATGGTATTCCGCATTGGCCCCATAGCCCCGCACTTTTTCCTTAGACATTCACACCAATGATTAGCGGGCCAAGCCTTGTTGTCTCGGAGCGTATCAATGACTTTTCCGTCACAGAACGGGCAGGGCTTGAACTTCGTGATGTCCGGCGGGGCGGTCATGGTTTCACTCCTTCGTCGATTATAAAATTATTACGAGAAAACGTCAATAAACTCGGGTTGTTTTTTTCGCGGAACGAATAATATTCCGGTCTTCCGATGATAATAAAGTCAGACACTTCCCATCCCATTAAAAGACTCAATTGACAGAACTGGAGACAAAAAGCTTCGTCTCCCCGGCTTGGTCTTGGGTCTCCTTCAGGATGATTATGTGCAAAGACGACTTTTATGGCATTCAGCATGCACATAAGTTTGACAATCTGTCTTGGGTCAATGGCGACAAAATCCAGACCCCCGGTCCAGTAGTCGTACCCGATAGGATTATCGTTCCGGTCCAAGAACAGAACGATTCCTACTTCTCTGTCTTTCCAAGCAAGCCGTTCAAGCATCTTGACAATCCGGCTTGCGTTCTTCAGGGGTTGCCCAAAATACTCAAACTGCCCATCCTCGACCAGAGAGGTCTCGACTTTTTGAAGATACTTCAGGTTGGAATGGTCAAGCACCCTGTATTCTTCGGTAGTTGATTTATGTGGCATCTGACACCTCCAGCACTGAGTATTATCAAATAGGCCATTCTTTCACGTTCCTACGCACTGTAGAGGCACTTTAGCCTGTAAACTCTACTACCCCCTTGTCTACATACGGGGGAAGGTACGTTTGCCTCGCCACAGCCCTCTCAGTGGCCTTCTAGGGCATAATTTTGGTGGGGGCGGGGGCCGTATTTGGGTTTGGGTAAAATCCAGTCGCGGACTCCCCCGTCCGTGGCAGGGCAATCGGGCTAAAAAAGACAATTAGAAGATAGAAAAAAGACAAAATGAATAGACGTAGCCTTGCTACGGAAGGAGTTATTATATACGAAGTATATAATGACGAACTGGAGAATATGAAAGATAAGATAAGAAAGAAAAGAAATAAGATAAAAAGATAGGAAAAACATAGGTTTTTAAGAGTATACTATAGGCAAAAATTACAAAAATAAATGACAAAAACACTTGACAAGCATACAATTTGATGTTACAATTAGGTTGAAAGTGAGGAAAGAGAAATGACAAACGAACAAGTGGTCAAAGGGCAGGATGTCCGGGTTGTCCGAGGACGGAAGATTCCTCTCGGGGTGACGGGCCGGGTGTTCTGGGTTGGCGGGCCGTACTTTTACACGGCTTGGCAGAATCGGCACGGCGGGTCCGGGAGCTATCGTGTCGGTATCACGACTGCTGCCGGGGAGACATTCTTTGTCGATGTGAAGAATGTCGAGCCTGTGGACCTTGGGCAGGAGCAGGCTCAGTACGAGGACGACAAGGCCGCATACGAAGCCGAGCGTCCCCGTAATCTTGGTTGAAAGGAGAGATAAAATGATGGGACTCAAGAAAGAAGGCGAGGCAAGGAGGCTGAAGTGAGTTTCACGAAGAAAGTTCGGTTTATTTCTGAGGACGGATTTGAGTTACACTTCGAACCAATCGAAGACACGCTCACGCTGAAGGAAACAGAGGATGGATTCGAAGCCAAATACCTTGTTAAAGACGAATGTTACGACCCCATCGACAGGGACGACACGTGCCTGTTCCACGTTAATTACCACCGGGATTACTGGGTGACAAACGACAAGATTGTTACTAAAGAGAACATTGAGACGTGGTATCGGGGCGGGAAAATTCCTCAGCAAAAGGACTACCATATCTTTCCGCTTACTTCTCTCATCCACTCCGGCGTGTGGCTGAAACTTGGAAGAAGAGGATTCTTAGAAGACAGTCATGAATGGGATACGAGCCATGTCGGAGCCGTTCTGGTATCGAGAAAGGAATGGCCTCGGAAAGACAAAGCAGAAAAGATTGCCACATCGTTCATTGAAGAGGTCAACAAAATCAATAGCGGAGATGTGTATTGTTGTGTCCGTGAAATGTTCAGCAAAGACAAGGAACCCATAGACTATGACGTTTGCGGGGGCTTCATTGGATTCAACTACGCCAAGAAAGAATTGGGTGAAAGGATAGAAACATGACCGCCCCGCTATCAGCCGAGAGGGTCGAGTCGCTATTGAAGCGATTGAAAAACGTGGCCAACTCCACATGTATTCAAAGAAAAACTGTTAACAGAAGAAAATGGCTGACGAAATCATCATCAAGTGTCCACTCTGCGGCGATAAACCCGGAGGAAGCCACAACCACTGCTACATCAACGTCGAGCGGCAGGTGTGGCATTGTTGGTACTGCGATGCTTCTGGCTCGCTCAAGAAACTTGCTAGAGAATTTCCTGAGATAACGGCCTTTGTCGAAGTCAAAAATATCAACAACTGGTATGGAGGACTGAGGGCGGGGAAATAAAGAGAAGAAAGAGAGTTCGTACATTGTCGTTTCCCGTACCGACATTCCGTATTCAGGGTTGGAAACTTATATCTTTCCTGCAAACGAGAGTGGGAAGGTTATTAGTTGGCTGGAGCTTCCCGGGTCTCAGCGCGGGGATGTAGGAATCACTGAAGTTCTGGAAGACCTTGGATATAAAGTAACCCGGTAACAAAAGGAGAAGTAAAATGTTTATAGTCCTAATCGTTTTAGTTTTTGCTCTTCTGTGGTGTGTCATGGAGGATGGTCAGCCGTGGTCTCCGTGGGACAGGAGGAAGAAAAAATGACGAAGATGAGTGATATTAAAATCAAGGCTAGGATTATCGTTCACAAAGAACGAACTGCTTACCTAAGAAGTCATGGCGAGGAGGCTCCTAGCTACCGAGCATTTCATGAGATTTGTTCAGGTGAATTGGACGAGCAGGTCGAAAGGAAAATCCTAGAACTGATGGAAATACAAAAAGAAAAGACTTGACAATCATACAATTATGCTATACAATAAGGTTGAAGGGAAAGAGAAATGACAGACAACTACGAAAGAATCCATGTGTTTGAGAAGGCGGGACTGGGGAAAGCCCCGTTCAAGTACATTGGTGCGAGTCAGTTAGGGAGTTCTTGCCAGTTTTGCGGGACGGGTATTTTGTACCAGTTCTGGGTTAGGTCCACGGACGGAAAAGAGTTTTATGTCGGGTCCGAGTGCATCTACAAGTCGGGAGATTCCGGCCTGCGTCGAGTGGTCGAGCAGGAAGTCAAGAAGTTCAAGAAAATCAGAGAAGACGAGCGGATAAAAGCTGCGAAGGGAAATCTTGAGATGCTCAAGGATACGTTCCAGACACTGCGGCATCCGCTGGCAGACAGGGGAAATTTCTTCCGCGAGAAATCCCTGTACGATTACGCAGTCTACCTGTTCAAGTGGGGCGGACAGTCGGGTAAGTTACGGGCTGTTCGCATGGTGGAGGGATACTTGAAGGGAGTTAAAAAAGAGATTCAGGAGGTGACAGCATAATGGGAAATTCATTCAAAGTGTACGAGTCGGCCTTGCGGTTTGCGGCTGCAGTTCATCGGGACCAGAAAGACAAAAGAGGGGAGCCGTACATTCAGCACGTTATTCGGGTTTCTACTGCGGTGGACGGGGCGTTGCTAAAAACGGTTGCCCTGCTTCATGATACGATTGAGGATGGTGTTTCCGAGCGGTATCTTCTGACCATGTTCTCTGAAGAGATAGTCGGTTTGGTAAAGACCCTGTCTCGCAAACCAGATGAAAGTTATAACAAGTATATTGACCGAGTTAGGGAAAATCCTCGGGCTACGGCAGTCAAGATAGCTGACCTGAAAGACAATACGGACCTTGCCCGGATGCCTACTCCTACGGATAGGGACATCGCCCGGACGCGTAAGTATCTGAAAGCATTGAAGAGAATACAAAAAGAAAAGACTTGACAAGCATACAATTATGCTATACAATAAGGTTGAAAGGAAGGAAAAAAGAATGTACACGACGATTGACTTCAAGAGCAAGAAGGCACTGAAAGAGGCTGTGGCTGCTGGTAAGTCTGTCTATTACTACCAGCCGGGACCATTCGGGGGAAATGTTCCTACCGAGGGGACGATTTTTCTTGAGGGTCCGCACTACCCGAAGCCCCATACTTGGTATGCTCAGGCCGAGGCCAAGGGTGGGAGAATCGTGAAGGTGAAGTAAGGGGGACTAAATGCCTAAACTTGAGACAAAGGGAAATCATCTGGAGATTGACGGTAAGAGGGTTCTCAAGGGCTGGGAGTCTTTTTCCGGGTGGTACTGGTTCGGAGTCGAGAAGGTCGAGTCGGACCCGGGGATGTGGTTCGGGTTGGTTCAGGGATTTGAGGATGAGTGGGGATACTTCTCTGAAGCTGAACTAAAATCGAATCGCATGATTTGGAAAATCAAGGCGTGCGACCTGCCGATTGCGGGAAGGAGACAGTGATGGGAAAACAAAAGAATCTTTGTGGGAAGTCCCGGAAGGTCGATGCTCCTTATGCGGTCTTTCGGTCCGAGGATGGTTGGGAGTGGAAGGTTCTGAAGACTTATCAGGCTCCTGAAGAGGAGAGTTTAAATCCTTACGCTCGTTGGTTCTGTTCTGTTTCGTCTCCGTTCACTCATGGTGGGTACGATATGGGAGATGTTTATGTCAGAGATGTCGGACCCGAGCTTGTGGCTGCCGAGGCTATTTTTCTGGAGGGGAGATAACTGATGGCTACGAAAAAAGAATTTGGCACAGTTAATATCAGAGGCGTTTCAGTTCGTATTTATAAAGTTTCTTTGTCTGTTTCGGGGTTGCCGCTGATGCATTGGTTTTGTGCCTATGCGACCATTAAGGGTTCCAGCGCGTTGTCGGATTCTTTTCTTTCTCCGCAGACTTGGCGGGATGGAGATGAGTTTGGGGTTGATACGGCGCAACTTAGGAACACAAAACAACCGCTGGATTTAAAGTTATTGGACTGTCTTAATCAGATTTCTGTTTGTATTGAGGCCGCTCAGTCGGCCTTAAAAAGGAGTAAAAATGTCTAAGACAAAAAAGGCAGGGATGGATTCTTACACGGCCTGTTCTATTGCGGAGGGGTTCTGCGGGTATGAGCCTGATGAGGATGAACTTCATGAGGCTTGGCAGTTTCTTATTGGCACAGGGTTGTGTTGGAGCTTGCAGGGTTGGTACGGGCGGACGGCTGTCCAGCTGATTGATGCGGGTATCTGTAGAGCCGCGAAGGAGTAAAATGTCCCGGTTCAAGTTTGGGAAAATCCATTGGGATATCGGACCTGATGGAAGACCTGTCTGGAGCGTTCTGTTCCCTTGGGGTATTGAGATTAGAGAAACGGAACAGGAAGCACTGACAGCTAGTGCAATCTGGCACTTTTTTAGGGAGAAGAAAATGACAATAGGAAGAAAGCACTTTAGGAAAATCGCTGCGGAGATTAGGGAGATAGCTGACCCGTCCGCCCGGACGGCGGCTTCTGTGGCGGTTGGAAAAGCTTTGCGGGAGATGAATCCTAGATTTGATTGGAGTATTTGGGAGAAAGCTTGCGATGTTGAGGGGCTGAAGGTTTCTCCAATTTTATAATACTTATAGGTGAAAGGAAAAACGCTGATGTCAGAACTTGACCTTGGTAAAATTATTTTGGAGAATACGACTCCGCCTCACAATAAGTATTACATCATGAAGTTCTCAAAAGCGGAGGACTTTAGTTATGTAATTAGATATCGTTATGGCAGGCGTGTTTGGCAGTGGCAGACGCGGGAGGACCACGGGATTAAGGGCGTAAAGACTTTTACTTACAAACGAAAGGCGATTATTTGGATTAAAAATAATTTGTACAATAGGTCAAAGCGTGGGTATAAGGTTCAGGGTCTTCCCACGCTTGACCTTGAGAGATTTTGATGGATAAGTCTTTGGAGTATAATCGGTTTGTGTGGCAAGAAGGAGACTTTGAAATGGTGGCTCCTACGAAAGTACGATTCCGAATATACTTCAAAGCAGATGGTCGTCTTTATTTTAATAGTAATTTTAGAAAAGAGCTAGACGGAAATCGGGTGATGTTGCGGGTCAATAGGGATTTGAATATGCTGGCAGTCATTGTATCGCCCGTTGGTCAGGCCGTTCCCAAATGTGGTCATATCTGTATTCAGGCATTTAAAAAGCAGTTCCCGGCTTTGCAGACGGTTGTAGGAAAATCCTTTTCTTTGGACGGGTGGTTCAATTGGGGGAAGTCGGCGCAAGTATATTTTGCAAGCCTTGAAAGTCCAATTTTAAACTGGGTGTAAAATGAGCAATGAAAAATATGAAGCCATGACGGCTGAGCAGATAATTAACTTCCGAAAAGTTCTAGCAGACATGATTGGTCCGTGGGCTTTACTGATGCCCGACAGAGAGATAGAGAATGTACGGAATGTGCTGCAAGATAAACTCAACAAATTCACAGAAGACAAAATAGGAGAAAACAAATGAAACCTTTTTATGAAGATGAAAATGTTAAAATTCAAGTGGGAGAGGAGGCCGACAATGCGATTATGGTCCTTGACGAAAAGAACCTTCCGTATTTTATTGTCAAAGCCCCAGTTCGTCCGGAGCATTTTCCAGTAGCTGGGGTTAAAATATTTGTGACCAAGAACACAGACACAGGTAAACTTACAACGAAGTTGTGTGTTGAGGATTCTGTGGCAGATGATGCTCCGTCTGACCAAGCTCCAAAACGGTCTGTTTACAGTTTGACCACTTTGTCGGAGCAGGGTTCTATCAGGCCGGAACTGGAGAGGATTATCAACGGGTTTGTTAGCCGTGAATATGTCGATTCTGATAAAATTTCATTTACCGATTATTCTGATTGTAAGGATTTGAGGTCGGCACTTCAGCGGATGGGGGTTCCTGATTCTGTGGCTGATGGAATGCTAAAAACAGAAAAAAGCGATTGACAATGTTAAATGTCTTGGGCATAATACAGATGCCCAATGTTTCTTTCCTTTCCTTTCTTGTCGGGGGCGGGGTGGGTGTTCGCAAGCATCCATCCCGCCCAATCTACCCATATAAAAATGAAAGTTTTTCATAAGTGTATGATTGTAATGTATTTATATGTACTTTTTTCTTTCATTTGATATTGACAAATGACAAATACATGTTATAATAACAATGGAAGGAAAGGAAAGACAAATGAACGCTCATGGTTGGCAACGCGGATGGCAAGAAGTAAAAAAATCGGATTTGAGAGGGGTTGGGCATATGTTTAAGTTTGGAATACTCTCTGCTTCTGCGGACCTCTCCGGGAAACAGATTGATAAGCTTACAGAAGTCTTTCAGGACTTCAATGTTCTGGACGTTATCTCTTTTCCTGTTGTTCCTGCGGTGGTTGGAATTTCTAGACGGGTTGTTGGGCATGACCCCGTTCCTGAAATATCTTTTCTTGACGTTATAAAAAAGTCTGATATCGTTCTGCTCTTCCCGTCAGACCCGGAGTATTCAGAAAGCCGTGTGTGGGATGCGGTTGCGGTTCTTCGTGATTCTTTGCGGAAGCCCTTCATGATTATATATCCTGATGGGACTGTTGATTTTGACTTCTCTGCGTTCCCCGAGCCTGAGTGGTTGACTGCTGCGAAGAGGGGGAAAGAGAAGAAAGAAAGTTTTGTTTACAAATTTGATTATTAAGGAAGGAAAGAATGGAAAAACTCACACAGGAAACGGTTCTTCGGATTGTGGAGCAGGTGGCTGGGAGTCAGTTGTACTTTGCGCAAATAAAATATGACCGACAGGAGTTGGTGAACGAAGCTTACGTTGCCGTTATGGAAGCTATGAAGAGAAAGAAGAATCTGACTCCAATGGAAGTCACGACTATCGCAAAAAGGACTCTTATCAACTGGAAACTTATGCAGGCTTCTCAGCTATCAATTCCTGCTGGCTCTGTATACAAAGTTTTTAGGGATGGGCGGCTGACTTCTGGAGTCTTTGTTGATAAGTTTGACTATGTTGGTGCATGTCCTTCCGGAGAAAAACTTCATGACTTGGCAATCGTTTCTGCGCGGGTCCGTGGAAAACTTAAACGGACGGAGCGGTATGTCTTGGATGTATTGCTGGGTGGGGGAAATATTTCAGAGGCTTGGAAAGACCTTAAAAAACGGAAGGTCAAGGATTCTAAGCGTAAGGCATATGAAGCCGTTCCTGTGATTCGTAAAATGTTCGTGCAAGAACTTCATGCCTGAAGACCTTTTGATACGGTGTCCGTTCTGTGGGGACAAGCCCGGAGGTTCTCATGTTCACTTGTCTGTGAACTTAGATAAAAAAGTATACTATTGTTATTTTTGTGGTCGGGGCGGGAAGACAAGTGAACTGGTTAGGATAATCCCGGAGTTGAGTGTGAAGCTTGGAATACCGGGATTGTTTGCCAAAAGAAACTCCGGTCCTGCGGAACCGATGGATTTGTTCTTAACGCCTGTCGGTTCTACCAAGACTCCAGAAGCCGAGAGAGCAAGGCGGTTTTTGATATTCCGAGGGCTTACTCCGGAGCATATTAGGATTTATAAGCCGGGGTTGCTGCGGTCTCTTCCAAATAGGGTTGTATTTCCTCATATGGTTGGTACGGATGTGGCGTTTTGGTCGGCTCGGGGACTGACCAAGAATACAAAGCCGAAATGGATTTTCCCAACCGTTGGTCAGACGATTTTGACAAAGCGAGAAGCGGTGTGGAATCTGGATAGGCTTACTGTGCTGAGAGAAAAAACTATCTGGATATGTGAGGGAGTTTTTGACGCAATAGCCTGTAACGGTGTTGCTGTGTTTGGTAAGGTTCCGTCTCCAGTCCAGATTAGGAAAATCCTAGAGACCAGACCTGAGCATTTGGTGATAGCGTTTGACCGTGATGCTCTTGCTGATGCTGGGAAGTTACAGGTGCAGCTTCGGGGAATAGTAAGAACGTCTGTTCGTCCCCCTGTAGCGATGAAAGATTATGGGGAGTATTTGCAGGTGGGTAGAGTTAGGAAAATCCATGAGGAGTTCACTTGATTACTCTGGTTAAGGGTACGGTTCTTACCTACCTGCTGAAGGCGGACAGTCCTAAGGAGGAGGGGTGGATTGCGTCTGCTCTGACTTATACTGTCCCTAATTTTTGGTTTATGAAGAGCTTCAAGCGTGGGGTTTGGGACGGTAGGTTTTCGTTTTATAATAAGTGGTCGAAGAGTTTTCCTACAGGGCTTCTTGACGTTCTGCCGGAATCGCTGAAGCCTTATCTGATAATCACTGATGGCAGGAAGAAACCGGAATGTTTGGTGTGCGAGCCTGAAGCGGCTGGGATTGAGTTGCGCGATTACCAGATTGAAAGTGTGAGGCGGGCAATTGAAAAAGAAAACTGTATCATCACTGCCCCTACAAACGCTGGCAAAACGGAGTGTGGGGCTGCGATTATCCATTCTCTCTCTGGGCTGAAGACCTTGTGGGTGACTCATCGCGGGGCTTTGTCCTCTCAGACAAGGGAACGGTTGGAAAATCGTCTTGGAGAGTCTGTTGGACTTATACAGGGAAACGAGTTTGACCCGAATGTCCGAGTGAATGTCGGCATGGTTCAGACTTTATGTACTCGTTTAAAATCAGAAAAAAGGTACAAAGAATATTTGCATAGTGTCGATGTTATGATACTAGATGAATGTCATCATACGTCATCTAAAACGTGGCAGTCCATAGCTAAGAATTGTACGGCTTATTATCGGATAGGTCTTTCTGCGACTCCTCTTTTACGGGAGGAAATTAGCAACCTGTGGTTGATTGGGCTGACTGGTTCCGAGATAAAAACTGTTTCAAATAAAGAACTCATACAACGTGGAATCTCGGCAGCTCCGAGGATAATCAGGATTCGCAACGTGGTTCGTATTAGAATTCAGGGTTTGTACAGGAGAAGTTACGAGATTGGAATAGAAGAGAACGAGGACCGGAATAAAACAATTGCGGGATTGGCTAGGCTTCACAAGGAGCAGGGGGATACGACTTTGGTTCTGGTTAATACAATCAAGCATGGGCAGGCCATTTTAG
>Ga0315293_10001431_pt1 | contig 23187 bp, 28 predicted proteins | sample YL17G13_20_MG_FD_203071 | JGI IMG/M metagenome (GOLD analysis project Ga0315293, IMG submission 203071) | Sediment microbial communities from Yellowstone Lake, YNP, Wyoming, USA - YL17G13_20 | ecosystem: Environmental > Aquatic > Freshwater > Lake > Sediment | place: USA: Wyoming | collected...
ATGAGGAGATGATGAAATCCTTGCTGGATTGCCTGCCCGAGCTGGAACATCATCCGGCGGTTCTTGAATTGGGGTGCGGAACGGGCAATCTCTCTCTGAAATTGCTGGATAAAAACCTCTCCTGCGAACTGACGGCCATTGACCTGGTCCAGGAAATGGTCCGGACATGCAGGGCGAGGTTGGATCCGTATTCCCATCGAGCCGAGATATTTTGCGCAAACATGATTAGGTATAGAAAAGACAACTCTTTTGACTATGTCTTTTCAAACCTGGCTCTCCATTATCCAGAAACAAACAAGAAGAAACTGGCGGTCTGCCGAAATGTCTATCAATCGTTGAGGCCGGGGGGAGTATTTGCCTTCTCAGCCATGTTGGCCGGCGACTCAGCAACGGCTGCGGAAGAAATCTGGAAACACTGGGAGCGGGATGTGATTCAAAACGGAGTATCCAGGAAAGAGCTTGACGAATGGTACAGGACTCATCATCGGAGTGATCATCCTGTGTCCTATGCCTCATGGCTTAAATGGCTGCATGAATCGGGCTTCAAGCATTGTGATCTTGCATGGAGTAGAACCATCTTCGGCACCATATGGGCCATAAAGCCGTAGGCGAAGGATATGATCTTCAAGAACCCCAGGTTTTTAGCAGCTTGGGCGTTTATTTTGTTCTTTGGATTTTTGGTTTTCCAATTTTTACATGAATGTGGACACGGGTTTGGGTCTAAGATTCAAGGTTATCATATCAGCACAGGATTTGATAAAGTTGGCGATGTTGGAAAGTGGCCGAGTGATCCTGATTTTCGGATAAAAAAAACGATCCAAGGAAGATGGAATCTGAGCGATTTTCTTGGTCCCTTGGTCAACTGGATATTTGCCCTCGTTTTCACCGCAATTTACCTTAAGCAAAGAAGTTTTAACAGCGTAACGTTGCTCTTGGGGGCTGGAGCAACCATAAATGCGTTAATGAGGCTCTTTCCTATGCTCATGTTTTTTGTCGCTGCCCTCCAAGGGCGGTTTGTCCTTGAAGATGAGACAGCCTTGGGGTTGTCGGCAATTGAGGGCACGAAATTTCCAATGCCATATCTGGATTTTAAGAGTCTTGGTTCAGCGCAGTCCGAGTTATTCCTTTCTGAACCAAGAATTTATTTCTGGCCGATTGTATCTATAGTGATTTCACTCGCTTGTTTCCTTCTCATCTATCGCCGGCTTAAGCAACTAAGTGGGCAGATAATGGGCTCGCGGTTTGCTCAAGCGATGTTTATTCTGATGCCACTTCTGATATGGCTGCCTGCGTTTGTTGTTGTCAATAAACTGGACAACTTGATACGCCTTAATTGGCAATATTCGCGAAATAGATTGGTTAGAAGCAGATATAATTCAAAAGGATGCCTTCTCATTTGAAGCTAATTCGACGGCCAAACAAATTTTCAAGGAGCGACATTCAAAAAGCTTATCCAAGAAAAGATGATAATAGTATGGTCAACAGAAAAACCGTCCATGTCATTCCTCAAGCTAGGAGAAAGATGAAGGAAAAGTAGCAAAGAATTGCGTCAGATTTAGAAGGAGGTTTTTTGAGAGCTTATGCTCTCCTATCTCCCACCCTGCTAGCGTCGTCTGATCGACACCAAGCTGTTCGGCAAGCTCCTTCTCGGTAAGCCCGTGAATCCGCCGGTATTCTCGAATCTTTTCTACCAGGTTCTCTGTTTCTTTTACGAACGGATCGGGGCCTATGAACTCGATTAATTCCGGAATTGGAGTCAAAGAGGGCTTGAATATATTACATGGTCCGATGCGAATTGGGCGCGCATAAGGGACACAGTAGATATGCCGGCTGTTCGCGAGAGGCGGTTGAAAGGGAACTAAAAATGTGGTGGCTTTCCCCAGCCGGCGCAAGAAAGCCGCCAATTTACAATCTTTTTTAATTTCCGAACAGCATGTAAATATTTTTAAAGCCTCTATGCATATGCTTAAATGCCTCAAGAAGGTTCTTTAACATGCGACCAAGATGCTTTATCTCACGCCTCGGCAATAAATCTCTTATAGAATAGATGCCCAGATTTAAAAATAAGTTTCATGTTCTTTTGCGAGATTCCCTTCCAAGATCAGCGAGCCCCTTCTCGATCAAGGCAAGGAACTATTACTGGAAGGCCTGGAATGTGAAGTTAGACTAAACGCCTTGGATGCGCTATAGGAACTATTGGCACAGCACATTTTGCTTAAATGAATAAGGAGAATATTCAGAGATACATAGAGAAATATGTTAAGTATTTTATTGTCAATAATCAACAATAAATTGTGCCTTTATTAATATTTTACGCGTTTGGAACTCGATTAGTCCCGTTATTTGAGCCAAAGATGGCTTGAATTGTTTATATGGTTCAAAGCAAATTGGGAGCATATAAATGACATTGTGGGAGGGAGTCTAGAATGGCCGATGAAACGAAAGAGAATGTTATCAAGCGACAGGAACTTTATGAGCAAGTTATGGAATGTCGATGTAGGACTGGCAAAAATATGCAAAAAATTTAAAATCCCTAGACCACCGCACGGTTATTGGGCTAAGTTGAAATATGGAAAGAAGGTCAAACCCGCGGCCCTGCCGGCGTTGAATCCTGGGGAGCCGGATGAGCACATTCTATTTCTATGGGACAGACCAGTTAGGTCCGCAATCGTCGATCCGGAAATTAAGCAAAGAATTTCAACTGACCCGCCCCCACTCATTGTACCACCTGTGAAGTGAAAATCCGAGGCTGATCTCTAAGCCCTTGTCATACCGGTCCAGGGCCCTCTGCCGGCCGGGGATATGCCCAGGCTGTGTCACCCAGGCCCAATCCTGCCGGCAGTGATTGAATTCGTGATCAGCGATAATCATTATTCCCGGCCGCGTTGACTCATTGATTTTGTTACTGAGATGATGTCGTTGCCTCAACAAAATGTTACCGAAAAAGGAGGGCAACGATGGTCAACCGGATCAGCAAGCACGCTCGGGAGGAGCTCATCGGAGCTCTAAGAGAGCGTTATCGAGATTCGTCGAGGATTCAAAGGACCAAGATACTGGATGAGTTCAGCGAGTTGACGGGATTCCACCGAAAGCACGCGATTCGTTTGCTCAGGAGGCAAGCAGGTTGCAGCAGGCCCAGGCGAGGATATGGGCGGCGTGTCTACGATGAGGCTGTCAGGGAAGCTCTTGTCGTCGTCTGGGAAGCCGCGGACAGGATATGCGGCAAGAGGCTAAAAGTCATCTTGCCCAACCTGGTAGATGCGATGGAACGGCATGGCCACCTCCGGCTTGACCCGGAAGTACGGCGATGCCTTCTTATGGCAAGCGCCGCAACGCTGGATAGGCTCTTGAGGCCAATCCGGAAAGTAGCGAAGCCCCACAGGAGGAACCGGCGGAGGCCCAAGAAACCGAGCAGCCTTATCCGTGTCCGAACGTTTTCCGACTGGAACGACCCTCCGCCCGGGTATCTGGAGATTGATTTTGTCGAGCACAACGGGGGTATGACGGCCGGAGCCTGCGTGCACAGCCTGGCTTCCGTCGATATATGCTCAGGTTGGGTAGAAGGCGTTCCCCTGCTGGCCAAAAGCCAGGCGCTGGTTGTAGAAGCTTTGGAGGCCATGCGCCGACAGCTTCCTTTTCCCATCCTGGGGATTGACTCCGATAACGATAGCGCCTTCATTAACGATACGCTACTTGCCTATTGCCAAGATAAGGGCGCTGAGTTAACCAGGTCACGGGCTTATCGAAAAAACGACCAAGCCTGGATCGAGCAGAAGAACGGGGCGGTCATCCGCCGTTTCGTCGGTCATGATCGTTACGCGGGCGTCGTCGCCGGCCAGGTCCTAGCCCATCTGTACCAGGCCGTCCGGCTCTATGTGAACTTTTTCCAGCCCTCATTTAAGCTGCTGGAGAAGGAGAAGCACGGCGCGAAAATAAGAAAATGCTACGAAAAGCCAAAGACCCCGTGTGAACGTCTCTTGAGCCATCCGGCTGTACCTGATGAAGTGAAGGAAAAGCTGGAACTGCAGCGAAGATCCCTCGATCCGCTGGCGTTGCTTCATCGTATTCGGGAACAACAGGCGGCCCTGGCGGCCTTGGCTTCCCGCGAGAACAGCATGACAGGACCGGCCGGCGAGGGTCTGGAGCAGTTCATGAAGCAGCTCGGGGAGCTGTGGCGTCAAGGAGAGGTGCGTGCCACCCATCGCACTTCGCCCAAGAAGGCCCACTGGTGGCGCACTCGCAAGGATCCGTTCGAGTCGGTCTGGCCGGACATCCTACTTTGGCTCCAGGACACGCCTGACGCCACGGCCAAAGAACTTTTCGAGAGGCTCCAAAAGGAACAGCTGGGTTACTTCCCGAACGGACAGCTACGAACGCTGCAACGCAGAGTGCGGTCGTGGCGACACGTGATGGCCAAGGGCCTTGTCTATGCCGGCCTGGACGCACCCTTTTTGTCCGCAGACGTCACTCAGATGGGGCTAGACAAGGTGCAAACTCTTCGGTAACATTCCTGATTGAGGCAACGGGGGGGACGGAATAATGCTTGACGTTCATCAAATTCGGCCATCTTGCCATCAGCCTGGACGTCCAGCCCGGGCCTCGAGCCGCTCGGCGTACCGGTCCGCCGCCTCTTGCCGGAAGGAACGAATCTCTTCCCGGTCCTGGGGCATACAGCCGGGACAGAATATCCCGACGTGCTTTTCATAACCGGCCACTTGGCCCGGGCGCAGCTCTGCCCCGCACTTCCGGCAATCCCCGCCATACTTAAGCGTGATCGTTCTCATTTTTTTACAGCACGGTCCATCATGTACTGCCTGAAGGTCAAGTCTCGCGGGTTGATATATCCCTTGCCTCTTACTGGCCCCTCCTCTTCGGGCTCGACCTCCTGACCCGTTGTTCTGTCAACCTCTATGCCCAAAGCTTCAAGCGTGTCGAAAAAGTAGGAAGGCTTTGTGATATCGTCCAGTATGATCCGAATCCGGCTTTCAAGGCTCCGCCACTTGTTCACCATCAACGCCGGCCAGACCTGGACCGGCGCCAGATCCCCGATACAAAGCCACTCGTTCTCATCGCCGGCGCTGAAGGTGGCCAGCGTATCGCCAAAAATATCCGCCACAAGTTGCGGAACGAATTCAAGCCAAAAGCTTTCCTCTATAAATACCCAGGCTTTTTCGATGTCTTCGCTTTCCACTCGAGGCAATAAAGGCAAGTCCGGCCTGATCCTAACGGCCGGATAGACCTTGCCGGCGAGCTCGAGGGTTTCAATATCGGCTTTTTTCATGATGTTAATTAAAATTCCTCTTCATGCCCGCATTCGGGACAAACGGCTATGGCATGATAAGTGCGGCCTTCCGTTTCACAGCGGTATCTCATGCCCTTGTGTCCACAAATGCAGGTCATTTCCTTTGCGACCTGAGCATCAATAGCTTGAGCCTTATAACTCGGTTCTTTGTTGAGTAGCATTTAGTCCTCCTTTTAGCCTCATCGGTAGCGGCTTAACCGCTAGACCGCCCCCGTGAGCGGTTTCGGCCTTTAGCCATCAATTCCCCAGGGAGCCTTATCATAGCCGGGAAGTCGGCTGATGTTTCGATGCCTGATTGCCTGCACGATGACATAAGCTTCCGTTTGTTCATAATCATCAGTTTCGCAAGACTGGTAATCATAACAATCGCAAGCCTTGAGGATTACGACGGGGTCGGCCGAAGTGTTCCAGTCATCAGCGAATTTAGGGGCTGCTGTCTTTTCGTTGTACCTTGTGTTTATGCTCCTATAGTTTTGCTCCATGAGAACCTGACCGAGCCTTCCCCTGTCTCCGTTAGAATAAAAAACCTCCTCCTTGTAACGGTAAGAGAAAGAGTCGGCCTCAAATTTCGGACGGGCCGAATTAATGAGAGTCGCTATGTGCTTATTGCTTAAAAGGAAGGCTGACATTGAGGTTTCCTCCCTTCCTCCTGGATTTCCTCCGTCTGGCTTACATCAAAGACCGTGCCGATAAGAAAGCGGACCTTTTCGCCGTTTCGTTCCCGGGGTTCGAGCTCGCTTTCTTTAGGGAGGCCTGTCGGTATCCAGATCATAAAGCCGTGCTCGCCCCGCTTGACTTGCCGGCCTTGCCTCCTCCATTGATTATAGCCTCCAAGCATCGTGACGGAGGTCTGGCCGGCCTGGAAAGCTATCAGCGCTTGGTTGTAGAGACTCAGCATATGGCCTTCACAAGTGGCCAGCCCGGGCAAGCGGCCGGCGAGCTCGGCCCGCTGCTCTTCCTTCATGCTGGCCAGCGTCTTGACCATTCCCCTAAAGTTGGCCCTCCGGCGCTGGGCTGCCTCCTGCTGCTCCGGTGTCGGCTTTCTCACCTTGCCCCCCGAGCGCCAAAGTCGGCTAGAATAGCGTCGAGTTCGTGACCGTCGCAGTCGCCATACTTGCCATTGATGGTAAGGTCGACCAGGTTGTCGCCTTGAATGTCAGCCCGAAGGTGCCGGCCGGATAGACTGGAGCATGGCCACGAGCTCCCCGGGCGGTGTGCCCAGCGATGAGTATCGTCCGCGGAAAGCCAAATTCTGCAATTGCCTTTTTTCCCTTGCATTCTCATGGCTGCCTCAATAAACCTTGTAGCCGGAAGTACAGAAGTAAACTCCGACCTGGAGGTCATCATGCTGCTCCATTGCCTTGACTAAGTCGGGCCAGTCCCATCGGATTTCCTGCTCCGTAAGCATTCTCAATTCCTCCTTTAGGTCTCGGAGAAAAAGAGGTCCCGAAGATTTTTCCATTGATTTATCCTCCTCACCTAAATTGTATGGAGATCAGAGAATTGAGGAAGGATATTAGAAAACGTTGAGAGAGTAGGATAAATGGAGAGTTAAGAAAATGAATCCAGGTTATCCATGGGGCTGGGATCGACCCGTGCCTGGCCGGCGCCGGCGCCATGGAGGGGATCGCCTTTTAGGTCGAACGTCGCATAAGTGACATTGGGTCAACTCGTATTTGTCTGATTCTGCTGTATTTAACCCGCTTTCATCAATTACTACTAAATCAATAGGAATAAGGGGGGGGCTCGTACCCCGGGACTCCGGCCGGGCTCCCTGGATAGTATATCTATCCTATATACATTCTTGCCACCTCTCTTAAACGATCCCTTCCCAAAACTATTTTAAAATATTTTACGCCCGAAAAGTGCCAGTTACCAGGAAGCTACATACCCACATCATTATCACCCTTGATACCGCTATTTATCCTTCTAAGTGGCCTATTTCTATTATTGTACATATCCAGTATCCAGCTACGCAATCTTCAAATATCGTGAGTTAAGCTTGTCAATCCCCTGGGATATTAACTCTCTCAATGATTTTGGTGACCGTTAACACCTGCTCTCCATTACTGTTTTGACCTCCAGCAAAGTGCGAAAAAACTCTCTATTTGGTAGTCTCCGGCGAGTCCTCGACCGCGGGTCAAGGATTGAATAGCAGAGCTGGCAGCAATACTGCCAAAGCAGGGGGTTTTTCGCCTTTTGCGCTGGCTCGCAACCTAACAAAAGCGAGCGTAGATCATTCCCTGAGCTGGCACATAAACAAGCCAAAGTGAGCGCAGATCACCCCTTCGGTCTGCACAAAATCAGGCTAAAGTGAGCGGGTGTCACACTTACGGCATAGGGCCTATTTGAGCGGCTAGAATTAACAGGCGGCGTGGTCCTCGCCCAGTTGGCTTGCCGGCCCCGAGATAATAGATTTTAGGGCTTCTGAGTGGCTTATTACTGGCCCGTTGGGAACAAAATTGCCAAAGCAGGAAAAATTATTAACACGCTGAAAAGGAATTTCCCGACGCTCTTAGAAAGAGGGGGAGGCATGCTAGCGAAACTTGGCATTTAACAGAAAGCTCGCAAAATCTCCCTAGCAATCTCTAGGGTGACATCAGTTTTGTATTCAACAAATATATCTATTTTGGTACTGAACTGGAGTCTCGGAGTCTGAGCCTCCCCTAGATTTTCACATCAGTGATATATATTATTGATCCTCGTTATCTTTTTTGTCCATATTAAAAAATTCTCTCTGAGTCCAAGTCCACATATCGAGGATAATTGCTTTTCTCAAATGATATTTCCGTTCCAGCCTTCTTGAATGCTTTTCGAGGCTTTGGCCATTAGATATTAGGTCTATAATCTCACCGAACAGGCTGTTGAATGTTTTAATATTTCCAAATATTTTTCTTATAGTGATATACGGATCCGAATCATTGAGGGGCTCTATAAACTCGAGGTATCCCTTTTTTATTGCCCGTTCAAGTTTAAATAAGATAATAGATAGTTCAACCCTTCCTTTTCCATATGGCCGAAGGTACTTGTCAAAATAATACTTAACATATTCATCTTCTTCTTCAGCTTTAGCCAAATCATAAACTATTTCATCCCCTCGTTTCTTAGTTCTATATTTTTGCATCCTATTGTAAAGAATCAAATTATCTGCTCCGATACTTTTCTTTTTATTATCTTCTTCCATATCTCTTTACCTGTCACAAAAAGAGGCAATGGATTAATTTCATTTTGGTATCGATTATATCATTGAAGGAGATGAATATTAATCTGGAGAAAATATGATTAAAAACAACCTGAAAATGGAAAGATTTAAAAGAGGAAAGACACAGATCGTGCTTTTTAAAGAAACAGGCATATGGCCATCCAAGATCTCCTATATTGAGAATGGATATGTGAAAGCATCGAAGGAAGAAATAGAGAAACTGGCAAATGCCTTAGCCGTAAGCAAAGAGCTGTTATTTCCAGAAAATTGAAAAATACCGAAGAGGCCTACATTCCCTGTCTCATGGGAGATTTTTAAGGATTTGCCTTAAGGAAATGCGATGGGGAAAAACCTAGAAAAGCCGAATAGCCCGAGCCCAGGTATTATCATTATTGCAAATCGCATTGTTGATTCTGGGCTCCTCGCCCAAATGAAAGGATCAGAGCTTAAGGTTTACCTTGCTATTGCTCGGCATAGGAACCAGAAATCAAAGCAATCATTTCCCTCCCTTTTCGAATTGGCAAGAGCTCAAGGCCACGTATCCGCTTTAATTTATCAGAACCTAAAAAACTGGCTTGCTGGACGGCACATAGAAGCCAGGGATGGCCGGCGGCTAAGATTTCGAAGCAGGCGATCATGAGTGGCCGCAGGAAGGGGGAAAAAGAATATTGTCCCCCTCATGTTCGGTTGTATTTCGCCATGCTTAATTCTCTCGCCTGGCACTATCTTCCATCGAACGCCAAAATCCTACATATCGAAGTCCTGAAAGAATGGGCTGGCGGAGATAAAAACAATATCAAACTGAGTTATTCGGTTATCAGAACGCGGCTTGGATTCTCATCCCCGACGACCTCCCGAGCCTTGATTTATCAAGAAAAATTTGGTTTTCTCAAAAAAGTGCATGTTGGCGGGCTCTTTAAATCAACATCAATCTATGGCCTATCCCAAGATTGGCAAGAAATTAAATCAATCCGTGATGTAGAGGCAGCAGCCGCGGCCGCCATCAAAGAGATCCATGCTAGAAGAAAAAGACAAGATCAGAAAAAAGAAAAGACCCTACCTGGTAATTATAAGTATGAACAGAAACTAACGCGAGAGAAGAGTCGAAAAAATGCTGCTACAACGTTAGAAACTAACTCGACAAGGTTAGAAACTAACCCGAAGCAGGGTTAGATATGAACGCGATACAAGGTCAGAAACTAATGTTGACTTTGACGGCAGTGGTCTACGAGGCCCACCTCATTCTTTTTCCTGTTCGTAACAGCCCGATACAACGCGATACATTCGAATCGGAAGCATACAACTTCCCCAGGGAAGGTTGTTTTTAATTTGCGAGGTGGTGGAAACATGACAAAACAAAAAGCTATTTATTTGAAGTGTATAGATTGCTCGGGTGGAGATCGAAAAGATGTGTTGTTCTGTTCACTTTCAGAGTGCTCTCTTTGGGAGTACCGCTGTGGATGCCATATTTCTTCGGTGAAATATCGGGCCAAGATTGAACGGGGCTGGGAGAGTCATCGGAAAATTGCGGAGGAACTTCAGCGAGATGGCCTGGATATGGCTTTTTTTCTCAGGGGAGCCCAGCAGGCTCGTGTTATTTCAAGTAATAGCCAGGAAAAGGTCAAAGATAGGGGGGATAAAGTCAGCCAGGGAGAAGTCGGTTTCGTTAGCGAATCGAAAGCAGGCTGTTTTTAAGGGTATTTGGAGAACCTCGGAGTGAGAACTGCGCGCTTAATGACTGTAGCTGAATTGAGCGACGCGCTCCAACTCCACCCTAAAACTATCTATGCCTGGAAGCAGCAAGGCAAGCTGCCTTTTATTAGGCTGAATGGCCGGATTCGTTTTGAGGCAAGTGAGGTTGATCGACTGATAGAAAATGCCAAAATAAAGCCAATATTTAATTGTCCTCATTCGTTTGAAACACCGCCGGTAGCCTATGATAAGATGCTCCTGAAAGGAGAAGGCGCTTTGAGTAATAAAAGCTCAAGGCGCGTCAATTACTCTTTTGGAGCAATCTATTCAAGGAGGACAAAACAAGGCAAAGATAGGTGGTATCTCGATTATCGGGATATCAGGGGAAAAAGGATCCAAAGGGTCATCCGGCAAGCCGTATCCCGTCAACAGGCCGCCATTGCGCTTCAGAAGGCCGTCCAGGACGTATTCAACGCTCAGCACAATATCAAACCCGCTCCCAGGCCAGTTTCATTTCCAGAGCTAGCCGATCAATACCTTGAGCGTTATGCCAAGACTAACAAAAGAAGCTGGAAGACAGATAGAAGCTACATCAAGAGCATGACAGAATACTTCGGCGACGCTCCTCTTGCGGAAATTTCTTCCTTCCACATCGAAGGCTACAAAGCAGAAAGGCTGAAGCAGAATGTAAAGACATCTACAGTCAACCGCTGCCTGGCCGTCCTCAGAAGGATGTTTAACCTTAGCGTTGAATGGGGCTATCTCCAGGAACATCAAAGGCCAAAGTTCAAGCTATTCTCTGAGAAGGACAACCGGAAAGAGCGCATCTTAACTCAGGATGAGGAGACAAGGCTTTTTCAGGCCAGTGCTCCCCATCTGAGGCCAATTCTCACCCTGGCGCTTCATACGGGCATGAGACTGGGTGAAATACTCAGCCTCACCTGGGCGCAGGTTGACTTAAGGAAGGGTCTTATCCGCGTTGAGAGGACAAAAAGCGGGCTGAGCAGGCTTATCCCTATCAATACGTCTCTCTACGGCGTTCTAGAGGCCATTAGAGGCCAAAGCAGCGGCGCTTTCTTGTTCAGAAACGCAAAGACGGAGAAACCGCTTGGTTCAGTCAAGACGGCCTTTAAAGCAGCTTGCCGGAGAGCCGGCATCAACGGCCTTAGATTTCATGACTTGAGGCACACTTTTGCCAGCCGCTTAGTCGAACGCGGAGCAGATCTCATAACGGTCAAAGAGCTTCTTGGGCACAGCTCAGTGAAGATCACAGAACGCTACACACATTCTCAGAGCGAGCAGAAGAAATCCGCTGTGGCTCTGCTTGCCGGGCCGAGCATAGAGAAGGCCGGTTCTGAGGAAAATCTGTTACATATTTGTGACACGGCAGGCGCAAGAAAGCCCAAGAAAACTGGAATCCCTTTGTATTCAGCTAATTGAGGGATGAACCGGATGGCCGAGCATCGGACTGTGGATCCGAAGGTTGGGGGTTCGAGACCCCTCACTCACCCTTTCAAATTTTCCCCATATAATCTTTAATATCAGCGGATTTTATCGGGCCGGGCTGCTTTTTCACTCTCAACCGCCGTCAACCGATTTCAACCCATTTCTATACTAAACCCGTCGCAAATCTTGACATGCTTTTATGCCAGATCTGTTAGACTCACTCGAAAAATCAGCATCCGCCATTGTCCCGAGTTATCCCCCGTTTTCCAGAAAAATCCCGCAAGAAAGTCGAGACCTAATGGAATGCTTACTTTAATAATTGCAGTTATGGTCTATTCAAAGTAAGGTTTTGATGTGCGCGATAATATCTTCAATAGTAGGAGCACAAAATACGCGCATTACTTTTTCTGGATGTGATCTGTTATAGTTCATTAATACTGCCTGCGCACGATGTGTAATTGATACAAGATTAGATAAAATAACAAATGGATGTTCTGCGGCTTGTGCCTCAGGAATATATTTTTCAATTTGTTCACTCGACAAATTAGGCCCGCGCTCGGGGCTTATATAATGAAGCTGAATAATGTATTTATTTCCTATTTTATTTTTAATCTCATATCTCATCTGATCCCCAGATCCGGTCCATCCCGCTAAGCCCGATTCATGAATTGCCCGTAAAAAATACTTTTTATATTCATTAAACATGATAGATTTAGCGTCTTCAATGTGGGGAGAATAAAGCGAAGATAATTTAATTTCCCTTGATGTTGATTTAATTTCTTTTAGCATACTATATTTTGATGACATAGTTATTACTAAAAAAATAAATGAAACAATAAATAACACAAGAAACACATAGGCTAAAGGATTTTTCCAAATCTCTTTTGGATTGGCAATAATCATTGAGGCTAAAGTGCTTCCTAGAATTGCCTCAATTAAATATAAAAAATCGGTCCACACATTCTTTATTGAGAGATTTTTCAGTTCGTGTTCATTTACTAAATAATACTCAAGTTCTCTTCCATATATTCTGACATCAAATATTCCTGGCTGCCCCCAAAATCCTCTAAATTCGGGCATATTATTTATCCTTGAGCTCAAGGCTAAGATTAGGATATTTCTTTTTCAATTTATCGTAGACAATACTTTGAATATTTTTAATGTCTTGTAGAGATGGTTTAGTCATATTAGGATTTTGCTCAATTATCCATTTCAGAAGAATATCTAAAACTTCAATCCTGAATTCATTCTCTACGATCTGGACGGCATCGACCCCACTAATTTTTATGCTCATTTTCTTCTCCCAATGATTGGATCATATCAACCCTCCCTAAAAGACTTTTCTTAGTTTATTCGACAACGAATTGGGTTGTCAAGAAGGTGGTGACCTGAAAGATTTTTTCCGGGGGAAATATATCCAAGATATAGGCGCCGAAGAAGTAGAGCGGCATAAAGCTAAGAGGCGGGCCGAAATTTCGGAATTCACAAGCCGACAAATCACGCCGGCCACAGTCAACCGGGAGGTTGCCTGTTTGAAGACGCTTTTCAATAAAGCTGCCGAATGGGGCCGGATTGAAAAGAGCCCGATTCAGAGAGTCAAGAAATTTCGGGAGCCTAATCTAAAAGAGCGAATCCTTAGCCGCGATGAAGCCCGAAGGCTCATTGCTGAGGCTGCGCCCCATATCAAGCCGATCCTTGTTTTGGCCCGGAATACCGGGATGAGAAAGGCAGAGATACTCAGCCTTAAATGGGAAAACGCCGATTTTATCAAGGGGTTCATTCTTATCGAAGAATCCAAGAGCGGAAAGTCCAGGACCATTCCCATGAACGCCCTCGTATTTGAGACGCTCAGGGGAATGGAGAAGCACTTCGACTATATTTTCTTCAATCCCCGGACCCACGGGCACGTCCAGGATATTAAGACCGGCTTCAAGGCTGCCTGCCGGCGCGCCAAAATCAAGGAACTCATGATCCATGATCTAAGGCACACAGCGGCAACCTGGATGGTGGGGGCCGGCGTTGACCTGGTCACTGTTTCGAAGATTCTGGGCCACAGCTCGATCCAGATGACCATGCGTTACGCCCACCCGACGCCGGAGAACATGCGACTTGCGGTTTCAAAACTGGCTAAAATGCTGAGTGCTGATCGAATTCAGGAAATATCCATCCCAACTATGGGATCCGAGGAATATTATCCACGCCATAACAATTAACTGTATTCTTGATTAGTCTTTCGTTTGCCTTTCTATCAATTAATTAATATAATACTCACCTCTTTTCGCGATTCCAGGGGAGGCTTTTATGCAAAAAATCTTACTAATAATTTTAGGTTGGCTACTCGGAATATTGAGTCCTATTCTCCAAGAAAAAATGCAACAAAAGCGAAATACAAAAAAAATATCAGCCGCGATTATCACCGAATTGAACGACCTTGAATATCGACTCATGTTCCTTGCGTTTGGCTTGTTTACTCATATTGGAAAAATGAATAAAGATTTCCTCTCATGGGCAGCTTCCGTAAAAGAGAACTATTCTGGGCCATTCGTAAACGAAGAAACGAATAATGCGATTGTAAGGCTATCAGCGCTCTCCGATGACGAAATAACCCGCCTTTTTCCCGACAGATCCCAAACCAAAGGACTAAGAATGAGCAAAATGATGATTCCCTTTACACAAAGCAAGGTAGATTCGTTAACGCACTTCCCGACAGACTTTCAGAAACAAATATTTTCGATTCTTAGCCAATTATCCTATTTAAATGATAATATTGATTTTTCAATGGAAGATTTTGATAGAATGCTTGATCCTGATATAGATCGCGAAAACTGGTGTATCCTCCGCGACAATATTATTGAGCGTTGGCAAGCGATGGGAAACCGTGCTCGACAGATTGCAGATAAGATAAAACAAATCCGGATTAAATACTCGGATTGAATCTATGACGTCAGAAAGTCGACAATACCTTTCCAGAAAGATCTATAACATCAACATATTTTAACAATTATAGCGACCAGATCTCGGACTGTGGATCCGAAGGTTGGGGGTTCGAGACCCCTCACTCACCCTGCCTTATTTACTTCTAATATCAATCCTTTTCCCTGTTTCTTTCTTTCCGCTCCAATACCGTAGTTTACGCGCTTTTCAACCGAATTTGTGACATATTTGTGATATAGGAGGGTTTTAGTTTTCAGTTTAAAAAGTCTCGGCGGAATCCAGAGCCTATATTTTCAGATTGCCAGGCTCTTGCATACTTCTCTCTACGGGAGCTATATTAAATACCAGTTGGTCATACTTCTTTTTACGCTTAGGGATTTATCATTTTTTGAGTGGTCAATAAACCATGAAACTTTTCAAAGATGAATTGCTAAATCTCAAAGCTAGTCAAATATTGTTTGTCGTAAAAAAAATTATTTGGGTATTAGTATGGATTATCGTCTGGAGCATATCTTCTGGAGTAGTCCGCAAGTTCCTTCCTAATAAAGATATTATTATAGACCGCACTGAAGGAGGGAGTCCGATTGGGCTTCTTAGTATAGTTAGCCTGATTATAGGAGCCGTAATAACGCGTTTTCTTTATATGGGAGTTATTCTATTAAAAGAAAAACACTATGGTTTCTTTGATAGAGACCACGGAATAGATAGAGATAGAATTATTTATACGCTGCATAAAAAGCTTATAGATTTAAAGCAGGAATATCTTTTTAAAGAATATGAATATGAGATTAACTATATAATAAAATTGTTCAATATTAGAATGGGTTATTATACAACTGAAAATAATAGAACAATAGAAGAAATTAAATTCGTACGTAAGTTAGAAAATTGGGAGCGCTGGGGAGATCGCTATATTTCAAGCGGAATTTTAAATAGGATAAATGATGTTTATAATGAAAATAGTAAATCATTTCCAGATAAATATGAAATTGAACTAATTTGTAATCCTTCATTTTCTAATCGTCAAAAATATAAAGTTAAGTTCGAAGTTAAGTGTAATCTAGGTTCCAGCTTTACAGTTTATTCGAATGAGAAAGGAACTTTTTTAAAACAAGATTCTATTCGAGGCTCTAAAACCAGTAGGATCAACCCCGAGCTAATATCGACTAATGAAATACAAAAATGGTTTAAAAAGCTGGATGAATCACACAACTTTTGGAGCAGATATTTCTAAGTGATTCTCTTTTTCATAATAATATTCCCCAATAAACTAAGGTCCGGAAAAACAGATTAAACCTAGAACTCTAGATATTCATGCGTTATAATTATAAAAATGGTCAATTATATAAATATAATTGAGGAATAAGTTATTAAGAAGCCAGCTAAAGATGAATATACTAATCATCGTACTCAAATAATAGAATTAATAAAATGCGAATTGGACTGACCCCCAAATAAGCTTCTGCTTATCGCTCAGATAGGATAGCTTAATCTTCCTGGCGGCAAAGTCGTAGCCGCAGTCGCACCGCTGCGCACTGTCAGGGTTGATGAGACCACAGGCTGGGCAGATCATGGAAGCCCCTTATTGCTTGAATTATAATCTGTGTCGAATCTCAGCTGCATCGGGGTCCGATGATTAGAATTTGCTTTTTCCGCTCGCGACGAATTCCCGCTCCGGGCGATGCCCCCCTTCTTGATCTCCGGAAGTTTTGCAAACAGGCGGTCGAGAAAATAACGCTTGGAATCGGAGATGTCCCATCCAGAGAGGAAGGTCTCGGAGACACGGTGCTGGCGCAAGAAACGCCAAAGGATCTTCCTGCGCTAGAATGACCTAAGCGTCGCGTCATGGGCGAGATCCATAAATGACGCGGCCAGCTTCTGAGCTATCTCCATCCTATTCGCAAGGAGCTCCATGCCAGTTAAGGCGCCGGGTCAGCGGCGACGCGAAGCGCCCCCTAGTTCGGGCGTATTTGTCTTCAATATCCGTTGCCGGCACGCACCGCGATCACGAAAATCTTGCCACACGCACGGCAAGATACACGCACTGCCTGTTTTGAGTCAGGAACTAGAAGTTTTTGTCCGCACGCTATACATTCGATGACACGTTTTGGCGATTCTTTCTTCTCCCTTGGCTCTTGGGATGATGGAGTTGTTATGTTCCGGTGTTGTTCCGGCTGCCGTCGGAATATGCGGGCGAGAAATCGTTTCCATTGTTTCTTGCGCTGGGCGCGCCTTGCGTTGCGCTCTTGATCTTTCTGTTTCCGTTGTTTGTAAAAGGTAGCGGCCGCCAAATGCCCGCGCGCAGTACCCGTCAAATTCGCTTGCCAATCTTGTAGCCGTTGTTCGTAAAGGGCAGCGGCCGCCAGATGCCCGAGCGCAGTGGCCGTCAAATTCGCTTGCGCATCCTGTAGCCGGATGCTTCTGAAGGCGCACACGCGAACCATTACATCTGCGATGTCACGAGAGGAAAGATAGCCAATTTTGTAAGTGTATGTAACGACCTTGTCTGGTCTGGGAATGCTCCATTGAATGGATTCGTAACCGTTTAGCGTTAGCTTGCCCAATCCCAGGAACACAGTTGCGAAGTCCGTCAGGCGTTCGTTCTCACCATCATCCGGATACGCGATATTCTTATTGGCCAGAAAGTGATGCGTCAACTCATGGGCTAGTATGCCGCCCATGATGTGCGGCGTGTGCTTGTTCGTGATAGCAATCCTGACTCGACTATGGAACGGGCCATTGTAATGGATCATCCCCGGCGGGTCCTTCTGCTCGGACCAGTCGTGATCCCACGTCGTAAGCGGATTGGCTGGACCATCCCAATCTTCGATTACGGGCGACGATAGCGCGATGATGAAATCGGCGAGTATTCGCATCGCTTTATTGAGGGCGGCAGTCGAGCCTTGAGAGATGAAAGCGTAAAATTCAGGGGTCGGGTCGAAGAAGAAGTCGCGTCCTGTAGAAGGCCGATATAGCCCCAGTCTGAAGTTGAGAAAGCCGATCTGCGTGTTAATCCACTCAGGCGTAATCATTCCATTTATCTTCCAGTTCGAACAGTGTCTAGCTTATAGGAAATTGGTTTTCAGCTGCGCCTGCCTGCGGGCACCGTTACGCCTCGATGATCCCATCCAATTTTACCATATCGAGCAAGCGATTTTTCAAACCTATTGAAGAGAAAGAGAAGAGAAAGGTTGATAAATACAGCAGATAATTATAGATTATTCTGAGACGTAGAGGACTGGTTGAATAATGAGTGCTGGAGCGGTTAATGGCTAAGATAGATGATGTTATCGAACTACTTAAATCAGGGAAGCTCGTTCAGGCAAAATCCATTCTTGAGGAAATCATAAAGAACGATCCCACAAATATCGACGCGTTATACAACCTCGGAATGTATTTTACGGAATTGGGCCAGCCGGAAAAAGCCATCCCATTATTGAACCGTTGTATCGGGTTAAAACCTAATTTCGCCAATGCCTTCGTCGCTTTAGGTTTTGCATATGAAAGAACAAATAACCGCGAGAAAGCTAAAATATATTTCCTTGAGGCTATAAAGATAGATCCGAACAATTCCTATGCATTAAGAGACTTGGGCGGTCTCTTTGGGAAATCGTCAGAATTGGAGAAGGCAATCTATTACCTCGACAAGTCCTATCGAATTAATCCTTCAGATCCGATGACTGTCTACGGTCTTGGCCATATATATAAAATCATTGAAGAATACGAGAGGGCAGACGAATTCTTCCGAAAAGTTGTAGCTCTGGATGCGCCGGAAAAATTAAAGGACTTAGCCAAAGACGCTCTTAGAGAAATAGCGGTCAGCAATTTAAAATCAAAAGGCTTCCGAATCGATGCCGTTTTTTATCTCTTGGCCGCTTTGCAGCTTTTTAAGCAGAAGCGAGACGAAGAAGTTAGGAATATCTCATTTGAAATTGCTCTCAAAGGACGCGAAGGCCTTGATATTAATAATCCCCAAAAGAAATATAGAATAAAGCTCCTTGAGGGAGAGTATACCGGATTGCAGCTGGTGTGTTATATGTACGCCGGGTTTAAAAGAATAGATCACTCCTTAGATGTTGGCATTGATTTGGCGAAAGAATATCAATTCGCCATGAAATTATTCAGTTCTGAGGATGTCCATTGAACCTTGATCTGATTCAATCGACCAAAAACATCATTCAGCTTGCAGAAGACGTTAGCAAAAAGAAATTTCAGTTTGTCGAAAAACAGGATTTAGCCTACTTCGCTCGGGTAAAACCCGCTAGAAAGAATATGCCTTTCCATTTGATTTATTACAAAACCGAGCATAATGAATTGATTAATCATCTTGTTGTCCATGAATGTGGACATATCATAAGAATGTTTGCTGTGCCTGAGGAAAATCGGCTAATCCCCAAAACAAACAATGATACTAAAAGAACGTCCCTGACGGAGATTGAAGGAGATATCAACAAAATATCTTCGTCAATGCCTTTTAATCAGTTGGCTCAGATCGTAAATATGTGGTACAGCGGTACTGTTACTCAGGTTACCAATCAACCTCCTGATCTAATGATTGAAAAATGGATTCATGATGATTATCAGGATTTGAGAGAGTTGCAACTTCAATCCATAATAAAACAACACGATGAATCAATAGTTGCTTTATCTAATCGCGTAGCGCGTTTGACGCCCCGGAAAATATATGAGGTGTCAAACGTTATGAACTATTGCTTTTTTAAATATATGGGATTGTATCTCAATACGAATTTTCTTCAACCGTATTGGGATTTTAAATATAAAAGAAAGGGAGAAGAACTAGCGAGAATAACGCTAGATTATAAAGACGATTATCTAGGCGATTTAGAGATGATTAACAAATGGGCGGAGTATTTAGAAATCACAAATTGGTTTGCTTGGACAGATTTTGAAAACGTGCCACCGGATTATCAAAACCAGTTTTGAGGATACTAATGAATAAGTTGGAAGAATTAATCAAAAAGATTAAAAAGTTTCGCGATGACCGAGATTGGATTCAATTTCATAATCCCAAGAATCTGGCTGAAGCAATTATTGTTGAAGCCGGAGAACTTCTCGAAAAGTATTTATGGCTTGATCTTGATCAGGCCAAAGGACTAGATGAAAAGAAATTGAATAAGCTTAAAGAAGAAGTCGCAGATATCTTTATTTTCCTTCTCTATTTATGCGATGTTCTTAAAATCGATTTAATAAAAGAAGCAGACAAAAAGATATCTATGAATGACGATAAATACCCGGTAGCAAAAGCTAAGGGAACGGCTAAGAAATATACGGAGTTATGAAGCCGTGATTCTCTACACTGGAACCTCGCAGCAATTCATTCAAGATACGATCCAGAACCAAATCGCGGAGAAGCTTAAACTAGCGTTCTTCTATCACCTGCGCTATAATCCTTCGTCGGGAGAAGTAAACTCCTGGCGAAATTCTTTAAAAGCGATCTGCTTAATCTTTCAATATGCTAATCTGATGGATCACGGCGTTATCCTGGAATATCAGCTCCCTTTGAGTTCCCTTCGCTTGGATTGTCTGATTTGCGGTAAAAACAGTTCTTTAGTTGATAACGCGATCATAATTGAATTAAAGCAATGGGATAAATGCCAGGATGCCGATGGAGAAAACGAAGTTACCACCTGGGTTGGCGGGCAATTAAAAGAAGTGCTCCATCCTTCGGTCCAGGTCGGGAGATATAAATCGTATTTGCAAGACGTTCATACAGCCTTCTATGAAGAAAATCCCATCAGCCTTTTTGCCTGCACTTATCTCCACAATTACAACTACTATTCCTCCGACATCATTTTCTCGAAGAAATTCGAAAAATGTCTAATTGACTATCCTCTGTTCACGGCCGATGATGTTGAAAAATTAAAAAGTTATCTTTCAGATAAGCTTCAAAAAGGCGACGGTATTGATGTATTAAAGCGGATCGAAAAGAGCAAATATCGGCCGAGCCGGAAACTGATGGATCATGTAGGCAGCGTTATCAAAGGCGTACCCTCCTATACTCTTTTGGACGAGCAACTGGTTGTTTATGATAAAGTTATTTCTTTCGCCAAGGAGGGTTTTCACGATAAACAAAAGTCCACTCTGATCATTAAAGGAGGTCCAGGAACCGGAAAATCGGTTATTGCCATAAACTTAATGGCGGATCTTCTTTTGAAGGGATATAACGCGCATTACGCAACAGGTTCGCGAGCGTTTACTCAAACACTAAGAAAGATAATCGGAACGCGCGGGTCGGTACAGTTCAAATACTTCAATAGCTACACGGATGTCGAGCCGAATACTCTTGATGTTTTAATTTGTGATGAGGCCCACAGATTGAGAACGTCGAGCAATAACCGGTTTACGCCAAAAAAGAAGAAAGCTGATGAGGCTCAGATAGACGAACTGATAAGAGCCTCAAAAGTATCGGTCTTTTTTATTGACGATGACCAAATTGTTCGTCCGGGAGAAATTGGTTCGGTCGCATATATTAAAGAAGCGGCTAATAAGAATAAATGCAAGGTATTTGAATATGAATTGGAAATTCAATTCCGCTGTAGCGGATCAGACGCTTTCGTTAATTGGATTAACAATACTTTGGGAATCAAAAGAACAGCTAACGTTCTCTGGGATCTGAAAGAGGAATTTGATTTTAGAATCTTCGATACGCCGGAAGCTTTAGAAAGCGCCATTCGAGAAAAAGCCCAAAAAGGATTCACGGCTAGAATGACAGCGGGATTCTGTTGGCCTTGGTCCATGCCAGACGTGAACGGTAATCTCGAAGATGATGTCGTGATTAGGGGATATAAACGACCGTGGAACGCGAAGCCTGAATCTAAAAAGCTGGCAAAAGGAATTCCAGTCTCAAATATTTGGGCTAATGATCCAAATGGAATAAACCAAATCGGATGTATCTATACGGCGCAAGGATTCGAGTTTGATTACGTGGGAGTGATTATAGGGAATGATCTTACGTATGACTTTGAAACTCAATCCTGGAAAGGAATACCCGAGAACTCCGCTGACACGGTAGTGAAAAGATCAAAAGATCAGTTTTTACAGCTAACTAAGAACACGTACCGCGTTTTGCTTTCCAGAGGGATGAAAGGTTGTTATGTCTATTTCCTTGACAAGGAAACAGAGAAGTTCTTTAAGACTAGATTAGAATCATAGGGAGGCGACTGGAGGCCGGTCTTTCTCCGGCCTCCCGATTTCGAAATGACCGCCGTGAAGCGGGATATGCGCCTCATAAATAGAGACGGAAAAAGAAGATAATAATTCTCATTGGATTGTTTATTGAGGTTATGAAGACAGATTATTCTCATAATCCTTGACTTTATTTGCTATTTTCGCTAATATTTAACCTCCCCGCAAGGGATATTCCATAATTAGCTTTTTATAGGGATTTTTTATCTATGTTGGAAGAGACGTTCAAAGATCCGGAAGTCGAAGCGCAGCCGAAAAACATTCTGACTGGTTTTCGGTTCAGCAAGGAAAAGATCGATCCATTCCTGATCTTTTTTACTGTTTTTAGCAGTATTTTCATTATCCTACTGGCTATGAAATTCCGTATCTTTCAATTATGGTCGGAGTTTTTGAACAGCAGCCTTTTCCTAAAATACATGACCTATCCTCTCCTTTTCTCGGCTCTGTTTATCATCTGCGGGCTTCTTTTTCAAACCTATCTATGGTTTTTATATAAGCCGGTCGATTTGGACAAGGGTGAAGAGATCGATTGGCCGTTCATTACCGTTATCATCCCCGCTTATAATGAGGAAGATTCCTTAAGCGTCGCCGTTGATTCTGTGATGGCCGCGAGTTATCCCAAGGACAAGATCGAAGTCATCTGCATTAATGATGGTTCACAGGACCTGACTTACTACTATATGCTCCGAGCGAAGCAGAAACATGGGGATGTTATCAAGATCATCAACTTTAAGAAAAATCAGGGAAAGCGACGGGCGCTATACTCAGGTTTTAAGTCCGCCCGCGGCAGCATTATTGTTACGGTTGATTCCGACAGCAAGGTCGGCCGAAATGCTTTGCGAAATGTCATTCTGCCCATAGTCAAGGATAAGGACACGGCCGCTGTGTCGGGGCGCGTGTCTGTGCTAAACGAAAAGGACAATTTCTTGACCCGGATGATGACCATCCGTTATGGGGTATCCTTCGATTTCGGCCGGGCTTATGAAAGCGTGTATGGCGCAGTATTCACTTGCCCTGGAGCTTTGTCGGCTTATAGAAAAGACGTTCTTCAGAAGTTTATAAAGGATTGGGCCAACCAAAAGTTTATGGGCATCCCCTGCACGTATGGCGAAGACCGAGGCCTAACCACCTATGTCCTTAGCCTTGGATACCAGACCAAATATCAATCAAACGCCATTGTTTACACGATGGTCCCTGCTACGATCAACGGTATGAATAAAATGTATCTTCGCTGGGCGCGTAGTTCAATCCGCGAATCAATTCTGTTCGCCAGGTTCATGTTTTCGCCTTATCGGGAGAAAAACAAATTCTTGCCGATCTTTGACTTTATTTTTTTGAACATCCTTTATCCTTTTCAGATTATCTCCTTGTTCCTTATTTCTTATTCTTTCTTGGTCAATCCGCT
>Ga0315293_10001432_pt1 | contig 23166 bp, 17 predicted proteins | sample YL17G13_20_MG_FD_203071 | JGI IMG/M metagenome (GOLD analysis project Ga0315293, IMG submission 203071) | Sediment microbial communities from Yellowstone Lake, YNP, Wyoming, USA - YL17G13_20 | ecosystem: Environmental > Aquatic > Freshwater > Lake > Sediment | place: USA: Wyoming | collected...
GCATCGAGCCGCAGCGGCTGTGGGTGACGGTTTTTGCCGGCGACAAGACTGACAACCTGCCCAAAGACGAAGAGGCGTCGAAATTGTGGACAAAAGTTACTACGATATCAGCCGAGAGAGTTTTGTCTTTCGGAAAAAAAGATAATTTCTGGGAAATGGGCAATGTCGGGCCGTGCGGGCCTTGCAGCGAGATACATATCGACCTTGGTCCCGAGCGGTGCGATATGCAGGATGTGAAAGGCCACAAATGCGCCGTCAACGCCGGCTGCAGCCGCTTTATCGAGCTGTGGAATCTGGTGTTCATACAGTACAACCGCAATGAGAACAGCAGACTAAATCCGCTCAACGCCAAATATATCGACACCGGTGCCGGGCTGGAAAGAGTCGTTGCGGTGCTGCAGAATAAAAAGAGCAACTACGATACCGACCTGTTTATGCCGATAATAGACGCAACAGCCGACATTGCAGGCCATAAATATACATCACAGCTTCACAACAAAACCGACAACGCATTCAGGGTCATCGCAGACCATATCAGGTCGCTTGTCTTTGCGATAACCGACGGCGCAACGCCTTCAAATGATGGTAGGGGCTACGTGATTCGGCGGATACTCCGCCGCGCCTCGCGGTTCGGCAGGGAACTGGGGATGCATGAGCCGTTTATGTATAAGCTTGTGCCGGTGGTCGTCAATTGCCTTGGCGAGGCGTTTGGCGAAATAAAACAAAGGGCCGAGCATGTTTCAACGGTAATAAAATCGGAAGAGGCCGGTTTCGGCAGAACTCTCGACAGGGGCATTGAAATCTTCAACGCTGCGGCAGAGCGGGCAGCAAAGGACAACAAACAAACAATCAGCGGAAACGATGCGTTTCAGCTTTATGATACTTACGGCTTCCCGTTCGATTTGACAAGACTTATGGCTGAAGAACGTGGTCTGCGGGTCGATACGTCCGGTTTCGAGGAACGGATGGGTAAGCAAAGAGAACGTGCAAGAGCCGCTCAAAAGGATGTTTCGCTGCTGACGATGCTGGCCGATACGGAACTGCCGACAACAGAAGACCTGCATAAATATCATACAAACAACTGCGAGGGCAAAATAGTCGGCTTCATTGAAAACGGAGTTTTCAACAATCAGGGCAGAATCGAAAAAGGGGTGGAGATAGGCGTGGTCCTCGACAAAACCTGTTTCTATGCCGAGGCGGGCGGGCAGGTCGGCGACTGCGGGACAATCGAATCACAGGGCGGTCGATTCATTGTCGAGAATACCGCCAAAATCGCCAATTGCGTGATTCACAGGGGACGGCTGGCTGAGGGAACAATGGGTGTCGGCGATGAGATTAAGGCCATAGTCAGCAAGGACAGGGACTCCATCAAGAAAAACCATACCGCCACGCACCTTCTTCAGTGGGCGCTGCAGGAAGTTGTGGGCAAATCGGCAGCCCAGCAGGGAAGCTTAGTGGGGCCGGACTATCTGAGATTTGATTTTACATGTCCCAGCGCCTTGACGAGCGAACAAATGCGGGAAGTCGAGGTGCTGGTTCGTGCCAAGATTGCCGACGACCAGCCGGTTACCTGTGCGGTGATGCCGAGGAACGATGCGCAAAAACTGGGTGCGATGGCGTTGTTCGGCGAAAAATATGGAAATGAAGTCCGAGTCGTTGCAATAGGTGCCGAGGGAAAAGACAAACTGCAGGATGCCTTTAGCAGAGAATTTTGCGGCGGCACTCACGTCGACAGAATCGGCAGTATCGGCGGCTTTAAGATAATCAAAGAGGAAAGCGTCTCAGCGGGCGTGCGAAGGATTACCGCATTGACCGGCCATGGACTTGCCAAATATCTCGAACAGCGGAGTTCTATTGTCGATGAGCTTTCGACGATGTTAAAGGTTCCCGCCGAGTCGCTGACTGAGAGGGTTGAGCAGCTTGTAAAAGACAATAAGAAACTCGGCAAAGACTTAAAATCCGCATCGAGGCAGGCAGGGGCTGACGCAATGGCTGAAGCGAAACAGCTTTTGGATAAATGTGAAAAAATCGGCGATGCGGCAATAGTTATCGGCAGGCTTTCGCCGACCTCTGTGGACCAGGCGCGTGAAGCTATCGACATGCTCAAAAAGAAAGCAAAATCCGCAGTTATAGTTTTCGGCTTTGAGGATAACGGCAAAGTGATTCTGCTGGCAGGTGTTACGGATGATTTGATAAAAAAGGGTTTAAGGGCAGGCGACATTGTTAAAGAGATAGCCCCGATTGTTGACGGCGGAGGCGGCGGCAAGCCCGAAATGGCTCAGGCAGGCGGCAAGAAACCGGAAAAAATCGAGGATGCTCTTGCAAAGGCAGCGGAGTTTATAAAAAACAAACTTGGCGATGGAACATAGCAAAACATAAGGCAGGAAAAAACAAAAATCAATCAACCCTGTCGGCGGATTTTTATGCTTTTTACATGGGCGTCGAGGCCTTCGGTTTGGGCGATGCGGATAATATCGGCGGCGTTTTCGGTGAGTTGCTTTTTGTCAAATTCGATGATGCTCGTTGACTTGATAAAATCGTTGGAACTCAAGGCGCTGAAGAATTTGGCGGTCTGACCTGTCGGGAGAGTGTGGCTTGGACCTGCCCAGTAATCTCCCACGGCAACAGGCGTATAATCCCCGATAAAAATGGCGCCGGCATTTTCAATTTTGTCGGCGATTTTTCTGCTTTCTTTGCCGCACTGAATTTCCAGATGCTCGGCTGCAAAATCGTTGGCGAAATCAATCGCTTTAGCCATATTGGCTACAACCACAATAGCACCAAATTTACTCAAGGATTCCTGGGCATCTTTGGCCCGGGTTAGTGTTACAAGCTGGTTTTTCAGTTCTTTAAGAATATTTTCTGCCACCAGCTTTGAATCTGTAACGGCAATTGCAATGCTGTCTGCCGCATGTTCGGACTGGCTTAACATATCGGCAGCGACCCAGGCGGGATTAGCCTTGTCGCCGGCGATTATCAATACCTCGCTTGGTCCTGCCAAACAATCAATACCGACGTAATCGCCTGAAACCATTTTTTTTGCGGTCGTTACCCATTGATTTCCCGGGCCGACAATTTTATCGACCTTTCGAATAGTTTCTGTTCCCGCCGCCAAAGCCGCCACAGCCTGTGCTCCGCCGATGCGGTAAACCTCATTTATACCAAGTTCACAACAGACCGCTAAAATCACAGGATGGATGCTGCCTTTGTATCTCGGAGGCGAGACGACTACTATCTCCTTTACCCCCGCCACCTGTGCAGGCACAGCGGTCATTATCACAGTCGAGGGCAGCGGTGCCGAAGCACCGGGTATACAGAGGCCGACCCTTTTTATAGATGTATATTTTATGCCCGGGTGTATATTTTTATTGCCGATAAAAATTTCCGTCTGGTACTGGCGAACATTTTCTATTGCCTGACGAAGTGATTTTAAAAGATTTGCGTCGATTTCCTTACGGGCTTTTTCCAAATCTTTTTTAGGTACACGAAATTCATCGGGTTTTAATTTAACCCCGTCAAATTTTTCGGTGAATTTTGCTAAGGCCTTATCGCCGCCTTTATAAATAGTTCTAATAATATCTCGGACAGCGAGACTATCTTTGCTGTCGTATCCGGCAAATCTTCCGCCTGGAGTTTTCCTCTCGAGGAGTTTTTTTACTCTTTCATCATAATCCCGCTGCGACGGGGTAATCAGGATTTTATCGAGTTCACTTGACACTATTTTTCCTTTAATTCGTAAAGTTTCCATAGCTATAAACGCGTACGGCCCGTTCAAGCAGAAAATAGTTGTTGCCTTTGTACTGGGTAAGAATACCGGCTGCTCTGAATCTGATATTCTCCAATTCACCGGACTGCTCCTGAATGGCGAGTTCGAGAATCTGACAGGGCAGCAGGGGAAATGAAATCTGCTCAATATTTCGGCCGAACGCATCGAGGGTAAATACATATTGTCCATCGTCCTGCTTAACGATAAAGCCAGCCCTGTCGGCCAGAATGGAATCCTCTTTTAGCTCCATTCCTTTCTTCAACTGCTCGGTGCGGATTATGGGTCTGGATTTGAGCTTATCGAGTATTCTCTGCGGTATTTTCAATTCATCGTTTGGCTCATTGATGGATGGCCTGGCCTGCTGGTTGGAATTGTCTGCCTGCTCGGCTTTGGTTTCAGCAGGTTTTGCATTGCTGAGCGGCAGAAAATAAACCGGAAATATAAAATTCTTTTTGTCATATTTTGTAACCGTACCCCATAATCGATAGCTTTTATTAAAGTGCTGGTTGGCGTCTGCCGTCAGCTTTTCAAGTGCTGCTGAGGGCAATACCTCCAATTTATCGCCGGCATTAATCGTACTTTTGCCGTCGCCGACATCAGAATCAAGTTCAAAGAGCCATTGTTCACTATCGGTTTGCCTTGTGAGTGTTCCATCCACACCGGAAAGAAAGAAGCCATCCCGCAACAGTTTGGGCTGGTTGACGTCGTTAGGGGTTTGCGAAAAAGCAACGGTGCTGAAAAGTAACGCCGTCAATATTAATATCATCCGATTTTTAATCATCGTCAAAACCCAATCCCAAAAAATCGTCTGTCAGTATAATCGGTTTATTCTTTTTAAGAAAGCTCTTGTTTTTTAATTTCCGGATTTTGTCTGTTCTTTTCTCGTGTATGGTTTAGTAATCCTGCCGCGAGCAGAATTTCCCTGTCCCTTTTTGAAAGGTCCAGTTTACCGACAAATTCAAATGAGCCGGTCTTATCGGCTATTTTAATTTCGTTACTATTTTTTATTGTCTCGAGCAGATTGTTAATTTGGAGCTGGTCGTCGGGCTTAATCTTGTCGTAATCCTTCGGGTCGGCAAATTCTATCGGCACGATGCAGAAGTTTATCAGATTGGCCTTGTGGATTCGCTCGATGCTTTTTGCGATGACTGCCCGCACGCCGAGATACATGGGGCAAAGTGCGGCGTGTTCACGCGACGAACCCTGGCCGTAACTTTCACCTGCGATGATAACGCCGCCGATATTTCTTTTCTTTAATTCGAGTGCACGCTCGGCAAATGTCGGTTTCCCGTCTTCGTTAAAGCAGTTGAAAACAACCTTTGCATACTGCGGCACATTTGAGCGGAGCTTGAGAAAAATCCCTGCGGGCATAATATGGTCTGTAGTTATCTTATCGCCGCACTTGAGCGACACCTGGCCATCCAGTTTTTCAGGCAGCATCTGCGGCGTTTCCGGTACGACAATCGTAGAGCCGCGAAGGACCTCGATACCGGCTGCCTCTTTTTCATTGGGCGGCCTTTCAATCATGCTGTCATCGATGGTGAATTCCCTCGGCAGCTTTATCTTTGGATACTTGATTGCGAAAAGTTTCGGCAAATCACGCGGGTCGGTAATACAGCCGGTCAGGGCTGAGGCCACGGCTGTTTCAGGACTGACAAGATATACCTTGTCGCCTTTTGTTCCGCTTCTGCCCACAAAATTCCTGTTGAATGTCCGCAGACTGACCACGCCGTCCGCAGGCGAAAAACCCTGGCCTATACATGGCCCGCATGAGGACTCTAAAGCGCGGGCGCCGGCTGAAATCATATCCGCCAATGCCCCGTTTTCCGCCAGCATATTCAAGACCTCTCTGCTGCCCGGGGCAATTGCAAATTCGACCATATTGTTTATTCGTCTGCCTTTGAGGACCTTTGCGGTCATCATCAGGTCGGCAAAGCTTGAATTCGTGCAGCTTCCTATAGCGACCTGGCCTGTTTTTACTCCCGCCAATTCCCTGACTGTTTTAACGTTGTCCGGCGAAGATGGACATGCCGCCATCGGCTCAAGCTGTGAAAGATTTATTTCTATGATGCGGTCGTAGTGGGCATCCGCATCGGCTTTGAGCGGCTGGTAATCGTTTTCGCGTTTTTGCGCCGCAAGGAATTTTTGCGTCTGCTCATCGCCGGGAAAGATACTCGTTGTTACACCCAGTTCGGCTCCCATATTGGTTATGGTTGCCCGCTGCGGCACGGAAAGCGTTGAAACGCCTTTGCCCAAATATTCGATGGCCCATCCGACATTGCCTTTTGTGGTAAGGATGCCTAAGAGTTTAAGAATAACATCCTTTGCAGCCACCCAGTCTTTAAGTCTTCCGGTCAAATTAACGCCCAAAACTTTTGGGCAGGCCAGGTAAAAAAGCCCGCCGCCCATAGCAACCGCCACATCAAGACCGCCAGCTCCGATAGCGAGCATTCCAATTCCGCCGCCGGTGGGCGTATGCGAATCGCTGCCCAGGAGCGTTGCGCCGGGTTTTCCGAACCTTTCGAGATGTACCTGATGGCAGATACCGTTTCCGGCACGTGAATGGTAAACACCCGACCTGGCAGAGGCCGTCTGAAGGTACAAATGGTCGTTATGGTTCTCAGGGCCAAACTGGCTCATATTGTGGTCGATGTAGCTGACGGAAAGCTGTGTTTTGACCCTTTTTACACCCATTGATTCAAAGAGCAAAAATGCCGTTGTTCCGGTCGCATCCTGGGTAAGGGTCTGGTCGATTTTAATGCCTATTTGTTTGCCGGCTTCAAGGCAGCCGTCTGCAAGGTGGCTTGAGAGTATCTTATATACAAGCGTCTGTCCCAATTTCAAACTCCACATAAAAAAACAAAACATTTTATTTTCTTAACGTTTTTTTCAATTATCAATTATCCCCTGCCACTAATCAATAAAAAAAGCGGCCTTGCGATTCGCCGCAAGGCCGCCTGTAAATTACACAGTACGGAATTAACCGTATTCTTATGGGGTAAAGTTCTTCTCGCTCACTAAGTAGGCATCTTTGTCACTCATGGGTTTATTACCAGACCCCCCGTTAGCGCCCTTTGGAGAATTTGCAATGCTTGATTTAGTGCCTCCAACCTGTCTTATACACTCATCAGTCGGCTCTGTTTGCGGGGTTGTTATCGGCCAGTGCTTCCAGATATTGTCGTTCTGAATGCCGACATTGGGGAATTTCTCAAAATTAGCATGGTTGTCATTATACAGGACGTTTTGCCCTTCCCTCTGGTGGGCTGCGCAATTGCCGGTCTTATCTTTGTCCGTGTATGCTCCATCTACACAGGATGGCGGATCTTCGGTGCTACCAACAGCAGTGCCGTCCAAATAAACATTACGGGCATTCTTATCGAGGTATGGATTTCTGTCCGAACAGACCGGGCTGCCGGGAGCGCTTGTCGCGTTGATGGGGTATGCTGTACCGGCCGGAGTGTCTCTGAAAGGGTCGTGATATGCGTAGCTGTTGTACTGGCCGGGCATTGGGTAGTTTGTACCGATACCGCCGCCAAAATCCCAAATGAGGGCCAAACTCATCGCAGTAGTTCCAGTATCAGAAAGCTTAAACTCCTTCACTCCGGCATCGCCCTTGCAGACAAACATTGCCGGTGTCATATCGTAGTTCTTTACCAGCATATACAAGCAGGAGGTAATAGTTGCCTGGCCTGCTGTGAAAGCAGGATCTGTTGCGTTATCCGTCGTATCAAATTTCAAAATCTTGCCTGCGGTCGACCAGATAATATTACTCCCCCTTGGACCGGCTATGGGGTAATCTTCCCCATTGTCATTGGCATAGAGCAGCATCGCACTGCCGATACCCTTTAGGTGTGTACCGCAAATCATACGATAGGCAATCTGCCTTACCCTGGCAAGAGCAGGCATTAAAATACCCATCAAAAGCGCTATGATCGCTATAACGACCAGCAACTCAACTAATGTAAAACCTTTCTTCTTCATTTTTGTGTCTCCTTTTACTTTTTCGAAATTTGCAAGCCCGGTCATCCTTAGGCACAGTTAATGTTTTCTTAACAAATAAATATAACTAACTCTCAGTGTTCTTTTCCTGCAAATTTCAGTTTTTCATTTTTTGCCCAGGAATGGCTGGTTTAAGTTCACAAAATCGACCATAGTTAGCCGATAAACATCCATTTTCAAGATTACTAAAGGTCCAAAAATGTAAAAATACACAAAACCGGTGAAAAACCCTTTTCGGGCAGGCAGGTCTGAGATATGATCGAAGAAAAACTATGATAACGGACTTAAACTATAATATACTTTTCAAACCTACCAATCCTTACTCTGGATACTATCACAAGTCGGCATTTTTGTCAAATAAATTTTGGAAATTTTTCCTATTTTCTTGAAAAATTTTACAATTATCTTAATACTGTTGATACTTTCGTTTTATTAACCTTATGGAAATTCAACATAATGAATACTGAAAAAACTTTGGAAAACCTCAAAAAACAGCTAAAAAAGCATAATCAAACCCATATTCTGACATTTTGGGACCAATTGAACCCTGCCCAGCAGGAAAACTTGCTCTGGCAAATCCAGCAACTCGATTTCAAGAAAATTGACGGCTGGGTCGCTGATTATGTCAAAAATAGCACTCCTCCGGCAATACCCGCTGGGTTTGTTCCTGCCACATTTTACCCATCCATACCAACTAACCCTGCACAGGAAACCAAATACGCCAAAGCGAGGGAACTGGGCAGGGAACTGATATCAGGGGGCAAGGTGGCCGCCTTTGTCGTTGCCGGTGGACAAGGTACCCGCCTCGGATTTGACGGCCCCAAAGGCAATTTTGCTATAAGTCCGGTTAAAAATAAAACGCTGTTCCAAATCTTTGCGGAAAACATCGCAGCCGTCTCCAACAAATACCACGCATCATGCCCCTGGTATATTATGACAAGCCCGCTGAATTATGCCACGACACTCGAAATCTTTCGCTCAAATAACTGTTACGGTCTGAACAAAAAGGATATTTTCATCTTCCAGCAGGGAATTTTGCCCAACTTCGGCTTTGACGGCAGGGTGCTTATGGCCGACAAGGCTGATATAGCATGCTCGCCTGATGGCCACGGCGGCAGTCTGCTGGCACTGTATAAAAGCGGCGCTGTCGAAAATATGAAAAAACGCGGCGTTGAGTTCATAAGCTACTTCCAGGTTGATAACCCGCTTATCAATATCTTTGACCCGCTCTTTATCGGACTTCACGCACTCGACAGGGCACAGATGTCGTCAAAAGCACTGATAAAAACAGGCCCAAAGGAAAAACTCGGTAATTTCTGCTTAGTCGATGGCAGGGTAAACGTCATCGAATACAGCGACCTGCCCGACGAAATGGCAGAGAAGAAAAATCCCGACGGTTCGCTGGTTTTTGAGCTTGGCAATATCGCCATCCACATCATAAATGTCGGCTTCGTCGAGAGACTAAACTCAATGGGTTTTTCATTGCCGCTGCATAAGGCCGTCAAAAAAATCTCCCATATCGATGAAAAGGGGAAACTTATTCAACCTGACCAGCCAAACGGCGTAAAACTCGAGAGCTTCGTCTTTGACGCCCTGCCGCTGGCTTCAAACTCGATAATTTTAGAAACCGTGCGCAGCGAGGAATTCGGGCCTGTAAAAAATGCGACCGGCGTCGATAGCGCCGAAGCCGCCAGAGAGATGATTATCGCCCGTGCAGCCCGCTGGCTCGAATCGGCCGGCGTCGCCATCCCAAGAAAATCAGACGGCTCGGTCAATTGCGTAATTGAAATTGCCTCGAGCTTCGCCGTGGAAAAAGAAGATATCAAGGGCAAACTTGCACAGGTGCCTCAAATCAAGGCCGGCGATAAAATTTACCTCGCCTGACCGGTCAAATTATCAGCATCGCATCGCCGTAAGAATAGAAACGGTATTTTTGCTCGATGGCATACCGATAGGCCGCGAATATATTCTCCAGACCGGCAAATGCCCCCACAAGTGCGAGAAGCGTCGATTTGGGCAGATGGAAATTTGTTACCATCGCATCGACGATTTTGAATTTATAGCCCGGCGTAATGAATAGCCTTGTCGCACCGCTGCCTGCTGATATTTGCGAATCCGTTGCGATTGTCTCCAGCGTCCGAACGCTGGTTGTGCCGACGGCAATTATCCTGCCGCCCTGCTTTTTGGCTTTATTTATCAAGCCGGCATTTTTTTCATCGATGCTGAACCGCTCCTCGTGAATATCATGGTCTTCGAGATTTTCTACGTTCACCGGCTTAAACGTCCCCAGCCCCACGTGCAGCGTTATATATGCAAAATGAATTCCTGAGTTTTTCAGCCGCTTGATTAACTCTTCTGTAAAATGCAGACCTGCCGTCGGCGCTGCGACGGCGCCTGTCTTGCGGGCATATACCGTCTGATAGCGTTCCTTGTCTAAAGCCGCCTGTTCAATGTTATCATTCCGTTTGATATATGGCGGCAGAGGCGGCAGACCTATCCTTTCGAGGATAGCTTCCGCAATTTCTTCTGTTTGGAGTTTTAACAGGCACCTGCCCTGCCCTGTTTTTTCCAAAACAACCGCCTCGACATAATCTTTTCCCCTGCCGCTTAGACAAATAGTCTCTGTTGTTTTTACTTTGCCTGCGCCTTTCAACATCACTTCCCACAGGCCGGGTGTCTTTTCATTAAGAAACAGGCCTTCGAGTTTCCCGCCGGTCTTGCGAGCCCCCAAAAAACGGGCAGGCAATACCTTTGTATCATTAAGCACAAGGCAATCGCCTGGTCGTAAAAAATCTCCGATGCGGTTGAAGAAGCTATCTAAAAGTTTATTCTCAAGACGGTCAAAAACCAACAGCCGAGAGTCGCTTCGAACCGTGCAGGGCTGCTGAGCAATCAGTTCCGCCGGCAGATAATAATTCAATTGTTCTGTTTTCATAACCAGAAGTTATCAGACCATACGCGAAATAACAAAAAAAATTCCTGCAATAAATAAGCTGATTTGGGCTTTTCAAAGACAATATGAGCTTTTCCGCAAAAGCTGCCCTTCGCCATTTACGATACAGACAGTGCAGGTTCAACTTAAAAATAGTAACTTTTCAAAGGGTAGGACAATGACATCGAAAAAAATTTTTGAGCAGACCGCCACTTCGCTTGCCGCCCTTGGCAGGGGTGAACTGGAGAAACGAATCAAAAATTTCAACGGCCGATTTAGGCTGGATTTCACCGAAGATTACCTGAATAACCTCAGCGTTGACAGGCTAAGACACATCCTTTTAGCCGCCCTGATTAACGCAAAACCGCAATGTTAAATCAATATCTGGCGGTCTCATAAATCCACACTGAATTTTTTTTCGCCTTTTACCTTTGCCTTTTCTTCACGCCTTCATAATCTTAGCGGTAAAAAATTTGCATTTTTCTGTCGCATTTTGCCCTTATTTAGGCTCTTAATATCAGAAGCGCTTCAAATCCGGATGTATGGAGAAATTTTACGGTGGAATCAGACGCTCAGTTAGTAAATGCCGCCTTGAACGGCCAAAAAGACGCATTTGCGGTCCTCGTAAACCGCTATGAGAGGCCTGTTCGTTTGCTGGCGATTAATATTCTGCGTGATTGTCATCTGGCCTCAGATGTTGCCCAGGATGCATTTGTGCATGCCTTTGAAAATTTAACCGCTCTGCGAAAAGCCGATGCCTTCGGGCCCTGGCTGATGAAAATTACGCATAGATGCGCCCTCGATGCGATTCGCAAAAGAGCAAGACTGGCACCTCTGGATATTACAGCCGCTGACGCAGCGATTGAAAAACCTGATGGTCAGCTTGATGAGGATAATAAGCAGCTTTTGGCTGCTGTCGTCAAACTGCCAAAAGCCGAAAGACAGGTGATAATGCTCCGTTATTTCTCCGGCCACTGCGTAAGGGACGTCTCCGAGATTGTCGGCAGAAGCGTCGGCACCGTAACAAAACAACTTTCACGGGCACACCAGCGCCTGCGAAAAATATTAAAAGAGATTTAAATTATGAATCCAAAAGAGTCTCTGGAAAAACAATTGGAACAACTGGGCCAGACCGTCAGCCGAGATGATGCCTTTGTCGCAAATGTAATGGCTCGCATCAACGCTGCCGAACCGGGCCGAATTAAACAAAACAATAAACTGATATTTAGGAGTCTTATTATGAATCGCTTTACAAAATTCGCCGCTGCTGCGGTGATAATAATGGCTGTGATTTTGTCAGTAACTTTTTTCAATAAAACGGTTCCTACTGCTTCGGCATCGGAGTTTCTATCGGAAGCATGCCAAGCTCTTTCAAACATAAACTCCATTCACATAAAAGCTCAAATGAGAACTCTGCCCGCTGACAATTTTTCCATGATAGGCCTTAAATATGATTTTGTACCGATTGAATTGTGGAAGAAAACGGATGCATCAGGGCAGGTAAAATGGAAAGTCGAAAAGCCTGGAAGAATTCTTGCTATGGATGGAAACTCTACAACATTTTTAATAAAACCAAATTATGTTCGTAAGTCAGAGCCATGGCCTGACATTAGGGGTTATGACTGTGGCTGGTTTGGAAGATTAGTAAATGTTAAGGGGCTTATCGAAAGTGAATATAAAAACGCTCAAGATTCCAATAATACGGAGCTTTTTATCAGACACGAAACAGTCGATGGCCGGGAGAAACTTGTTCTCGAGGTTAGCGATTTGGCAAAAGGAAACTATACAAACGATTATCTCAAAAATAAGTTCATTTCAGAATCAGATCACACAAAGGTTTACCATTTTGATGCTCAAACCAAATTACTGGAAAGCTTCGAAATAATTGTCCACGCGGATCAAAATGACGTTCTTGTCTTTGAAGTTAACGATATCGAATATAACCCCAAGATTGATGACAAGGTTTTTGTTCTTGATTTACCAGGCAACCTTATTCAGGTTAAAGACGCCGAAATTCTGCCAAACAACGAGAACTATCAAAATATGGGGCCAAAAGAGACAGCTACAGCCTTTTTTAATGCCTGTGCCAAAGAAGATTGGAAAGAGGTTTTGAAATTCTGGATGATGTCGGATGTAGACCAAAGAACAAAAGAGTATCTTGGCGGAATGGAAGTCATAAGTATCGGAGAACCTTTTAAGTCCGGCCTTTATCCAGGATGGTTCGTACCTTATGAAATAAAGTTAAAATCCGGATATATTAAAAAAATGAACCTGGCTGTTCGAAACGACAACAGGGCAAAAAGATATATGGTTGATGGCGGGATTTAAAAAAATTCCTGACAATCGACAGCATTTGCACAAAGGCCGGGCCAATCCCCCCGGCCTTTTTTATGCCCCGCAAAATATCCTTAATCCAGCTTTTACTTCGCAAAAAGCAGTATCGAAAACTTTTACAATTTAAATAATTCGGCGGGTTTGTCGGCGTAATAGAGACTGACAATTCCGAAAGTCATAGGGATAGCTTCTGCATTAATAAAGCCGGCATCTTGCAAAAGAGAACAGAACTCATCGCCGGAGGCAAACGATTCGGATGTCCTATTAAGATATCGATAAGCAAAATTGTCGCCGGAAATGAGCCTGCCCAGCAGAGGAACGATATTTCTGAAATAGAGCAAATAGAGAGTTCTTATGACACGGTTTTTCGGGATTGAAAACTCGAGTATAAAAATCTTTCCGCCCGGCTTTAATACCCGATGCATCTGCTTTAGAGCAGTTGCAACATCCGTCACATTCCTGATACCAAAGGCACAAGTTGCCACGTCGAAACTACTCTGGCTAAAGGGCAGGTTCATGGCATCGGCCAGTCGCAAACTGACGACACTGTCCAGGCGGCGTCGGCGAAGTTTTCTGTCGGCTATCGCCAGCATGTTGGCTGACAAGTCAAGGCCGACAGCCGATGAGATATCGACACCCGCCGAAAACAATGATATCAATAGATCGGCGGTACCCGTGGCAACATCAAGAACGTTGAGACCTTTTTTGTCCCTGAGCAGTTCGGCTATCCTGCGTCTCCAGACAGAGGCCAGGCCAAAGGACAGGAGGCTGTTAAGCAGGTCATATCGCGGCGCAATCCGGTCAAACATTCTATAGATATCAATTCGTGATGGTTCAGATTCCATATTTGAATTTTCCGACAATAACGCCCCATCGTCAAGAGCTTCTTCCTCGCAGGTATAGACTTTATTTTGAACTGGTGGATTTCAGGAATCTTTTTTTCCGGTGATGTCACGGGTGAGGCCGACAATACCGATGATTCGGCCCAAATTGTCACGCCAGGGAATTTTAGTGACCGAAAGCCATCTGATGATTTTCCCATCCTGGTCTTTTATGCAGGCTTCGTGATTGACCAGGCCATTGCCGGAACGTATGATTTCCTGCTCTTCGTCGAACCATTTTTGGGCACGCTCTTTTGGGAGAAAATCGAAATCGGTTTTGCCGATAAGGTCCTGCGGAGATTTGACGCCGAATTTTTCGGCACAGGTTATATTTGCAAATACAAATGCGCTATTGATGTCCTTGATGAAAATCCGGTCGGGCAGGGTATCGACCACGGTGCGAAGTAAATTTCGTTCACGGTCAAGCTCCTGCCTGACCTGGATGCGGTCGGTGATGTCGCGGTTGCTGCCTCGATAGCCGAGAAAATCGCCATTGTCGTCTATAACTGGTCGACAGGCGTGGTCAATCCAGCGGATTTGGCCATCCTGTCGCAGGATGCGGAACTGAGTTTCGCCTGGGCCATACACCTCAAGAGCACGACGGTGAAATTCATCCCATTTGGGTTTATCTTCAGGCAGGACAATTTCGTGCATAAGATTCGGGTTCTGGATGAATTGTTCAGCTTGGTAGCCGGTTATACGCAGGCAGGAAGGGCTGACAAACCTCAGTGCGCCGTCCGGGGTTTCCCAGTATTCCCAGTCGTAGGTGAAATTGGCGATGGTCCGATATCGCACCTCGGCTTCTCTGAGTTTTTCCTCGGAACGTTTTCGTTCCGTGATTTCCTCGTATGTACCCATAACGCCGACAATTTCGTTATTGGTGTCGCGGAGCGGAATTTTGCTTGTGCGAAGCCAGATTTCCCTGCCATCAGGAGTGGTCTGGGGTTCTTCGTAGTTTAGCTTCGGGATTCCGGACTGGATGACTTGCTGGTCGTCGGCGCGGTACATTGGCGCTTCTTTGGCCCAGCCGAGCTGGAGGTCATTTTTGCCGACAACTTCTTCGGGTGAGCTTAGGCCGGCATCGATTGCAAATGGCCGATTACAGCCGAGAAAAACGGAGTTGCGGTCTTTCCAGAAGACGCGGACGGGGATTGTATCGAGGACAAGCTGGAGCATCTGCTGGGATTGGCGCAGTGCCTGCTGGGCGTTGATGCGGTCGGTGATGTCGTTCATTATGCCGACAAAATGCGTCAGTTGTCCCTCTTTGTTGCGCACCGGCGAAACGGTGAATTCGTTCCAGAAAAGAGTGCCGTCTTTTTTGTAATTGCGGATGATGACCTGACAGGAGCGTTGCTCACTGAAGGCGGCGTGGATTTCCTGGCAGGCGGGCTGGTTGGTATCGGTTCCCTGAAGGAAGCGGCAGTCATGGCCGAGGACTTCGTTTAAGGAGTAGCCGGTAATGCGTTCGAAGGCGGAGTTGGCGTATATGATTGGATTATTTGGCGGTTTTATTTCAGTGATGACGATTGCGTTGGTGGCGGCTTCGATAGCGCGGTTACGCAGGTGCAATTGTTCTTCGGCGAGTTTTCGCTCTTGGCGGGTGCGGATGGTCTTAATACCGAAAGCCAGGTCGCAGGCGAGTTCGTCGAGGAAGTTTACTTCATCTGTGTAGAAGGCGTCGGGTTCGGATGAATAGATATTTATTGCGCCGAGGACATGTTCCTGTGTTACGAGCGGCAGGGAAATTGAGGCGGCATAGCCGCGTTTGGCGGCTTCTTCGCTCCAGGGGGCGAAGTCGGGATTTGCAGCCAGGTCTCTATTTATACTGGGCTTGCCTGTGCGGATGGCAGTACCGGTGGGGCCGCGACCTCGTTCGGTGTCGGCCCAGGTAACATTGAGTTTTTCCAAATACCCCTCGTCGAGGCCGGCCTGTGCGACCGGGCGGACGGTTTTGTTTTCGTCGTATTCGGCAAGGCCGACCCAGGCGAGGCGGTATTTGCCGACCTCGACTATGATGCGGCATATACTATTGAGTAAATCCTGCTCGTTTGTGGCGCGGATGAGGACTTGGTTGCATTCGCTGAGGATTTTGAGGGCGTGGTTGGCCCGCTGGAGCGCCTGCTCGGCGTTTTTGCGGTCGGTGATGTCGCGAACGCTTGTACGATGTCCCTGCGAGGCACCTTTGTCATCGTAGAGGGGCTGCCAGTTCACTTCAACCCAGATAATTGAACCGTCCTTTCGGACGAGACGGAACTGGACGCCTTTGCCGGTGCTGCCCTTGACGGCTGAGTGGAAAGCCCTTGCCATTCTTTCGCGGTCTTCGGGATGGATAAGGGGCATGGGAAAGTCGGGCATGGCGAGAAGTTCTTTTGGGGAATAGCCGGTCGAGCGCAAGACAGCGGGATTTGTCCAGAGCGGTCTTCCTGCGGGGCCGACCCAGATTTCCCAGTCGTATGTATAATCGGCGACGGCGCGGAAACACTGGTCGCTTATCCGCTGGGCAAGTTCGGAGCGTTTTCGTTCGGCGAGGTCATTATAGACGGCGACGACGTGTCCCGATGAAGATTTGTAGACGTAATTTTCGCGCCAGCCGGAAATACGACCGTCCTGGTAGAGGGAAACGGGGAAGTGTTGAGGTTGTCCCGTTTTCCAGACCAGCTGAAGGACGTCGAAGAGGCCGAACTCTTTTACGCCTGGGAAGACTTCTGTTACGCTTTTGCCGAGGATGTCCTCTTTTTTTACGTTGTCGATTTGTTCTGCGGTTTGGTTAAAATCAGCGAATATAAAATCCCGACCGTCATCGACGGCCTGATATACAGCTACGGCGCAGGTGATGTTGTTGAAAAGCTCCTGGAGTTCGACAGGGTCGGGCCGACCGGCGGGAGCGGAATTTCCTGAGGATTTATCGTTATTTTTTTTCATATTTATCACCACTTCAGGACGGCGCCGGTGTCGGCGCTGGTGGCCATCGCGGCGTATTTAGCGAGGTAGCCCTTAGTAATCCTTGGAGCAGGCGGAGTCCAGGTTTTCCTTCGTTCGATAAGCTGGGTGTCGGAAAGCTTTACATTTATTTTATTATTGGGGATGTCAATTTCGATTATGTCGCCATTTTTTAATAATCCGATTGGGCCTCCGACAGCGGCTTCCGGGCTGACGTGGCCAATACAGGCGCCTCTGGTACCGCCGCTGAATCTGCCATCGGTAATGAGGGCTACCGATTCGCCCAGTCCTGCACCCATGATGTAGCTTGTGGGGCTGAGCATTTCGACCATTCCCGGGCCGCCTTTTGGACCTTCATAACGGATAACGACGACATCGCCGGCCTTGACTTTTCCTGCGAGGATGCCTTCGCAGGCGTCTTCCTGACTGTCGAAAATAACGGCAGGTCCGGTATGAGTGAGCATTGACTTTGCTACGCCGGCAGTTTTAACGACGCAGGCGTTTGGTGCAAGGTTTCCTTTTAGAATCGAAAGGCCGCCAGTTTTGGAATAGGGATTATCGATGGTGTGAATGATATCTGTATTTTTGATTTTGGCTGGGGCAATATTCCTGCCGAGTGTTTTGCCGGTAACGGTGAGGCAATCGGTGTTAAGCAGGCCGGGAATTTTGCTGATTTCTTTGAGGATGGCGCTTATGCCGCCGGCATTATCTACGTCTTCGATGTGAACATTGCTCGAAGGTGAGACCTTGCAGATATTGGGACATCGGGTGGAGATGGCATTTATGCGTTCGAGGTCGTATTTGATACCTGCTTCACCGGCAATGGCCAGTGCATGCAGAACGGTGTTTGTTGAGCCGCCCATAGCCATATCGAGAGCAAAGGCGTTATCGAGGGACTTTTCGGTGATTATATCCAGCGGCTTGATGTCTTTTTCGATAAGTGTCAAAATTTGTTTTGCGGCACTTCGGTAGAGCGTTTTCCTTTTTGGGTTTATTGCGAGAATGGTGCCGTTGCCGGGCAGGGCTATGCCGATAGCCTCACAAAGGCAGTTCATAGAATTTGCGGTGAACATTCCTGAGCAGCTGCCCTGACTGGGGCAGGCGGAACATTCGAGATCTTTAAGCTGGTCTTCGGAGATTTTTCCGGCGTTGAACTGTGCGACGCCTTCGAAGATGCTGATGAGGTCAACGGTTCTTCCGTCTTTAGTTTTTCCGGCAGCCATAGGACCGCCGGAGACGAAAATTGTGGGTATATTGAGTCTGACGGCTGCCATGAGCATACCCGGGATAATTTTGTCGCAGTTAGGGATACAAATCAGGCCGTCAAAACAATGGGCGCGGGCCATAGTCTCGACGGAATCAGCGATGATTTCTCTTGAGGCTAGGGAATATTTCATGCCTGTATGTCCCATGGCGATTCCGTCGCAGACGGCTATGGTATTAAATTCAAAAGGTACGCCGCCGGCCTTTCTGACGGCCTGCTTTATAATCTGAGCGACTTTGTTCAAATGGACATGCCCGGGGACGATGTCGCAGTAACTGTTGGCAATACCTATGAATGGTTTATTGATGTCGGCGTCGGTAAGTCCACAGGCGCGGAGCAGGCCGCGATGTGGTGCTCGCTGAAAACCTTTCTTAACTTCATCACTTCTCATTTTATTCCTTTCGTTGAAAACGACCCTGCAAAGGGCATAAAAGGCCTCAATAATTTTAACCGTTAATTGACGACAAATACAGAAAAATCGGTTGTTTTTAAAAAAAGAGGCCGTATAATCATGTCTGTAACTAAAATAAAAATCTATAAGGAGACTTACAATGAATCATGGTAAAATTTTCAGATGGTGGGCGATTAGTGTAATTGTTTCGCTGCTTATGGCAGCCGGCTGCATTGAGCCCTCGAAGGAAACTACCAAACCACAGGTTGAACCCGAGAAAAAAGCTCAGGCGGACAAACAACTGCCGAAAAAGGCAGAGGCAGGGTCTATCACAATGGCTTTGAAATTCAGCCCGCAGGAATCGACTAATTACAGGGTGAGAACCGAGGCTCAGGACGGCGTCAAATTCGAAGGTTCGATGCCGGACAAAACCGACCTCAAAGACAAAAAAAACCTCAGCCAAACCGAAGTGGTCTTTACCCAGCAGATACAAAGTGTTAACAATAATGGAAATGCCGTTGCCAATATCACGATAAAGGGATTGAAATATCTTTTGATATATAAAAATGACACGGTTATTGATTTCGACAGTGCCAAGGATCAGACCAGTCCTCTGACAAAACTAATCGGTCAGAGCTACTCCATAGAAATCGCACCTACCGGCGAGGTTGTAAGGGTTATAGATGTGAACCAGGCGAAAGCGGCGGTAGCCGACTTATCGTCGGTAGGCAAAGCAGCATCGGCGGTACTGGATGCAGAGGAAATAAAGCAGCGCCACGGAATGGTAATACTGCCGGCGGCAGAGAAAAAAGTGCTGTCTTTGGGGCAGAGCTGGAACAATTTGAAGGTTTTTTCATTTCGTATGATGGGGTCAAAGTCGTATGAAAAGATTTATACGATTAACGGGGTCAGTGTTGTAAACAACCGACAGGTTGCAGTTGTAGATATGAATGCCATACCAAGTTCGGAAACAGGAGAGAAAGAGCAATCTGCCGCTACTATTACAAAAATGTTCGACAGCACGGGGACATACAGCGGCCGGCTGATGCTGGATACGACCAATGGAAAGGTGGAAAATTATTCCGAAAAACTTCAGAACGAATGGGTTATTGTGGACCCGTCGGCAAAAGAGACTGACGGCAATGAGCCCTCCACATTGAAGATGCAATCTGTCCGTGTTTACAGCATTGAAAAAATCAATTGAATGCAATGAGCAGATAAGTACATAGTCATTTTTGCACTTTTGTTCCCGGACATCAGTGAAAGGGATGAAGTTGAGAACATCGATATTTGTTATTACGGTTTTTGTATTGGGGGTTACGGCTGGTTGCCGGCAAAACGGCGAAAAAACCGTGAAACAAAAACCGACCGGCGGAAAGGAACTTTTAAGCGTAGATTTCAAAGAAGACCAGACGCTGAAGTACAAGTTTGTTTCGAGCAGGGAAATTAATGTTGACTGGGGTCAGTCGAAAAATAACACCGGGCAAGGTCAGCAATCGTCTGAGGTGCTGGAGATGGTCGTTTCATACGTGCCTGTTAAAGCAAACCCATACGGGTTATCAACCATCAGGGCAACATTCGAATCAAGCACTGTCAGGCGAAGTCCTGACAAGAGACATTTTGTGGACGCAGCGGAATATTTTTTGGGTAAAAGCTTCACGTTTAAGGTCAGCCCTTCGGGGAAAATAGAAGATTATTCAGAGCTGGAAAGTTTAATCCACCAGGCGGGCGAGAAGGCATTTCGTCCGGCAAAAGACAATGTAAGAATCAAGGAGCCGGACATGATAGAGGACGTGTTTGCGACTCAATGGTTTTTGTGGGATTCAATTTCGAGCATAGACAAGGCCGCCGAGGGCGTAAAAGCAGGCCAGAGCTGGAAGTCGCAACTGGCGCTGCCCACGCCGTTATTGCTGCGGAAAACAAGAGATGTTACGTATACGCTTTCTGAAATAAAGCCAGGTGAAAAGGGGCGACTGGCGGTTATACAAAGCACTTATTCGCCCGGCAATACGGCGCCGGTGAGCTGGCCTTTTCCTTACACCGGCAGTTTCCAGATAAGCGGTTCTTTCGGTTTTTTAGGAATGATGTGCAAAGGTTTTAGCGTCTCGAATATACAGGGTCAGGGTCAGGAACTGTTCAATATCGACCTGGGCCGTACAGAGCAATACAAACAGGAATACCAGGCGGAACTGGGTGGGGCTTCGCCGGGATTGATGGGCGTGAACCCCAAAATAACGATTAAACAGACTTTGACGATGGGGCTTCTTGAAAACTGATAAATTAGAGGCAAAGAACACGGAGGTAATTACAGTTTGGAACGCGAGAATCTATGGGCGCCGTGGCGAATTAAATACATTCAGAGCTTAAGCAGAAGCAATGAATGTTTTATCTGTCATAATCTGGAAAATCCGCAGGATGACGATGCAAATCTTGTGTTGTGGCGTACGAAACACTGCATAGTAATACTTAATCGGTTTCCATACAATAACGGGCATCTTCTGATAGCACCAAATCGACACATTGCCGGCATGGAAGAGGCAAGCGACGGGGAACTGCTGGAGATGATAAAGCTCATCAGGGAAGGGCAGAAGGTGTTATCGGCGGCGATAAAACCGCAGGGCTTTAACGTCGGGCTGAATTTCGGCAGATGCGGGGGAGCGGGTCTGCCGGGCCATTTACATATACATATCGTACCGAGATGGGAGGGGGACACAAATTTCATGAGCGTCTGCGGCGATACGAAAGTCATCAGCCAAAGTCTTATAGAGCTTCAACAGCTATTGAAACGGACAAGCAAAGAACTTAACCTGCCAGGTTTGTAAAAATGTCGCAAGCAATGGCCAGTTACGCAGTGGAAGAAAACAGGAGCCGGGGGCGAAAATTTCCTGAAAAACGGCACCCATACCGCAGCGAATTTGAACGCGACCGCGACCGGATAATACACTGTTCGGCGTTTCGGCGTCTGGAAGGCAAAACGCAGGTCTTTAGTCCCGGGCTGGACGATTACTACCGCACGAGACTTACACACAGTATCGAGGTGTCGCAAATCGGCAGGACCATCGCAAGGGAACTAATGCTCAACGAAACGCTGACCGAGGCGATTTGTCTTGCGCATGATTTGGGTCATCCGCCGTTCGGGCACGCAGGCGAAAAAGTGCTGAACGATTTGATGGAAAAATTCGCAGGATTTGAGCATAACCGCCAAAGCCTGCGAATTGTGGATTTGCTTGAACACCCGTACCCTGATTTTGCGGGACTCAATCTTATGTACGAAACGCGCCTTGGATTGGGCAGGCATAAAAGCCATTATGACCAGCCGAACGATAAAAGCTTCAGTGAGGCAAACTGCTCTCTCGAGGGTCAGGTAACAGATGCTGCCGACCGTATCGCATATAACTGCCACGACCTTGAGGACGGGATGCGGGCAGGGATAATCAGCGATGAGCAATTAAAGCAGGTAGAGCTATCTACCGCGGCCCAAAATCAAATCCGTGCAGAGCGAATTGAAGACCAGACTATCCGCCGAACCAGAACAGCGAAAGCAATTATAGATATGCTTGTCAGTGACTGTCTCGATGAAAGCAAGAAGGCAATTTGTGTGGCAAAGATAAAAACCGTTGATGAAGCCTGCGGCAGGGCTGAAAATTTAATAGTGCTTTCGGCAGAAAATGAAAAGCGGCTGACGGAATTGGAAAATTTTCTTATGGAAAATTTTTACCTGCACAAATCGGTAATTCAGGCAGCGGACAAGATTAAAGAGTGGCTCAGCCGGCTTTTTGAAAAATTCTGCAGCAGGCCCGAATTGATGCCCGTTTATTTTCAGCGATTGATTTTAACGCAGGGCTTGCAGCGAAGCGTTTGCGATTACATAGCAGGCATGACGGACAGATTTTGCCAGAAAATGCTTGAAGATTAAAAGTTTGTAGTTCGTAGGAAGGACACAAAGGGACAAGGAAAAAGTAAAGGTAACCATGAAAAGATTGTTTACATCGTGTTTTGGGCTGGGCCTGTTGCCTGTAGCGCCGGGGACATGGGGGTCACTGCCGTCAATGCTGATTTTTGCATTATTGGTTTCAATGGGCATATCTAACAATTATCTATTGTTGGTAATGATAGTTTTGGCACTGGCGGGGTCGATTGTCTGCGTTGGATTTGCTTCCGCTGCGATTGCGAGGACGGGCAAAAATGACCCAGGCGAAGTGGTTGCGGATGAATTTGCAGGCCAAGCGGTTACTTTTATGTTCGCATGTTTTATGCCGATAAATTATATCTGTACGACGGCTATAGCGGGATTTTTACTATTCAGGGTGTTTGACGTTTTCAAGCCCTGGCCAATCAGGAGATTAGAAAAATTTCCGAAGGGGTGGGGAATTCTTGCGGACGATTTGCTGGCGGGCGTGTATGCAGGTGCCGCATTATTTTTATGCCTTAAATTCGGAGTCATTGAATATATAAGCCAATTATGCGGAGCAGGCCCCTTAGGGGCAGGCGGCGAATCATTAAATATCTTTACCGCGACTATCCTGGGGATTGTGCAGGGGATTACGGAATTTCTGCCGGTCTCGTCATCGGGGCATTTAGTTTTGTTTGGGAACATTTTTCACCTTGACACTGAAAAGCCGGAAATGCTGCTGTTCGATTTGGCTGTACATATCGGGA
>Ga0315293_10001433_pt1 | contig 23165 bp, 20 predicted proteins | sample YL17G13_20_MG_FD_203071 | JGI IMG/M metagenome (GOLD analysis project Ga0315293, IMG submission 203071) | Sediment microbial communities from Yellowstone Lake, YNP, Wyoming, USA - YL17G13_20 | ecosystem: Environmental > Aquatic > Freshwater > Lake > Sediment | place: USA: Wyoming | collected...
GGGGCATATTATGGGGCGGGGCCGGTTTCTGTTCCCCTTTCCGGCAAGGGATCAGAGACCGTGGCCCTGACATTGGCCGCGGGGGCGGGACTCATCCCGCCAGTGGATAGTTTGCGGATCTTCCGTGACGGAACTTCCAATGATTATAAGTTTTCCTGGAATTCCCTGGGCGGGGCGGTCAATGTCTATCGCCTGACCTCTAGCGATGCCACGGCTTATTATTCAGATGATCCATCCTTGTGGGGGGTGGCGCCTTATCGTTCCTTTGTAGGAACGATTTCGGAATACAAAGTAGACGATGACCAGATCGCCCTTGGATCCTCTGTCTTCAAGCAGGCCTACTATAAGGTGGTGCTTTCTGAATTTGATACTTCCGGATTGCATAATCTGGCGGTCTCAACCGCCGAATCAGTTGGCAAATATGATTTTGCGGTCTATCCCGGATACAATCTGGCTTCACCGTCGCTTTACCCCACTGAGGGAAATACGATTGATCAGGCCTTCTTTGACCAGATCAGGGTGAATAATTATGAGGTTTATCAATTCAACGACTCCGGGAAAACCTATACCAAGGGTTCAACCGATGGAACCAGCTGGATCTATGAAGGCGGAACTATACTTATTTCTCAAGGAAAGTCCTATTGGGTATACAATCCGGGTTCCTTAAGAAATATTTCCCTGCTGGGAAAGGTGAAAAAAGAATCCTTCGCCCGCGCTATGTACGCCGGCTACAATCTCTTCGGCTCGCCGGTCGCCTGGAATGTTTTCCCGTTTGATTCCGCCGGTCTGCCGCCCACCGTAGCAACCGATGAGATATATTTATTTGATAACAGCAGCAAGACCTATCCCAAGCTGAAGGTGGTGGGTGGGGCTTGGGTGCGGGACGGGGGCGGATTACCTTTCGGCTTGTATCCTAATTTAGGTTACTGGTATTACAATTCCAGCGGCTCGTCTTTTGACTGGAGATGGAGTCCATAAGGAGGGTAAAAGATGCGATTTAAATTTTTGATCTTGATTTGGGTGGTGTTCCTGCTCATGCCATCCCTGGCGGCGACCACCGTCCGGGGGACAGCGCAGGATAAAGACGGAAATCCTTTAACCGGAGTTCTGGTGGAAGTCATTGACATGTCCCGAGCGGTTTCCCGCATCTATACCACTACCGGCGGAGCGATCTTAAGAGAAGGAGCGGACGGCACGGTGCGCGCCACGCTTACCACGGGGGCGGGCGGATCATTTTATTACTATGATGGAAGGACTACTGATGATCCGGCCAACCCGGTGACTTTATGCTTTAGGGCCTGGAGCCAGGCCTCCCGCGGCGAAGGAGCGGGAATTTATTATAATTATTCTTATACCGCGCTGCGCTCCGCGCTGGAAGGACCGGGTTCGGTTTCTCCCGTTATCCGCACTATTTATCAGGCCACCGCGCCTTCCAAGCCTGCTCTTTCCGGCGATGTCAATTATGACCATGATTTTAATCCCATTTTTTCATTGAGCATCGCCGACGGCACGCCTTTGACTGAAATCACCGGGGATGGCGCGCGGCCGGCCTTTACCATCGGTTCAACCCGCACTTTGCCTCCGCCGATAACGCCTCTTCCCGACAGCGATTCGACCGGGCGGGCGCAGAATTTTACCGGCGGATCCTACACTCACGGCACTTATCAATTTGTCGGCAAAGAAAGAAATTACTTCGGGCCCAGTCCGGATTCGGATCCGCTCCTGCTTGAAGCGCGGACCGTGGCGGCGGTGGGACAGGTTTATAACTTGCGCATCGATCTGCTCCAGCCGCGCGCCCTGATAACCGATGCCGATCGCTTTAAACTTTCCTGGGATGCGCAGGGAGTTTCCAATTTCGCCGTATACAACTCCACCCGGTCCGACGCCGGATATGTTTTGATGGCTCCCCAGCCGACGGTCAACCGGATATCGCCGACCCATTTTGAAACCAATGATATACTCATCGGCCCTCCCGACCCGCAGGAAGTTTATTTCCGCGTCATTCCCTCCGGAGCGGGGATCGACATTAATACCGCTCCGCGCGAAGTCGCCGGAAAAATGACCTATGCTTTACAAAAAAGGACCAGCGCCCCGGAAACGGGGATCAATTCCGTGGCTTTGCCTTTTTCCAGGAACTATGCCGTTCCGGTGGGCGGAGGAGCGCAGATAGAAATAAACACCGCGTCCAATGTGGAAAGATGCACACCCGGTTTTGAGTTTGCGGGAAAGTGGGATGAAGGGGCCCAGCGGGAATCCGGTTATTTAAGGGGCGGGGCGGGAGGCACGGTTAGTTTTGATTTGCATCCGGGGATCGGCTATCAGGTATCGGTTATAAATTCTACTCCCTGGACGGTGGTGGGTATTAAATAAAAGTGAAAAAAGCTTTTCTGCTGATTTTAATATTTATGCTGGCCGCTTCCGCGGTGCGGGCGGAGCTTAAATATTTCAGGGCCCAGCACTGGGTTACGGGTAGAGTGCTTAGTGGGATCGATCCGGATGGGCGGGCGGTGCCGGCCGACGGGCGCAGAATAGCACTTTCGCGAGGAGGTTCTGTCTTCTCCACTGACACCCTGATCACCGGCAACCGTTATCTGATCAACGCTTTTTATCAAATTTCTCCAGAGGCCACGTGGGCGCCGGGAGATATTTTAAAGGTGGCGGTGGTCCCGCAGGGCGACGGCTATACCGCCGAACAGGTTTTTACTTCCAGCGGCGAGGGGTATGAAATTTTACCGGATATGTCGCTGTCCTCGGAAGTGGTCCCCCTGGGAGGCCCGCGGGTATCGCTTACCTGTCTGCTGGAAGGATTTTTAACCGATCGCGCAACTCCGGTGATGCGGCGGGCGATTGTGGAAGTGGAAGCGCGACAGGGAACCTCTCCGGATAATGCCACTATCATCGCGGGAGTGGCTACCATCGAGTTGGGCTCCTCGGGAACCGGTTCCAATGGATTCGGCATCGGGGCTCTGCCGGGCGGCGATGAATATTACTTTGTGGTACACCATAAGGTCCCGGGGATCGCTTCCGGACCCAACCACCTGCCGGTTATAACCGCAATTAAACACAGGTTTACCGGAACGGGGGATACCCGCACCATTGCTTTGGATTTTATAGACGGCACCCAGGCTTATACCCTCTCCGGGCAGATCACTGCCGAGGCGGAGGTCTCTTCTAGCAGATTTGCCCTGCGGGCGGGAGATATCGATGCCAATCAGATCGTGGATGTGGGCGACAATTCGGTGTGGTTCGACCGCTTCCAGCGATATAATGGAACTTTACCCGATGATCCGACCAAGCCTATCTTCCAGGCGGACCTGGACGGCAACGGTATCATAGACGTAGGTGACAACAGCGTCTGGTTCGGCAGCTTTGACGCTTTGAAGTCGCAAACCGGCAAGCACGGCTACGTGCCGTAGCATTAGGAGGAAAATATGAAAAAATTGATTTTGAGGTTTGGAATTTATTTGTTCCTGGTTTCTGGTATTTTGGGATTTGCGTCCTCAGCGGAGGCCGCGGTGTATTTTGAAAAGCCCTATGTGGGGCCGGCCACTCAACTGAAAAGTTATATAGAGAACGGCGCCTGGGCTTATGTCATGGTGAAGTACAGGAATGACAGCGGCTCCGAGGTTTTGATCGATTCGGTAAAACTCTGGATGCGCTATGATACAACCTGGGTGGAAAATACCGGCGGGTTTCCCATCTCCGTTGCCAATCAGAACTCCGGTAATTTCCAGGTGGCGCAGAACGAAACCGCCGGCGGGGAGCTCAAGTATCAATTAACTATCAGTGCCAGCAGTCCCAATCCCTTGCGGGTTGCGGGAGGCGCCCTGGCCAATATCGCCTTGATCCGATTCCACATCAAGCAGGATGATGCTTTACGGGGTGATATTCCGATAAGCATCCTGACTTTCTGGGACCTGGACCCGCTGTCCAATTATGTCTTCCTGAAGCAGGGCGGAGTGGATAAAACCGGCGCAAAATTTAATTATAATGATCCTAGCTATCCCGGCGGGCCGGTGGACCTAAGGATTGAAGAAACGCATCGTCCGGTCTTTCCTCCTCCCAATGAAGGGATAGATTCGGTGCGGGATCCGGAAACCGGCAACACCCTGATCTTGGGCTGGCCCAATTGCGCCTCAACCGCCCACGACCATGCGACCGATAAAGCGGAAACCTTTTTCGCCGCCGGCCAACATTTAAGATACAATGTTTACCAAAGTTATCCCGCACCCGCTATGCCCGGGACCCTGTTGGCCAGCGGGACCAGGATGGATGCTGCCGGTCTTACTGTAACCGGCTTGAGCGATGGGACCACTTATTATTATGTAGTGCGCGGCCTGGATGACTGCAAGGCGCGGGAGAATGAAAATTTAAGCACCAAACAATTATCCGGCATCCCTACGGACCACACACCCCCACCTGCCCCTAATCTGGCCGCTCCCGATCCGGATGATCAATTGCTTAATCTGAGCTGGGGAGGAAGCGAGGGTGGGGACTTTGGCGGCTATGTCCTGTACCGCAAAGACGGGGGAGCACCCACTCATACTTTCACCGGTGCTCACGGCGTAGAGAACGGCGAAACGCCTCCCGCCGCAGGCACTATTCTTCCGGACGGGTCAAAAGTATTATATGTGGGAACCGGGAGGGCCTTGACCGACCGGGGGACCGATCTTCCAGCAGGAAGTTTAATTAACGGTCATCCCTACGGTTATATGGTGGCGGCTTTTGATAGGGCCGTAGCCGGTCCGCCCCGGGAACAGGGATATAATTATTCATATTCGGTTCCCAGGATCGGCTATCCCGGAGCCAAACCCCGGCCTCTTAAGAATTTCCTGTCCGTTTCCGGACCGGGTGGCGGACAGATAACCCTGCGCTGGAACCCGGAAGGCAATCAGGGAGGGGCGAAAATCCTAGCCACCAAGAACCTGGATGCCTGGGCTTCCACCCAATTTGATTCCGAAGTTACCAGTCCGGATGCTTATGTGCTGGTCATGGATAAGCCCCATGCGGATCCGCTGCCGGCGCAGGAAGAAGTGGTCGTAAATTCGATCGGCGCCAGTCCTTTGGAAGAAGGAGCGGTTTATTACTTCTCCGGTTTTGCTTATAACCGCACTCCTGATCCTACCGCCCGCAAATTTTCGGACCTGGCTTATGGCGGAGCGGTTAAAGGGGGAGCGGGTGGGGCGGGACCCATTACGGTCAATTTGAAAAAGCAGCCGGGCGGTCTGGGATTAAACCCCCTGGCGGTAGTGCATGATCTGCCGATCTACGCCGATACCACGCCGGTAATGGAGATCAGGAATTATCTCCAGTTGGCGCAAGCCATCAATTTGAAAGCGGGTGAGAACGTGGTCACCACCATCGGCCGTTTGGTCAACAGCCAGATTGAGGGTTATACTTTTATCTGGGGGGCGGGGCTCAATCAATTGACCGGTTACCAGTCTACCGCCGGCCTGCCTCCGCCGGAAAGCGTGGAGCTGGCCAGAGGGGATGCTTTGCAGATCTCAGTGGCTAAGGATGTAACATTTATAATGTCAGGCGGGATGTAAACTTGCTTAGAATTTTAACTGCGACTTTAGTCGCAGGTTTAATTATATTTTCGGTCATTGCGCCCCAAGCGCAGGCGCAGCATATTTACCTGCGCATGTACTGGGTGCTGGGCGATGTGGCTGACCCGGACGGGGTGGGAACGGAGGGGCGGTGGGTGGTATTTTACCGTGACGATCCCGCCAATGCCTATTCGGATGACTTGGTAGGCATCGTAGGACTGGCGGGACGCGCCAACCAGTATATGCTCAATGGCTTTGAGGACTGGCGCATGGTGATCGAGCCGGGAATTTACAAGTGCGCCACCGTTAAAGGATATAAAAATGGCGTACTGGTAGATGATTACGGTGCTAACCCCAAGGAGGTTTTAATAACCGGATTGGGCTACGATATTTGCCCGACTTTAACCCTGGTCAGGGGAGGTGGCATTGCCCCTCCCGGACCGCGCCCCAACCCGGCTTGGCTGGCGGCACTGCTGCCCAAGATCGAAAACATCAAATTCGGCGATAGAAAGTGGAACCCGGCTTTTGGAGAAGATTTCGTGATCGATGAACAGCCCATCGTTTCGGCCAAGATCACCTCCCAGAGCCCCCTGCGCACCGAAAGCATCATGATGATCTTAAATGCCGGCATGGCCGATTCCAAGAACTTTTCCGTGAGTTCCAGCCATTACACGGCGATCAAGGGCTCCCAGCAAGCCCCTACCGAGGTGAATTTCAGTTATGATTTCTTTAAAGAAGGGCAAAAACTGCCGGCCGGCCAGCAAAAACTCACCTTTACCGGGGCCAACGATTATGGCTCTACCGAGGAGGTTTGTTCGGTAAAGATCATGGCCGGAGAAGTGGAAGTGATCGGCATTCCCATTGCCTATCCCAGCCCGGTGCACCTGCGCACCGACCGCCTGGTTACCCTGCAGTACGGACTCACCAAGAACGCCGATATCGACCTTTACGTCTTTGACATTACCGCCCGCATAATCAAAAAGATCTCCTGTGACAGGGGGACCTCCGGCGGACAGGCCGGGGGCACTGTCAATCCCAACAAGGTAACCTGGGATCTGATAACCGACCAGGGATCCCTGGCCGGGAGCGGGATCTATCTTTATAATATCGTGGACCGCAACCGGAACCGCGTTTTAAGCAAGGGCAAGATCACCCTGGTGCCTTAATTTGTAGGCAGCCGCACACCCTTTTAGGCTATTTTTTATGCTATAATAAGGCCGGCGAGCGTGGCTTATAAATTGCTTATATCACCTTGGAGGTGAAATTTATGCCGAATACCAGTTTAAGAGAACAGGAATGGACCCCGCGCAGAGAACTGCTTCCCTATCTTTTAGGCAAGCGGAAAGTTAAAAAATCAGAGACCACCAAGCTGGACCTTTTTGAGGCCGGTTTGGCCGCAGAAATTAATAAAGGCGATACTATCCAGAACGCCATGACCAAAATGGTGCGCATGGCGCTGGCGGCCGAATTCGGCCCTTCTCTGGTCAAGAGTAAAGGAGCTGAACATATGGTCGAAACCATAGTGGCCGGTATTCTCTCGGATACGGAGCTGCGCCGGCAGGCCTTGGTGATAGTAGATAGATTTGCCAAGTGAAACCCCTAATCCTGGTGGTTGACGACGAGCTTTCGATCAGGGAATCGTTTAACCTCATCTTGTCCGATGACTACCGCGTGATCGCGGCGGCCAGCGGAGAAGCCGCCCTCAAATATGCCGCAGATGAACCTGTAAACCTGGTTTACCTCGATATTCGCATGCCGGGCCTGGATGGACTGGAAACCTTGAAAAGATTAAGACAGATTTCCCCCGAACTTTTAGTGGTGATGGTTACCGCCGTCAATGACGTGCAGAAAGCCGCCGAGGCCATAAACTTGGGTTCGGTGGATTATGTGGTCAAACCCTTCGATGTGGAGAGGATCCGGCAGCTGACCCAGGACCTGCTGCGCCGCCAGAATTTGATCAAGACCGCCCGGGAAGTGGCGCGGGAGGAATACCCCGAACTGATGGGCCTTTCCGAAGTAATGGTAAAAGTCAAAAAAGCGGTCGATTCGGCGGCGGCCCGGGAGACCTCGGTGCTCATTGTGGGGGAGGAAGGGGTGGAGGACGAGTGGATCGCCTATAATCTAAAACAAGCCGACAAACCATTCGTATCGCTCAATTTAAAATCACTCAACCCCCTGGAAATGGAGAGTTATATTTTTAGTGCCTCCTCCGGCAGTTCCACGGTGGACCTTAAAAAAAAGGTGGGGGCGGTGGAGGAAGCGGGGGGAGGGATCTTGTTTTTAAGGGGCATTGAAAAACTTCCCCCGGACCTGCAGGATAAACTTATCGAGATTCGCCCCCGGCTGATCGCCAGTACAACGATGAACCTTAAAGAAGGGGATTTTTCCAGGAAACTTTATGATAAGCTCAGTGAAAATTTGATAATGGTGCCGCCGCTGAGAGAGAGGATCAGTGACATCCCGTCCCTGATCTCTTATTTTCTTTCCCAATTCAATTTAAAATACCGCAGAAACCTGAAGGGCATATCGATCCGGGCCCAGGAACTGCTCACCAGCTATCCCTTTCCCCATAATGTGGCGGAGCTCCGGCAGATAGTGCAACTTCTGGTTTTAACCGTGAATAAGCCCATAATCGAAGCGGAAGACCTTCCCCTGCGGGTGCTTACCGCGGACAGTTCATTTTATCCCCTGCCCCTGAATGATTCCTATGACGATTTCGAGATTGAGTATATCAAACGGGTCCTGGCTCAGGCGGGGGGTGAGTATAATCGAGCGGCCGAGCGGTTGGGGGTAACCCCCGTGGTATTGGAACTAAAGACACATGCCGCAGGTCGGACTCGAACCGACAAGGGAGTATAAGTCCCAACGGATTTTAAGTCCGTCGCGTATACCAATTCCGCCACTGCGGCCTATTTTCTTTTCTTCTTACCGCCCTGCTTGCCCTCTAAATTGCGCTTCCAGTCCAGCAGGCGCTCTTCGCTCTCTTTTAAAAACTGGGTGATCTTGTGTTCAAAGGACCCCGTCGGAGGTGATTCCTCGGCGCGCCTGCGGGGTTTTTCTTTAAATTCCCGGCCTACCTGCTTCATGGAGAGGTCGTATTTGCCCTCTTTCACCATGCCCAGCACTTTTACCTTGACGAGATCTCCCACTTTTAAAAATTGATTGATGTCCGTAACATATTGGTCCGAAACTTGAGAAATGTGGACCAGCCCTACATCCCCTTCCCCCAGATCCACAAAAGCCCCGTAATTGGTGATGCCCGTAATTTTACCTTCTATCTCAGAGCCGATTGTCTTTGGCATATTTTATATGCGGTTTCCCCCCTTTTTATCAGATTGAGCCGTTCCCGGGCCAGGCCTTCCATAAAGTACGGCCGATTTAATTCTTTAATCAAGCTTAGTAACTGCCGGTTCTTTTGCTGCTCCGCACTTATCCCTTTGGTCAGCTTTTCTTTTTCAGAGTTCAGTTCCTTAAAGCGCAGCAGGTCCTCGCGGATTTGAAAAATCAAATACAGTATCAGAAAAACGAAAAGCAGCGTCCAGATATTTAACTTCACTTTTTGATTATATTCCCACACCAAATCTATTGGTGTGGGAATTTATTCTAGCAAGTTCACAGAAAATAGGCAAGGTAAAAGTTTATCAGCTTAGGGCCGAAGAAGAGGGTTGCCGCCGCGCCCGCCGCCAGGGCGGGGCCGAAAGGCACGTAACTGCCCCATTTTACTTTGCCGGTTAAAAGCAGGACTGAAACCAAAAGGGCGGAGAGCAAATAGGCCAGAAAAACCGAGAGCAGCAAGCCGGACCAGGCCAGCTGGGACCCCAAAAGCGCGGCCAGCTTGCAGTCCCCGAAACCCAGAACCTCTTTTTTAAACACCAGCTTCCCCGCCCACCCGATAAAATAAAAAAGCGAAAAACCCAGGACCAAACCGATTACGGCGGGGGTCAGGTTTTGACTTAAGGTGTTAAATAATAATCCCAGGGGAATACCCAGGTAAATCAATTCATCGGGAATGATCTGGGTTTCAAAATCGGCGAAAAAGACGATGATCCACATGGAAAGGAACGCCGCTACCAGGTAGAACTGCAGGGAGAAGGGGGAATAGCCCAGCGCCGGGCGGATTGAAAGAAAGAGCAGGGCGGTTAATATTTCAACCGTTGGATAGCGCGGGGAAATGGGTTTTTGGCAATGGCGGCATTTTCCCCTGAGGATGAAGTAGCTTAAGATGGGGATATTGTCCCAGGGAGAGATTTTATTCCGGCAGTGGGGGCAGTGGGAGGGGGGATTGAGCACCGATTCGTTCCGGGGCAGGCGGTAAATGCAAACGTTCAAAAAACTGCCCACACAGGCTCCCAGCACGAAAGTTATAAGGTTGACAAGCATGTGGAAAGATTATATATTACTGCTTGCATGGAAATCAACTCTTTACTGGAGCTGTTGACCGAACAGAAAGCTTCCGATCTGCATTTAATTGTAGGGCTTCCCCCGGTTCTGCGCGTTGTCCAGAAGTTAATCCGCACCAGTATGCCCGTTCTGAACCGCGAATCAGTCAAGGAATTGGCTTACCAGCTTTTAAACGATGAACAAAAAGCCACTCTGGAGAGGGAGAGGGAACTCGATCTGTCGGCGGAACTCGGAGAGTCGCGTTTCAGGATCAATATGCATTTTGAAAGAGGCAGTGTCGGCTGCTCCATCCGGCGCATCCCCAAACGCATCCCTACCCGGGAGGAACTGCGCTTGCCCAAGCAGGTCGAAGATTTATGCAGTGAAGGCAAGGGGCTGGTGTTGGTTACCGGCCCTACCGGCTGCGGAAAATCTTCCACCCAGGCCAGCATGATAGATCTCATCAATAACACCCGCGGCTGTCATATCGTGACTGTGGAAGACCCCATCGAATATGTGCATACCAATAAGAAATCCATCATTGAGCAGAGGGAGGTGGGCTCCGACACGCTTTCCTTCAGCTCTGCCTTGAAGCGGGTTTTGCGCCAGGACCCCAATGTGATCCTGGTGGGGGAAATGAGAGATCTCGAGACCATCCATGCGGCTATTACTGCGGCGGAGACCGGGCATCTGGTCATCTCCACCCTGCATACTCCGGACGCCCCGCAGGCGGTGGACCGCATCGTGGATGTTTTTCCGCCGCATCAGCAGCCGCAGATCCGGCTGATGCTTTCTTTGACCTTAAAGGGCGTCATTGCCCAGCAGCTGCTTCCCCATATAGACCAGAAGGGGGTAGTGCCGGCGGTTGAAATATTAATGGCTACCCCGGCGGTTTCCAATATCATCCGCAAAGCCTCAACCCAGGAGCTTTACTCGACCATTGAGATCGGCGGCAAATACGGCATGCAGAACATGGATTCCTCCCTGAAACAGCTGTATGAATCCAAACTTATAACTTACGAGACGGCCATCAGCCATGCGCATAACGCCGAGCAATTGGCCAAAAGCTTAAAAGCGGTTTTCTGATTTGCTCCCTTCCTACCTGAAAAAGCCCATTCCCAAACAGCAGAACATCAAAAAAATCCGCCGGATCATTGGGTCAGCTTTGAACACGGTCTGCGAATCCGCCCGGTGCCCCAATATCGGAGAATGTTTTGCGCGCTCGACCCTCACCTTTATGATTTTGGGAGATACCTGCACCCGCAGCTGCGCCTTTTGCGCCGTTACGAAGGGAATTCCGGATTCGCCGGATCCCGGGGAGGCCCGAAAAATCGCTGAAGCTGTCCAGAAATTAAATCTCAGTTATGTGGTAATTACTTCGGTGACCCGGGATGATCTGCCGGACGGCGGGGCGGGGCAGTTTGTCAAGGTCGTGCAGGGGATAAGGGATATGGGAAAAGGGATAAGGGTTGAAGTTTTAATACCGGATTTTACCGGAAAGCCGCTGCAGAAAATAATTAAAGCGCGGCCTTATGTCATCAATCATAATTTGGAAACGGTCCCCCGGCTGTATCCTGTGGTCCGCCCGCAGGCCGATTATCAGCGCTCACTGGGGATTATACATTCCATAAAGGAGACCGCTCCCTCTATTTACACCAAGTCGGGACTTATGGTAGGATTAGGAGAGACCCGGGATGAAGTAGAGAAGGCGCTTTTGGATTTAAGCGAGGTTAACTGCGATCTGGTTACCATCGGGCAGTATCTTCCTCCTTCAAAGAATAATCTTCCGGTGGAACGCTATGTTCCGCCTGAAGAATTTGAAGAATATAAACTGAGCGGAAGACGATTGGGCATTAAGATTGAAGCCGGGCCCTTTATTAGAAGTTCCTATCGCGCGGGAGAAATGCTGTAATGGAAGAAGCACAACGATTAGCAAAATTACCCACCTATGTTTTTGCCTTGCTGGACAAGCTCAAGGCCGAGGCGAGAACCCAGGGCAAAAAGCTGATAGACCTGACCATCGGCTCGCCCAATATCGTGCCGCCCCCTCAGGTCATTGAAACCTTAAAAGAGGCGCTGAGCGATCCCGAAAATCACCGCTACTCCTCTTTTGAGGGCGACCCCGAGTTCAAGTCGGCGGTGATCGACTGGTGCCGCAAAAGCTATAACATTAAAATTGAGCCGGGCGAGATAGTAACCCTTTTGGGCAGCAAGGAAGGCCTGGTGCACCTGTCTTTCGCTTATTTAAATCCCGGCGATACCATGTTGGTCCCCCTGCCGGCGTATCCGGCGCATTTCAGGGGTCCGATCCTGGCCGGGGCGGAACCCTATATCCTGCCTACGGTTGAAAAAAATGGTTTCATCCCGGATTTGGAAATAATTGACAACCAGATCGCGGACCAGGCCAAAATGCTGATCCTGTCTTATCCCACCAACCCCACGGCCGCCACCGCGTCTTACGAATTTTTTGAAAAGGCGGTGGCTTTCGCCCGGAAGCATAATTTAATTTTGGTGCATGATTTTGCCTATGCCGAACTTTATTTTGAAGGCAAAAAGCCCGTTTCCTGCCTGTCTGTTCCTAAAGCCAAGGAGGTTTGCATCGAATTTCATTCCCTTTCCAAAACCTTCGGCATGGCCGGCTGGAGATTGGGATTTGCGGTGGGCAACCGGCAGATAGTTGAAACGCTGAGAACCATAAAGACCAATATCGATTACGGTCCCTTCAAGGCGATCGTGCGCGCGGCGGTCACGGCGCTTAAAAGCGAGAACGGTTATCTAGACCGGATGCGCGCCACCTACCAGAAGAGAAGGGACCTCATGGTGGACGGCCTGAATTCTTTGGGCTGGAAGCTTAAAAAGCCGCTGGCCACTTTTTACCTGTGGGTGCCGGTGCCGCCGGGATTCAACTCCATGAGCTTTGTGGATCATCTGATAAAAGAAACCGGCGTGGTGGTTTCTCCCGGGGTGGGTTTCGGCGACCTGGGCGAGGGGTATGTCCGCCTGGCGCTGGTGGACTCCGATCAAAACATACAGGAAGCGGTTTCCCGCCTGAAGAAGGCGGGCGTCAGGTACAATGGATAGGCCGATCGTCGGCCTTACCATGGGTGATCCTTCCGGGATCGGCCCCGAGGTCTGCGTCAAGGCCCTGGTTGATCCGGAGATTTATCAGGTAGCCCGCTGTCTTATCATCGGCGATAAAAAGGTCATCCATTACGCCATAAAGATCGCCAAACTGCCGGGGGTCACCGTCAATCCAATAAGTAAAGTTTCCGAAGCCAAGTTCCTGCGCAATCAGATCGATGTTCTGGATCTGGCCAATGTAGAGATCGGCAAATTAAAAATGGGGGTTTTGTCCCCGTCTTGCGGCCGGGCCTCCATTGAATATCTGGAAAAAGCCATAGATCTTGCCAAGGCCGGGGAGATCTCTGCCATCACCACCGGCCCCATCAATAAAGAAGCCATCCGCAAAGCCGGTTATAAATTCCAGGGGCACACCGAGATTCTGGCCCGGCGCACCAAAACTAAAGAGTACGGCATGCTTTTTGTCTCCGAGGCCCTGTGGGTATTGCTGGTCACAACCCATCTGCCGCTTAAAGCCGTTCCCCGCGCCATCAATAAAAAGAAAGTTTTAAGCAAGATCAGGATGGCGCATGCGATCTTATTGAAAGTGCGGGGGCGGAAGCCCCGGATCGGGGTGGCGGGGCTCAATCCCCACGCGGGGGAGGCCGGCCTCTTCGGCAAAGAAGAAATAAAATTCATTAAACCGGCGGTGGAAGAAGCGCGGCGGCAGGGAATGGACGTAAAAGGTCCTATCTCCCCGGATGCCATCTTTAACCTGGCCCAGGCCGGAATGTTCGATATCGTGGTGGCCATGTATCATGACCAGGGGCTGATCCCTTTAAAACTTTTGTCATTCAATAAATCGGTGAATGTGACGGTGGGTCTGCCCATTATCCGCACTTCGGTGGATCACGGGACCGGCTTTGACATTGCCGGCAAGGGCTGGGCTAATCCGGGCAGCATGATCCAGGCCATCAAGGTGGCGGCGCACTTTGCTAAATAGCGTTCGTGAGCTTCTGGCTTCTTATAATCTTCATCCCAAAAAGCGGTTAGGACAACACTTTTTAACCGATCCCGGCGTATTGTCGCGCCTCATTGGCGCGGCGGAGCTTAAAGCCGAGGATGCGGTTTTGGAGATCGGATGCGGCCTGGGAGTTTTAACCGCAGAATTGGCTGAACGGGTAAAAAAAGTAATTGCCCTGGAAATCGATCCCGACCTGATCTTAATCGCCAAAGAAGTCCTGCGTTCTTTTGATAACATCAATTTTGAAAGGGCGGACTTTTTAAAATGGAAGGAGAAAGAAAAGTTCAACAAGGTGGTGGCCAATTTGCCTTATTATATAACCACGCCTATTATCGAGAAGCTTTTCACCTTAGACCCATTGCCGCAATTGATAGTGCTTACCGTTCAAAAAGAGTTGGCCGAGAGGATGATCGCCGAACCGGGAGGTAAAGATTACGGTTCTTTTACGGTTTATGTGCAGAATAGAGCGGAAGTGGAAATTAATTCCTATGTTCCCAAATCGGCTTTCTATCCCCAGCCGGGGGTGGGTTCGGCGATTCTGGCGATGAAACCATTGGACCGGCCGCGCTATCCAATCAGTGAAGAGGTGGTGCGGGCGGCTTTCGGCCAGCGCCGCAAGATGCTGCGCTCCGCGCTTAAAAAATTCGAAGTGGATTTTGCCTCAGCCGGTATAGATCCCCGCCGCCGTGCGGAAACCCTGTCCCTTTTGGAGTTTTCCGTGCTTTCAAAACATGTTAAAATGAGGTTGCATGGCGGTCATTGAAGTTAAAAATCTTACCAAAAAATATAACGGCTTTACGGCGGTGGACGGCATCTCTTTTGAAGTCGGGGAGGGGGAGGTTTTCGGCTTTTTAGGCCCCAACGGCGCGGGCAAGACCACTACCATCAATATGCTCTGCACCCTGCTGCGGCCCACCTCGGGATCGGCCCTGGTTTCCGGTAGTGATGTGGTGCGTGATCCCAACCAGGTGCGCCGCGAGATCGGCATCATTTTCCAGGATCCGTCTTTGGACGACCGCTTAACTGCCGAAGACAACCTGCGCTTTCACGGCTACCTCTATCATATGGACCGGAAGAGGATTGACGAGAGAATTCCTGAAGTTTTAAATCTGGTGGAGCTTTATGATAGAAGGCGGGATTTCGTGCGCAAGTTCTCCGGCGGCATGAAGCGCCGGCTGGAGATCGCCCGGGGGCTTTTGCATTGCCCCAAAGTCCTTTTTTTAGACGAGCCCACCCTGGGACTGGATCCGCAAACCCGCGCCCATATCTGGGATTATGTCCTGAAGATGAGAGCGGACTCCGGTCTAAGTATTTTCATGACCACCCATTACATGCAGGAAGCGGAGGTCTGCGACCGGGTGGTCATTATAGATCACGGAAAGATCGTGGACCTGGATACTCCGGAAAAATTGAAAGCTAAATATAATGAAACCACGCTGGAAGGCGTGTTTTTAAAGCTCACCGGCCGGGAGATACGCTCTCAGGCGGGGGAGAGCGCCTGGACGCAGTGGATGAGGAGGTCATAATGGGCGATTTTTGGGCGATCTATATTCTCTGGCTCCGCGATCTCAAGCGATATTGGTATGATAAATCGCGCATTGTGGCCTCTTTGGGCCAGCCCATTCTGTTTTTATTCGTGCTGGGAACGGCGCTGTCGCCCAGTTTTAAGGGACCGGCGGGGGTAAACTTTTCCGAATTCATTTTCCCGGGGGTGATCTCCATGACGGTGCTTTTCACCTCTATTTTTTCGGCGATCTCCATCGTTTGGGACCGGGAGTTCGGGTTTTTAAAAGAGGTGCTGGTGGCGCCGGTTTCGCGCTGGGCCATCGTCATCGGCAAGGCCCTGGGGGGCTCGACCGTGGCCCTGCTGCAGGGGACCATAATGCTGACCCTGGCGCCTTTTGTGGGCATCCATCTTACTCCCCTGATAATTTTAAAGAGCCTGGGGGTCATGTTCTTAATTGCTTTTGCCATGACCTCCCTGGGCATTATGATCGCCGCGCGCATGAAAGAGATGGAAGGTTTCCAGATGGTGGTAAACTTTTTGATCATGCCCATCTTTTTCCTCTCCGGCGCTCTCTTTCCCCTGGATAAACTCCCGGCTTGGCTTATGTTTTTGACCCGCCTCGACCCCCTGACTTATGGGGTGGATACCCTGCGCATGGCCATTCTGGGCATTCACCAGTTTCCCATAATTTCCAATCTGCTTATCATTGGAGCTATCACCTTTATCTTGATTTCTATAGCAGTCATTGAATTTAACATGTCAGAATGACCCAAAATAGTGTTGACTTGCTTATGGAATTGTGTTAAAAATTTCTTGTGGAGATCTTCTGCCCCAATAAAAACTGCCCCAAGTACAAAGTTACCGGGCAGGGCAATGTAGTAAAATTCGGCGAGTATAAAAGCAAGCGGGGTCCCCGGGCCAGATATCTCTGCAAATCTTGTAGAAAGACTTTTTCCGAACGGGCCTTCTCCGAACTTTATGGAATGCATAATGATGAAGATACCGTAAAGCGGTTTAGGGAAGAGGTCAAGACCGGAAAATCGTTAAGGCAGATCAGCCGGGAGACAGGAAAGAAATTGGATACCCTGCGCTCCTGGAAGGCCAAATTTATAGACGGGAGGGAAAAAATGGAAAAGATGAATGCGGTCGGCAAGGAAGTATACGAGAGGGCTAAGGCGGATGGGGTGAGGTTCATTAATCTGCAGTTCACCGATATTTTGGGGACTATCAAATCGGTCTCCATCCCGGTGCAGCGGCTGGGAGACGCGTTGGAGAAGGGCATCTGGTTTGACGGCTCTTCCATTGAAGGGTTTGTCCGGATTTGCGAGTCGGACATGATCCTGGTGCCGGATCCATCTACCTATCAGGTCACTCCCTGGACCCCGGCCGAGAGAAAATCGGCCCGCTTTATCTGCGACGTGCACACGCCGGAGGGGGTTCCTTTTGAAGGTGACCCGCGCTCCATCTTAAAAAAATTATTAAAGGAAGCGGAGAAGCTGGGATATTTTTTTAATTGCGGCCCGGAAGTGGAATTTTATCTCTTCAAGAAAGAAGACGGCAAAATCACCACCGTGCCCCACGACCTGGGAGGTTATTTTGACTATTCTCCCCGAGATATGGCTTCCAGCGTGCGCAAGGATATCATCATCGCTTTGGAGGCCATGGGAATGGAATCCGAGATGGGGCACCATGAGTGCGGCCCGGGCCAGCATGAAATTGACATCCGCTATGCCGACGCCCTGACCGCCGCCGATAACGCCATCACCTTAAAATACACCATCAAGGCCATAGCGAACAGGCACGATCTCTACGCTTCCTTCATGCCCAAACCGCTGTACGGGCAGGCCGGTTCCGGCATGCATACCCATCAGTCGTTTTTTAACGCCGAGGGCAAAAATCTATTCTTTGATGAGAAGGATAAATATAAACTTTCCGATCTGGCCTACAGTTTTATTGCCGGACAGTTGGAGCACGCCCGGGCTATGACCGCCATATTAGCGCCCACCATCAATTCTTACAAGCGATTGGTCTCCGGCTATGAGGCCCCGGTCTATGTCTGCTGGGCGCAGATCAACCGTTCGGCTTTAATCAGGATCCCTCGTTATTCTCCGGGCCGGGAGCAATCCACCCGGGCCGAGTTGCGGTGTCCCGATCCCTCCTGTAATCCCTACCTGGCATTTGCCGTTATGCTGGCCGCGGGGTTGGACGGCATAAAGAGAGGATTAAAACCGCCGGCTCCGGTGGAGGAGGATGTTTATAAGCTGGACGAAGCCCGCCTCAAAGAATTAAAGATCGACATGCTGCCTTTTTCCATCAAGCGCGCGGTGGAGGAGCTGAACAAAGATGAGATTGTCAAGGAAGCGCTGGGCCGGCACACCTATGAGCGCTTCACCCGGGCCAAACTGGCCGAGTTCGATGACTACCGCATGCAGATCACGCCCTGGGAGATAGAAAAGTACCTGGAGGCGCTTTAGACCAGTCCCTGCGCCAACATAGCCCGGGCTACTTTTGAGAAGCCGGCGATATTCGCGCCGACCACCAGATTACCCGGCTGGCCGTACTCATCCGCCGCTTCTTTGGACTGCTTATAGATCGCCTTCATGATCCGGTTGAGATATTTGTCGGTTTCTTCAAAACTCCAGGAAAGCCGTTGGCTGTTCTGGGTCATCTCCAGACCGGAAGTGGCCACGCCGCCGGCATTGGCGGCTTTGGCCGGACCGAAAGCTACCTTGTTCTTTAAAAAGACCTTGACCGCCTCGGGGGTGGAAGGCATATTGGCGCCTTCCGCTACCGCCCAAACGCCGTTCTCGACCAGTTTCTTGGCCGAACGCTCGTCGATCTCGTTCTGGGTGGCGGAGGGGAGGGCCAGGTCGCACTTGATCTTCCAGATATTATCGCAGCCTTCTTCATAGACCGCCTTCGGATGGACCTTGACGTAATCCTTGATCCTCTTCCGCTCGACTTCCTTAAGCTGTTTTACGGTCTTGAGGTTGATCCCTTCCTTGTCATAAATATAACCGTTGGAATCGGAGAGCGCTACCACATTGCCGCCCAGCTGCTGGACCTTTTCGGTGGCGTAAATGGCGACATTGCCGGAACCGGAGATGACCACGGTCGAACCTTTAATTTCCTTGCCCAGGTCCTTCAGCATTTCCAGCAGGAAATAGATCAGGCCGTAACCGGTGGCCTCGGTCCTGACCAATGATCCGCCCCAATCCAGTCCCTTGCCGGTCAAAACCCCGGTGAATTCGTTGCGGATCTTTTTATATTGGCCGTACATAAAGCCGATCTCGCGGCCGCCCACACCGATATCGCCCGCCGGGACATCCGTATCCGGGCCAATGTGGCGGCAAAGTTCGGTCATGAAGCTCTGGCAGAAACGCATCACTTCCATGTCGGACTTGCCTTTCGGGTCAAAGTCGGAGCCGCCTTTACCGCCGCCCATGGGCAGGGTGGTTAAAGCGTTCTTGAAGATCTGCTCAAAGCCGAGGAACTTGATGATGCCGATATAGACCGAAGGGTGGAAGCGCAGGCCGCCCTTGTAGGGGCCGATCGCGCTGTTGAACTCAATGCGGAAGCCGCGGTTGACCTGAACACTGCCCCGGTCGTCCATCCAGGGAACGCGGAACATGATCTGCCGCTCCGGTTCGACGATCCTTTCCAGTATCTTCATCTCTTTGTATTCCGGATGTTTGTCCAGCACGGGAGCGACCGATTCGACCACTTCCTGTACCGCTTGGTGAAACTCCACTTCGCCGGGATTCCTTTTTATGGCTTCTTCAATAATGTGCTTTACCATTGTCGTTTACCTCCTGATATGATATAAATAGGACCGCAGGGAGCCGGGAATAATGATGCGCACCTCCTTGTGATAATTTGTTAAAAACGCAGGAATAGTATACGGCAATGCATTGCCGTATGTCAAGGGTGAAATATGAGCGACCTGGACCGCAAGACCAACGCGATACTTAAGATCATCGCCGAATCCCGGGGGCCTATCGGCTCGGCGGAGATCGCGGAAAAGCTTAAAGATATGGGCGTTGAGATGTCGGAGAGGACGGTCCGCTATCATCTTAAAATGATGAATGAGAAAGGGTTGACCAAGGTCTTCTGGAAAGAGGGCCGGGTCATTACCAGTAAAGGGGTGGAAGAACTGAGCAACGCTTTCGTCTCCGATAAGGTCGGCTTCATGAGTTCGCAGATCGAGACCATGGCCTACAAAATGGATTTTGATATTTACGAAAAGAGCGGCCGGGTCATTCTTAATCTTTCCTTTATCGACCGGTCGGATTTCAAGAAAGCATTGCAGGCCATGGCCCCGGTTTTTGAGAAGAAATTGTCCACCGGCGATAAAGTGGCCGTCGCCGATCCGGGCGAGCAGATCGGGGGGGTGGTAGTCCCCCAAGGAGCCATGGGCTTTGGTACTCTCTGCAGCATCAATCTTAACGGCATTTTGTTAAAGCATGCCATTCCGATCGAATCCAAGTTCGGCGGTATTTTACAAATAGAAAACGACCGTCCGCTCAGGTTCACGGATATCATCAATTATGACGGCTCGACGCTGGACCCCCATGAAATTTTTATTAAGGGGCGGATGACGGAAGTGAACGGCGCGGCCCGCGGTTCCGGCAAAGTCCTGGCCGGATTAAGAGAGATCCCGGCGGCCTCCATGCACGAAGCCGAGGCGATCATCCGCAAAGTTGAGTCGGCGGGCATCGGCCGGGCGATTGTGATCGGCAAAGCCGGACAACCCCTGCTGGGCATGCCGGTGGCCGTGGAGCGCGTCGGCATTGTGGTTCCGGGCGGCCTCAACCCCATCGCCGCGGTGGAAGAGAGCGGGATCAGGACCGAAAGCAAGGCGCTGGTCACCCTGATCGATTATGACCAGCTGCTCGATTTCAAGGATTTATGAGCCTGCCAGCCAAGGAAAGCACCGGTCTGCCGGGACTGGACGAGATCCTCCAGAATTTGAGGAAAGGGGACAATGTCGTCTGGCAGGTCGATGACATCAAAGACTATAAGCATTTTGTCGATCCTTACGTTAAGCGCGCGCTGAAAGATAAACGAAACCTGGTCTATATACGTTTTGCCAAACACCCCCCCGTCATCTCCGCCCAAAAAAAAGTAAAAGTGTATAAACTAGACGCCGACACCGGTTTTGAGACCTTCACCAAGCAGGTCCACGAGATAATTGCCAGGGAAGGCCTGGAGGCCTTTTACGTGTTCGATTGCCTTTCCGACCTGCTTTCCGCCTGGGCCACGGATCTGATGATCGGCAACTTTTTTATGGTGACCTGTCCCTATCTCTTTAAACTTGACACCATCGCCTATTTTGCGATCTTGAAGGAGAATCATTCCTTCAAGACCATAGCCCGCATTCGCGAGACCACCCAGCTTTTGCTGGATGTCTTTGATTTTGATGGCAATTTCTATGTCCAGCCGCTCAAGGTCTGGAACCGCTATTCGCCGACCATGTTCCTGCCGCATATTCAACAGAAGGAAAAGTTCAGGCCCATTACCAGCAGCGTGGACGCCACCCGGATCTTTTCCTATATGTCAAAGAAAGGGGCGGAAGGAGCGGAGAGGAACCTGGATTACTGGGACAGATTGTTCCTGGAGGCGGAGGAACTTTCCGGGAAACCCGGAGAAAAGAAAGACAAAAAGAACATGCTGGAGCGCCTGGACCAGATCATGCTGGGGAGGGAGGCGCGCATGCTCTCGCTGATCAAGGAGCACCTGACGCTTCAGGACCTGCTGGCCATCAAGTCCCGCCTGGTAGGCACCGGTTTTATCGGAGGCAAGGCCTTGGGCATGCTGCTGGCCCGCAAGATCCTGGCCGAAGATAAATCTTTTAACTGGGGAAAGACCTTGGAGCCCCATGATTCTTATTACATCGGGTCGGACGTCTTTTACACCTATATAGTGGAGAACGGCTGGTGGGACCTGTGGCTGGAACAAAAAACGGAAAAGGGGTATTTTAACCGGGCGGCTGAATTGAGAGAAAAGATCTTGACCGGCAAGTTCCCTCACGAGATCCGGGAGCAATTCCGCCTGATAATCGAGTATTTCGGGCAATCACCCATCATTGTGCGTTCCTCGAGCTTATTGGAAGATGCTTTCGGCAACGCTTTTGCCGGGAAGTATGAAAGTCTCTTTGACGTGAACCAGGGCTCTCCGGAGGAGCGCTACCAGCGTTTTGAAGATATAGTGCGCCGGGTCTACGCCAGCACCCTGAACGAAGACGCTTTGAACTACCGCGCGCAGAGGGGCTTAAGCCAGGCGGACGAGCAGATGGCCCTGCTGGTCCAGCGGGTTTCCGGCGCGCAGCATCAGCGTTATTTCTTCCCCTTCATTGCCGGGGTCGGTTTTTCCTGCAACACTTTCGTCTGGCACAAGGACATGGATCCCAAAGCCGGCATGCTCCGTCTGGTTTTTGGTTTGGGCACGAAAGCGGTAAACCGCGCGGAGGGGGATTATCCCCGGATCGTGGCACTGGACCTGCCCCTGCTCAAGCCCTACGCGGGAATGGAGAAGGCCAAAAGATTTTCCCAGCATGAAGTGGACGCTTTAAATATCGGAGCAAACGAGCTGCAAACCGTTCCGCTTAATAAATTACTGCTGGACGAACCGGAGATAAAGCTGGATCTGGTCGGTCAGAGAGACACGGAGGCCGAGGAAAAAATGAAAGAGCTCGGGATGGCGGGCCAGTCCTGGGTTTTGACCTTTGATAAATTGCTTTCCGATACGGATTTTTCAGGGACCATGCAGAGGCTGCTCAAAACCCTAGAAGAGACCTACCGGTATCCGGTGGATGTGGAATTCACGGCAAATTTCAGCCGGACGGGACAGATACAGATCAATCTGGTGCAGTGCCGCCCGCTGCAGGCCCGGGGCGAGGTGGCGCAGGTTGTGATCCCGGAGGAACTCTCCCCGGATAAGCTGATCTTCAGGTCTGAAGGGAATTTCATGGGGGGAAGCGTTTCGCAGGCGATCAAAAGATTGATCTATGTGGAAACTGACGCTTACCGCGATTTGTTGATGTCCAAAAAATTCGAGGTGGCGCGCCTGATCGGGCGATTGAACAAACAAAGCAAGGGTCTGGCGACCCTGCTGATCGGCCCGGGAAGATGGGGAAGCCGTGATCCATCATTAGGCGTGCCGGTCAATTTCGCGGAGATCAATAACGTGACCGCGCTTTTGGAGGTGGACGATCCCCAGGGAGGTTTCATGCCGGAGCTTTCTTTCGGCTCGCATTTTTTCCTGGACCTCATCGAAACCAACATCTTCTACGCGGCGCTTTTCCTGGACAATGAAAGCGTATTCTTCAACCAGGTCTGGCTTAAAGGCCTGGCCAACCGGCTCTCCGATCTGATCCCGGAGGCGGGGGAATACCGGTCGGTCATAAAGGTTTGTGACTTTGAGAAGGAGCTGAAGTTGCTTTCGGACGTCACCGCGCAGAAGGTTGTGCTATTGAAATAACCCCCGGCAAAGCTCATAATATAAACTCATGCGCGTTAAGAAATATTGGTCACGGATCAAAGATTATCTCGTGGTGGTCCTGGTGATTGCGGCCGCAACCGGAATGTTTATTCCGCTCCGGTCGTATTTCGCCAAAGGACAATGGGCCTTGATTTACCTGCTGATC
>Ga0315293_10001435_pt1 | contig 23153 bp, 26 predicted proteins | sample YL17G13_20_MG_FD_203071 | JGI IMG/M metagenome (GOLD analysis project Ga0315293, IMG submission 203071) | Sediment microbial communities from Yellowstone Lake, YNP, Wyoming, USA - YL17G13_20 | ecosystem: Environmental > Aquatic > Freshwater > Lake > Sediment | place: USA: Wyoming | collected...
TCTGGTGCTGCGGTTTATCGAGGGCGTAGAGGAGAGTGAAATCAGGCATATACCTAGGGTACTGTATCACTGGAGGAAACACGAGCAGTCTACGTCCTCAGACATCTCCAATAAACCTTACGCGCATGTCTCTGGGCTCCGTGCTGTGTATGACCATGTAGTGCGTGTAGGTGATAAAGCTCGAGTGACTTCTGGCAGGTATATGGGATCGTATGACGTGAACTACAAGATGAAAGGCTCGCCACTCATACATATCATCATACCCACTCGAGACAATCCTGTCTATTTAAGAACGTGCTGTTTCTCTATTGCTCAGTCTACCTATGGTCAGTATACGGTGACAGTAGTGAATAATGGGAGTGTGCGGGAGGATACAAAAGAGTTGTTTGCAGAGTTACGGAAAGATAAAAGGTTTGAGGTAATACCGTACGATCATCCTTTCAACTACTCTAAAATCAACAACTATGTGGTAAAGAAAGGCTCTCAGGCTGATTTTTTACTATTCCTCAATGACGATACAGAGGTGATCACTACGGACTGGTTGGAGAGGATGGCACAGCATATCGGTAGAGACAATACTGCTGTAGTAGGCGCTAAACTTCTGTATAGCGATAACAGGATCCAGCATGCAGGCGTGGTTGTGGGGATCGGCGGGGTGGCGGGGCATAGTCATAAGTATGTACCAGACTCGATCTCAGGGTATTTTAGTCGACCGCACCTAGTGCAAAATATGAGTGCGGTGACTGGGGCGTGTATGATGATAGATCGTGATGTGTTTGATGAGATGGGTGGCTTTGAAGAGTCTTTGCCCAAGGCTTTCAACGATATAGATTTGTGTTTGAAAGTACGGGATAGAGGGTATCATGTGGTGTATACACCACATGCTATACTGTACCACCATGAATCAGTTTCTCGCGGGATGGATAATCATAAAGAAGAAGAGTTTGCCAAAGCTATTGAGTATATGCAACATAAATGGAAGTGTAGAAGCTATCGGGATCCGTACTACAATCCTAATCTGACACTTGTTGACGAAAACTTCTCTTTTAAGATAGGGTGAACTCCATGCCGCCGAGGAACATTAACATAGGTATCTTCATACCAGTCTATCACCGTGAAAAGTTTGTTCAGGATTCACTAAACAGCATAGGTAGTACACTTATTCTGAATGAAAAATATATCCTGAGGACTTCTATATGGATAGGGGTCAACGGGGCATCAGAGGATTTATCGAGCTATTTACTTGATTTTTGTAAGAAGGATCAGAGAGCGGGGTCTCGTAACGTCCTCTTTCATCCCAAAAATATAGGTAAACCATCTTCTGTAAATACCCTCGTGAACATAGCCGATGGGCAGGCTCCGTTAGATTATGTCGTCAGCTATGACTCGGACATGGTCGTGACGGATCCTGGGTGGTTATTAAAGCTCGTTGAAATCTATGAGGAATTTCCTGTGGCTTGGGGGAATGCTAGAATAGGGGCTCTGTGCCCGGCACAGGCTGTTGGTAATTGTCATGTTTTGGATAAAGACCCTTTCACATATAAGTTTGGAAACTACACTTTGGTAGGGCGGGCAGGAAATCAGGGAGTGGCGGGAGGGGTGTTGTTTACTAGTATGCACGTTTGGAAAGCTGTAGGCGGTTATTATGCTCATAGAATATATGCTTCCGATGATGGCCATTTTATGCTATCCTGCTCCAAATTGGGTCTGATGTGTCTGGTTGTACAGGAAGTGTCTTTGATTCACCCCGTAGAGATAGACCCGCAATATGCGAGTTGGAAAGTAAGAGCTTGTCACGATCAGTTATTTCCACACGAACTGAATGGATTTTGGAAATGAAAAAAGTACTTATAATGATACCATCCTACAAACGGGCTCCTGTTCTGGAGTTTACCCTAAAGCATCTATGCTTAAACATAGAGCACGGGAAATATGACGTAGAGATCGTGGTGGGGTTGAATAAAGCTAGCAGGGTTGAGCGTGACATAGTAATAGAGCAGAGGAAACTGAGTGAGACGCGTGATCTGGTTATAAACTACATAGAGTTTGAACATAATGTTGGTAAAGCAGAGTGTTTGAATACGATCGTAGGCAGGCACTTTAGAGGGCATGATTTCGTGCTCAACATAGACAATGATATGTGGATTAAAGAACCGTGGCTTGATATGCTGACCTATTTAGAGTCCATAGACTATGACATGGTGGGTTTTGGCAGTACTCATTTTTGGTCACACACTCCCGGAATAGACGCAAACTATGACGAGCTCTCCAAATATCGGCTATACAAGAGACCTCATATAGCTGGGGGCATGTCTTTGTATAGCCCTGCTTTTATAGAAACCTACAAATTTTTTGGGCATGATAGGGTTTATGGTGGTGTCGACGGACATTCGTGTACGCAGGCTGTTAAGAAATATGTGCTTTATGCGGACACCCCTTGGTTAGAGCATGATCCCTTGGGGGGATCTACAGAAGATCTCAGGCACTATGCCGAAAGAAAAAGTTTGTTGCTATCAAAGCAAGAGATCTTTTTCAAAGAGGGGTGGGACGAGTAGGTCTTGCTATGCTTTCCTCTATAGAAGCCCGCCTTTTGTAATACTCTACTAATATATCATCCTTATAGTAGGATGATATACTGTGAAATCTAAGTTCATTTACCTTTCAGATCAGCAGGTAGAGCGCATTACGAAAGATGCGCTTGACCACGAGACCTCTTTTACAGAGATGGTCAGACGGATACTCGACTACTACTACGAAGAAATCCGACCTGATGGAGAGCGAAAACCGGGCAAAGGAAAAAAACAGTGAAACTGTCCATCCTAATATCTACAGTGCCTCGTAGAGTCAACAATTTCTTTCCTAATCTGGTCAGCAAGCTTTTGATCCAGGTAGAGAATAGACCTGATGTGGAGATCATAGGTCTGTTTGATAATAAGAGGCGTAGCGTAGGTCAGAAGAGGAATGAGCTCCTGAGGATGGCCCAGGGAGAGTTCCTTACGTTTATAGATGACGATGACGATATCCCTTTTGAATACGTTCCTACCATAATGGACACCCTGTATGCCAATCCTACTGCAGACTGTGTAGTGTTTGATTGTATCACCACCATAAACGGCGACCCTAACCAGCGTACCTACTCCAAATACAGCACACAGTATGAGTATGGCCAGGTACCTGACCCGTCCGGTGAGTATCAGTTCCAGTGGAGGGGTAAACCGGCGCACACTATGGTCTATAAGGCTGAGATAGCGAAAAGGCACTTATACAAGGACATGAATTGCGGTGAGGATGTGGATTGGGTGATCAGAGCCTGTACAGAGATAAAGAATGAGGTGAGGATAGACAAAGTTTTGTACTATTACAACTTCAATCAAGCTACAACAGAGACTCGGTGATATCTTGGCAAAAACGTGCCTAATAAAGCAGCCCGCAGGTTTGGGTGACGTACTTTTCTGCTTGAAAATAGGAGAGTCACTCATATCACAAGGCTTTGATGTTTATTGGCCGGTTATTGTTCCTTATTCTTGGCTTCCATCTTATATAGATACAAAGATAAAAATAGGTCAGAGTGTGCAAGATCCGGATCTGTTTTTGGACCTCGAAAATGGTGGTAATGAGGTTCCTGGTGTATATTTTATGTATGCCAAATATGCTATGGTAGGGCTGGAGTATTCCGACTGGTCTGAGTATGTACATCTTGTTAGAAACAGACAAAAAGAAGATAAACTGTATGAGAAAGTTGTTGGGTCTGTATCTGATTATTGTCTTGTTTCAAGCATTTTTGCTTCACCTCCTAATACAGCTGAGATAAGTTTCAACTCACCTACTATGTTGCCTACGGTACAGCTGAGTCTCATTGAAGGGTATACACCGATAGATTGGTCCCTTGTTATCGAGAGAGCTTCTGAGATATACTGGGTAGATACTTGTTTTACGTGGATAGCTGAGAAACTTGATTTACGAGCTAAAAAACTGTATAGACTATCTAGGTTTTTTGGTCATGTAGACTCATATGCTGAGGAACAGACCCGACCGCTGTTTAGGAAACCGTGGATATTTGCACATAGTCAGAAGGACCTCGTATAATGGGTGAGCTAAACCAGCATGATTTGAGTCAGTTTAATTGCAATGTTTTTGTAGAAACGGGGACAGGCAAAGCTGTAGGAACGTCATATGCCGTACAGTTCCCACAGTTCAAGCAGCTACACACCATTGAAGTAGTACCTCTCCTCTATGAGTACGCAAAAAGTACGGTGAAAGATCCGAGATTAACGTTTCATTTAGGGAATTCGGTAGATAAACTAAAGGAAATCGTATCTATTCTGAATAGTGCCGACAGGGTGCTGTTTTGGTTGGACGCTCATTTTCCTGGCGCTGATTATCAATTAGCGCCGTATAAATTTGGTAGTGAAGATATGCCCCTTAGTGTAGAGCTACAGACCATTGTGTCCGGCAGAGATATCAGCAAAGACAGCTTTATCATAGATGATTTGAATTTGTATGAAGACGGGCCTTTTCAGTTGGGAGACTCGAGGATACCTAGGCCTAAAACAGGTGTAGGTTTTGTTGAGGCCCTGTTGAGTAACACTCATAGCATGAAAAAAGATTACAGGCACCAAGGATTTCTAGTGATAACCCCTAAAGGATAGGAATACCCAATGGTTAATGTGTGTTTTATGAGTCGTAGACGTATAGCTCGATTGACCACGGCTATTCAGTTTGTAGAAAGAAACACCAAAGGCGTAGACTATAGAATTTCTTTGCTGTTTGACGATGATCCAGAGGCTTATGAACATTTTAAAACTTCAGGGCACAACTGCTATTTGTATAGTCCACAGCAAGAATGCGTGAAAATGACTAATAAAAGTTACATAGTCACTAAAGAGCTAGGTTTAGATTACTTTGTTTTTTTGAATGATGACATGGAGGTTCAGGAAAATTGGTTGATGTATGCCCTTGAGGATTACAAGAGTGCTTTTCCTGACGACAGAGGGTGTGTATCCTTTAATATGATTCCTGGCGGTGATACTCTGTGTGTGGCGGGACTGACCTCTGTTGGATTTGTTGATAATGTTCTGGGAGGCACGTTTTTTAATGAGGTGTTTGTCCACAATGAGGGGGACTCAGAATTCACATATAGGGTTTTTAAGGCCAAGAGATTTAAGTGGAGTGAAAAATCACGTGTTTTCCATAATCATTATATGAATGGCACAGCTCCGATAGATGAGACATACACAAACTCGAGTAAGTATTACTCATCAGATCTAAAAAAGAGAATAGAGCTTATTGGTGATGGCGTATATAGGGGTAATTAACAAAAAGGTGTTTTGTTATGCTAAACCATGATTTTAAATACATTCTACAGAGTTCCTGGCTGTCTGACATGCTCAAAGAGCATATGCCTCAAAAGGGTTTTTTGGTAGAGATAGGAGTAGGCCATACAACTACGGTGAAGTCCAGGGAGAGTGGCTTTTCAATCGTAGATCTTTTCGGGAGCAACACCGCCGAATTACTCGATATCGGGTGGAGTGGTGTATATATAGACCCTGTAGCTGAATTTTGTTTTGAGGCTTCTTTACTACACAAAGACAAAACGGATAGGTTGAAGATAGTTAATCTAGGGGCATCAGACACCAACGAGGTGTGTACCTTATATGGAGAGGAGACTTTGATTCCAAATGGAAAGCTCAACTATAAAGACTGTTCCGGAGTGCCTTATACCTACCCAGGCAGGAAAGTTACCTGTCTACCTACCTCTACAATACTAAGCAGTGTCTGCTGCCCAGAAAAAATAGATTTTATGTCTATTGACGTAGAGGGTTATGAACTTAAGGTGTTGAAGGGTATTGATTTTAGCCTGCACAAAGTGGGTATGTTTTTTATAGAGACCACAAGAGTTACTGTGAATGCTGTGGAGAGTGTGCTACCGTTTGGGTACAAACTACTAAAGACAGATGGCTTTAATACGTGCTGGATTTTGGAGGGTATGTGAACATATTATACATAAACCCAGCGTGGGATGGTGCTTGTTGCTCTTTTAGGCAAGCGGCTGCAATAAACAAGTACACTTTGCATAAAACTCGACATTTCGTAGCTGTAAAAACATTTTATGACACTATTGATATATGCCCTGATAACTATAACCGAGACGAGTTTGTTTATCTAATAGAGCAGGCAGACATCCTTCATTTCTGCTCAGCTACGCATGATTACCCGTCTACGCATAATTGGGGGTTTGATTGGAAGGACTTTGTAGGAAAAAAGGTAAAGATTTTTCACGATTACAATGCTTTTCCTGGGCATTGGTCCGAGCGATCGAGCGCGAGAGATTATTGGAATAGAAAACGGGATATAGGGTATGACGCTCTGTTCTCGTCTATACCTCAAGCGGCTAGATATGTTTATGACGGCGGTGTGTACATTCCAGACCTAGTGGATGAGCTCGACCCATGGTTTACACCAGATCCGGGTAGGGAAATGGGGTATTTGAGATTATGCCATTTTCCTACGGGAGGTGGAAACAACAAAAACACACAGGAGCTTGTTACTGCTATGTTGACCTATCCTGTGTTCAATTCCATAGTACAAAGTGTTCCCAATAAAGAGGTACTACGTATAAAGAAGCAGAGTAATTTTGGGTTTGACGCCATATGGAGGGGTTTCCACGGGGCCACTACGGTGGAGAATTTGGCCCTTGGGATACCTACTATGTGTAGTATTGATCTTGAATTCGATGAGATATTTAATAGATATTTTGAGATAGAAGAATCTCCGTTTGAGCATGTACGGACGGTAGAGGACATAGTAAAAACCTTGAAAAAGTATGCTTGCGACGGGGCTCTGCTGAGAGCCCGTTGTGAGTATGTCAGACAGTTCATGGTTACTAAATGGTCTGCCAAAAATATAGCCAACAATATAATTAAAGAGTACGAGAAGCTATGACGGAAAACATAGGCCAGCATATTGTATGGAGTGGAATGAGCGTTACTGATGACGAGTTACAGTGGCTCTATAATGCTGCTATAGGTATGGAATCTGTTGTTGAAATAGGTAGCTTCCATGGCCGCAGTACATATGCCCTATTAAAAGCGTGTAACGGGGTCGTGTACTCAGTAGACAACGACCACGATAATAGCAAAGCGATACTTCGCGACAATTTAAAAAATTTCAGTAATGTCGTGTTTCATGAACTAGATAGCGTAGAAGCAAGCAAAGAATTCGAGGATGATTCCATCGACATGATATTTATAGACGGGGATCACAGTTATTCAAAAGTTAAGCAAGATATCCAAGCTTGGTTCCCAAAAATCAGAAAAGTTATTTGCGGCCACGACTATAACAACAGCCACCCCGGGGTGATGAGATCGGTTAATGAGCTTTTCGGCAGTAATTTTACGCTATACAATAATATCTGGTGTACAAGAAAGGATACAGTATGAAAATTCTGATTACTGGCGGGGCTGGTTTCGTAGGAGCTAACCTGTCTTTCTTTTTCAAAAAACAAGGTTATGAAGTAACTGCTCTGGATAACTTGGCTCGTCGAGGCAGCGAGACTAATCTCGAAGAATTTAAAAAAGAAGGTATCAAATTCGTCCATGGTGACATAAGGAATACAGAAGATTTCTATCATCTGAAAGCGGATGCTGTGTTGGAGTGCAGCGCTCAACCTAGTGCCATAGACGGGTACAACAACCCAAAGTACGATATCTCGAACAATCTGTATGGGGCGATAAATGTACTGGAGTATGCCCGTTTAAATGGTGCTGCAGTGGTTTTGTGGTCCACCAATAAAGTCTTCAGCGGAGATAAAGTTAATGCTATACCCGTTGTGGAAAAAGAAACTAGATATGAATGGGCATGCGCAGCTGAGTCTTTAGACATGGCTGGTTTTGACCCTCTACACGGGATATCGGACCAGTTTTCTGTAGATGGAGGACAACACTCAATTTATGGTATGACCAAGATACAGGCAGACCTCGCCTGCCAGGAGTATTACGACGCGTTCGGGGTGCCGACAGTCGTTAATAGATTCAGCTGTTTGGCGGGCCCTTTACAATGGGGCAAGTGTGCACAAGGGTGGGTGGCCTGGTTTGCGATAGCGGCTGAGTTTGGACTGCCTATTGATTTCATAGGATGGAAAGGCAAACAGGTAAGGGACGTGCTCTTCATAGAAGATATCTGTAGTTTGGTACACAAAGAGATCCTGAGCATAGACACCATTAAAGGTCAGGTGTTTAACGTGGGTGGGGGTTTGACCACGAATGTGTCTCTGATAGAGGCTGTAGTTCTGGTAGAAAAACTGACTGGAAAAAAGATATCGACGAGGATTGTTGATAACCCAAGAAAAGCCGACCATTGTGTGTACATCACGGATACAAGGAAAGCTGAAAAGATGCTCGGATGGAAACCTGTGGTGACTATGGAAAAAGGGTACAAGGACATAGTCCAGTGGGTAGCAAGCAATCGGGATACTCTTAAACGTTTGTATTTATAAAAGGAAACAGGGATTATGAATGATTCGTTTACAGTAGTGTGGTCTTTTAGAAATAGGCCAGAAATTCTTTTGAACTCTGTGATGTCCGCGAATGCACAGTGCCCGATAGATGTTAAGTTTATATTAGTTGACGGTAACTCGTCTACAAACAGTTTAAAAAGAATACGGGCTGAAATAGCGCCTTTAAGTAGGGATGTTAGAATATGCGAGAGTCACTACAGGACAACTTGTCAGGAAGCCTGGAATTTAGGTATGATGCTGACAGATAGCCAGTTTGTGGTCATAGCGAGCTCTGATGTTGTTTTCACAAAAGCAGGATGGTTCGAAGCAGTGAAAGATGCTTTTACGTCAGGAATGAAATACGTTTACATAACTAACCATGCTGTTTTTGCTGTAGACAAATCTATAGTGCCTGTGGTAGGTTGGTTTGATGAGACGTATAGGTACGGCCCTCATGTTGACTGCGACTACCTTATTAGATTATCAGAAAAAGGTATTCCTTTCACGGGCATAGAAAACCAAGGGTATTATACTCATGGAGATGATGAAGAGTTGAATGCCACAAGGTTTAAAGAGGAGGTTCCTGATAGGCTTTCATATGTCGATTATACGAATGATGCAGTGTTCAAGGAGAAATGGGCAAGTGATTGGCCTGGGTGGGCCCACTTGAAAGGTCAGACAGAGCTCCCGCACCCTCCAACAAGAATTTTTCAGGTTGTAAGACAAAGAGAAGACGTAGACCCTCACCCATTTTATACAAAGAGGTGTGTATGCTGAGTATAGGAGATTGGGTAGATAAGTTGATCATAGAGAATATGAAAATATTCACCACGAGAGACAAATTCAATGCCTCTAAAGAGGATCCCGTCGAGAGCGCGAAGCTTTATGATCTGATGATGCAGATGGTAGATAACAGGGCTAAGATATCAAACGCTTTAGATGAGAAGGTGCAGGCCGTGATGTCAGGTAAAGATTCAAATGAGTTCATCAAACGGATAAGGACATATAATCTAAAATGAAAATAAGCGATTTAATAACAGCTATATGTGAATTTTGGTATGAGTGGAACAAACAGTATCTCCTCACAAAAGATATGGATTTTAGAATCAGGCACAAAGCCTGTCTGCGCTGTGAGGAGATTAACGAAGAGGTGGCTAAAAACGTAGGCTGTATAGATAGGGCGTTCATTGATGCTGTTTGTAGACTTAAAAGCTGAGTATAGCTATTACAAAGAAAAGATAGAGGATAGGATTAACATAGTCCTGTCATCCGGAAAATTTCTACTTGGTCCGCAGCTTGAGGAGCTTGAGGCTAGTCTGCAGACTATATCGGGAAAGAAGTATGCGGTAGGAGTAAAGAACTGTACGGACGCTATTATTTTGGTTTTGAAGTACATATATAGAGGCCAGACCGTTATACTCCCGAATTTTGGAGCCTACCCAACGGCTGTGGCCTGTAGGAACGTCACCGACAAACTTTTTTATGTGGATGTTGACGACACTTACACTATAAATGTAGACAAGTTGCCTGGCTTTAAAGGTTCTATTGTGATAGCCGTTAATTTGTTTGGAAACAACTGTGATTTGAAGAGACTTCGTGAATATTGTGACGTTACGAACAGCATCCTGGTCGAAGACTGCGCCCAATCTACTGGTAGCGGGAGTGGCGTGTACGGTGATTTCTCCGTGTTCAGTTTCTACCCCACTAAACCTTTAGCCAGCATGGGGGATGGTGGTATGATCTGTACGGACCAGGAGGATGCTCATGATTTTTTCAAGAAAATGAGATTTTACGGGCAGACTGAGTATGGGATAGAGATGGTTGGACTAAACAGTAGGATGGATGAGTTTCAATGTGCTATTGTGAACGCAAAAGTAGGCGGTTACCAGGAGCTCAATGATCGAAGGATTGAGATAGCTTCTAAGTACAAAACAGTTGTTAGAGGTATGAAGATTCGTGGGAGATGTGTTTTCCACCAATTCCCTGTTAGGTTCGAACATTATGACCATCAAAGCGTACCTTTTATGAATCACTATGCGCACCATGCATCAGATTTTGATTGCCTGAAAGGTGTGTATAATGAAGTTTCCTACAGGATAAGTGATAACATAGTGTCTATACCGATACACCCATTTCTAACAGACATAGAGATAGAGCACATAATGGAGTTTCTTAATGACAACGCCTACGCAGAAATTTAGGATTAACACCTACGGTAAATGTGAGGATGGTTTTTTGTCCGTACAGGAACTAAAAGATGATTTTATACCTAAGAGATTTTTCTATATCTATGGCTGTGAGGAAAATACCTCAAGAGGCAGGCATGCCCATTTAACTGGTAATCAGTTCTTTGTGTGTATGAAAGGCAGTCTAATTGTAAAAGCTTCAGATATGCATGCTAACGTATGTGAAGAAACTCTTTGTGAGAATGAAGCTTTATTCGTGCCGAGTATGGTTTGGACTGAGCAGATATTCAAAACTAAAGATACGGTACTTCTTGTACTGTGTGATCGACACTACGATAACAGAGAAGACTACATAGATGACCTATACGTAGTAGTAGGAGACGGGGCGTTTGCTAAAGAAGTTAGACAGTTTTTCAACATAAGGATGCCTACTGCTGGGTTTGGAGAGTGTGTCAGATCGAGCTTTGTCTTGGCTATACAAGAGGGTAAAGCTCGAAAACGCGTAATAGATTCTGAGGTAAAAGTACCTGGGTCGGGTGTTACCTTGGTTCATCCTTCTGTGCTGAAGGGGAATGGGGTCTCGATAGGTACTGGAGCTATTGTAATGCCTGGCAGTGTCATCTCTAATGATACTGTGATAGGTGATTTTGTGGTTGTGGACAAGATGTGCAATATCGGACACAACGTCACTATACAAGAGTTTTCGACTACTGCGCCGTCATGTGTGATCAGCGGCTATGTCGATATCGGTAGAAGGTGCTACATAGGAGCCGGTACAAAGATAAAGGAAAGAATAAAAATATGCGATGACGTAATAACAGGGATAGGATCTGTAGTGGTTAAGGACATAACAGAGCCAGGTACCTATGTTGGAGTACCTGCTGTGAAACTATATTAAGGAATGGGAATGACATCAAACAGCTCTTTCACCGCGGCGAGTACAGTCCCTGCTAAGTTGTTCTGTGATAACTCTATCATAGACGCAGTACGATCGCACAGGATTATGCCTGTACATGTTCAGACCAATTTAACGAACTCATGCCCGTTGAAATGTGAATTCTGCTTGGAAGCAGGGTCCATGATTCTTACACCTACTGGATCTGTGCCTATAGAGGACATTAAAGTAGGGGATGAAGTAATAGCTAGAAGTCGGGCTATAAGAAAAGTGACTAGAGTTTTCGAAAGAGAAGTTGATACCATAGTAAAAGTAGATGTTGATAATCTTCCTAATTTGTTCGTAACTAAAGACCATCCTTTCATAATAAATAATAATCTTGTTAACGCTGGTAACCTCAAAAAAGGAGATAGGTTAGAAGTAATAAGACCCGTGATTAATTTTAGAAAAATGAGAGACAATAAAAGTTACGGTAGACCTAAAGAAGTGTTGTATATATCCAAATATTTCAGCACATCTGAAAAAAGGTATCACTCAAAAAGACGGGATGGCACAATAGAGGAAGTCGGGAGATTTAGAGTCAAGGGATCTAAGCACTCTTGCCCGCAAAGGGTCCCTCTTGACTATGAATTTGGAAGATTTTGTGGCCTTTATTTAGCTGAGGGTCACACAGAGACCCTTAACGACAGGCCTTTCTCAAAATATCTTTGTTTTTCTTTTGGTAAAAAGGAAAAATCTTTACACAGTTTTATCAGGGGTTTTTGTGAGAAGTATGGATTTAGTGTTACAGACAAAGATTATAGTTATACTACTGGTAAACAGATGCACGTAGGTAATTCTATTTTTGCATCAATTATAGAAAAGCTGTTCGGTAAAGATTGCTATTCCAAACGTTTTCCTTTTGAGTTGAATGTTAACTATAACTTTATTAAAGGGTTACTTAAAGGGCTCTATGACGGTGACGGACACTACAAGAGGAATTATCTTAATCTTGTTAACAAAAAGTTAGTCTATGATATAAGTCAGATTTTGATGGCTTATGGTTTCATTCCCATATCATGGGAGAGAAAAGGTGGAAAAACATTTATAGAGGGTAGAGAAGTTAATGCTAAAAAATCTTACTGTATTGGTATAAAGAAAAGACAGTGGGATTTGTTTAAAATATTGCTGACTGAAGATTCTCGGCACTGGAACCACGCCGGAAATTTTGACACTACATATCACACAATAGTTAAAAAGGTAAGTGAGTTGAATAAAAAGACACTTGTGTATAATATCTCGGTAGATACTGAAGAGAGTTATTATGCTAATTTTATGCTATCGCACAACTGTAGCTGCGCTAAAAGAGACAAGTCCCTGGAGATGAGCATTGATGATGCTAAGATGATGGCTGGAAAATTTATTTCTTTAGGAGCTAAGGCTTTCACCCAAACCGGAGGTGGCGATCCGCTTGCCTATAAGCCCCTGCCTGAGTTCTTGAGATTTTTGAACGATCACAAAGCGGAGTCTTCTCTGGTGACCAATGGGGTACTTTTCAAGGACTGTAACTTAGATTACTTGAACTTACTCACGTGGGCCCGTATATCTGTGAGTGATAGTCGTGCTTTTCGCCCTGAGGAGATAGCTGAAGCAGTAAAACAAAAAACAGATTGGTCCTTTAGTTATGTATTGTCGCAACCAAAACCTAACGTAGTGAACATCATAAAGATGTTGGAGTTTGCCAACAAGCATGATTTCACACATGTCCGGATAGTAGACGACATACTGGATGAGAATGGTCCAGATCGTATAGAGGTACTGAAAGATATTCTAAACAAAGCTCAGGTAGATACTTCAAAAGTAATATGGCAGGGTAGGAAGCAGTATACCAGGGGCCATAAACTATGTTACATGGGTTTATTGAAACCTAACGTTACTCCAGATGGTTTGATAGCTGTATGCTGTGGTGTACAGTACGCGTCAAATCCGCCAATTTTAGATTTCACCAGGTACTTTTCAATAGGTACTATACATGAGATAGACAAGATTTATGAGGAGCAACGTATTTTCCCAGGTAATACTTGTGAAAGATGTTTTTATAGCGATTACAATTCAGTGCTTGACGCTATATCGAGTAGCTCTGAGTTGAAGCACAAAAATTTCGTTTAAACACCAATGAAGCACATAGATACTAACATAGGTATGGTTTCCAATCTCTGTATAGGAACTGCTACTTTCGGGTGGACCGCTAGTGATAGAGAGTCTTTGTTGATACTAAACGCATCTTTTGAGCATGGTATCAATTTTATAGATACCGCGGATGTCTACAGTAGGTGGGTACCAGGTCATGCTGGCGGGGAGAGTGAGACTATAGTAGGGTCGTGGTTACAGCACATACAACGGGATAAAGTGCTGGTAGCCACTAAAGTTTTCAGTAGAATGGGAGATGGTGGTACTGAGGGCCTATCTGACATGCATATTACAGAAGCTGTCGAAAACTCCTTGAGAAGGTTACAAACAGATTATATTGACCTATATCAGTGTCACCATTTTGACTACAGCACTCCTCTGGAGGAGACTTGTATAACAATGGGAAGACTGATACGTGAGGGTAAAATCAGGCATTTTGGTGTGTCTAATTTTAACGGGCAACAGTTGTCCGACCTACTGCATATATGTGATAGACTCGGCATGCCGTACCCAGCAACAATCCAACTAAAATATAACATACTGCAGCGATCCATAGAATCAGACATTTTCCCTATTCTAAATAGAATCCTCACGATAAAACTGCTTCCTTGGTCTCCCTTGGCTGGCGGGGTTCTGACAGGCAAATACAACTCTGATAAGAAACGGCCTGACTCTTGTAGGGACGTTTTATTTGGGAAAGGGTGGGATGATTTTGCCTACTCAGATAGAACGCAGAGAGTGCTCGACAAATTGTTTTCTATGGAGCAGTATAGCGGGATACCTATGGCTCAAATTGCTCTGGCGTATTTATACTCAAAAAAAGAAGTGGCTAGCCCTATTATAGGAGTTTCTTCTGTCGACCAGTTGCTGGGTTTAATACCAGCAGCAGATAGAACCCTGTCTACCGAAGAGTTCTGTATGTTAGATGGCATATGATTATGGAAGACAAAGAGAGACTGAAAAGTCTGTATAAGTTGATGGTTGAGAAAGCGTGGGAGTATAAAAATCCATTTCTACCGTCTTGCTGTTCTGCTTTGCCTATACTGGATTGTTTGTATAGAGGTGCTGACATTACCCGTGACAGAATAATCTTGTCTAAAGGTCACGCCGGTTTAGCTCATAACATTATTAAACAGTCTTTGGGTATTGTGTCTGACATGTCTGAATTTATGGATGAATCATATACTCTTACGGGGAGTTTAGGGCATGGGATACCTGTGGGTGTAGGAATAGCCCTGGCTAAAAAAATAGGCAAAAAACCTGGTGTGGTATACGTGTTGGTCGGAGACGGGGAATGCCAGGAGGGTACCACCTGGGAGAGCCTGTGCGTAATAAATCGTTTCGGTTTAGACAATGTCCAGGTACACATAGATCACAACCAATACCAGGGGTGTGGAAAATCCCAAGAGACAGCCGTGAGTATTCTGTTAAAAGCGTCTCCCGCTTTTTTCACCCATGAGCGTATAAAAGGGTATGGGATAGACTATTTAGAGAAAAGACCTTGGATACACACGTTTAAAATGAGAGCAGAGCAGTATACCGAAATTATGGAGCAATTTAGATGAGGACAGAATTTGTAGAGGCTCTGACTAATAAAATGCAAGAAGATAGTAGGTACGTTGTGTTGACTGGTGACGTGGGTGCTGGCATGTTCGATATGGTAGCGATTTCATGGCCTGAACGTTTTTTGAATGTAGGGATATGTGAGCAGACTATGGTAGGTATCGCCGCAGGCATGGCTATAGAAGGCTTTGTACCAGTAGTTTTCACAAGGACGCCATTTCTTATCGAGCGGGCATTAGAGCAGATAAAGATAGACATAATAGCGATGGGTAGGTGTGTGAAATTAGTGGGTGACTCAACAGATAGTGGTTGGGGGTCCAGTCATGAGTGCGTACTACGCAGTTACCCTGGTTTATGTAGATGTGATAGCGTACGTGAGCTGTTTGCGTCAGACACGTGCATGTTTCTTGAGATAGGGGTTAAAATTGAAACAAAATAGGTATTCCATATACAAGATTTTGAAGTTCGATGAAAAAATCAAATCTCTAAAATCAGGAGAAATCACACCACCTATAATGGTGTACATAAACCCCACCAACAGATGTAACCATAAATGCTGGTTTTGCGTGTATGATCATAGAACCAGTGGTATGCACCCAGATGTGAATTTTTCGGATGAGCTGAGTTTTGATCGTATGTTTGCTTTGGTGGATGAGTTGTATGATGCTGGTGTGAAAGCGGTAACGTTCTCTGGAGGCGGAGAGCCTTTGTGCTATAAAGATATTGACAAGGTGTTTGAAAAGTTGATAGGAAAAGGAATTGATGTAGGTCTTATAACGAATGCTCAGTTGCTGTGCGGTAGTCACGCTAAAGCATTGTCCAAAGCTAAGTGGATACGGATATCAGCGGACTACTATGAAAAGAGTGGTTTTGTGAAATCGCGTGGTGTATCTGACGCCTCATTTGACAGAATTGTTGAGAACATAGAGAGTTTTTTAAAAACATACCCTACAATAGATGTTGGTATGAACTACGTAATCACCGCTGATAATTATGCCTCTTTGAAAGATGCAGCGCTTTTCTGGAAGGAACGAGGTTTAAAGAGCATACGTTTCAGTCCTGTTTGGATTTCAAATTTTGAAGAGTACCACAGACCGATGAGAGACCTGGTTAGATATGATTTAGAAGAAGTTAAGAAAAATCTATCGGGATTGAGTTTTGAAGTACAGGATAGTTATAAAATCGATCTTAAATCACAGTACGTTAGCGAGTGCAGGTGCTTGTTTATGCAGGCAGTGACAGTGATAGCCTCTGATGGTAATGTATATGCTTGTCACAATATGTCTTATGATCCAGTAGGAAAAATAGGTAGCATAAAGGATATGCCTTTTGATAAAATGTGGGGATCAGAAGAGGTTCAAAAAGTAATAGACAGTTTTGATCCGAGAGTTTCATGCAAAAACAGGCAGTGTGCTAACAAAGCTAAAGTTGAGTTCTATAATTCACTTGTAGATACCAGTTGGGATAATTTCGTGTAGAAAGACTGTAGATGAAGTACTCAATAATATTTCCGTACTACAAGAGACCTCAGATCCTCGGCAAGTCCCTTTTCTCTCTGCAGAAGCATTACGAAAGCAGGAGAGATTTTGAGGTGATTTTTGTGCTAGATCTCAAAAATACAGCCGCAGAGAGGGATACGTTTTTCTCACATCTCGAACCTTTCTGGGATAAAATGCGTATAGTTGTAATGAACACAGATATCTACACCTATAACTCTTGTAGAGCGTACAATATAGCTTCAGAGCGGGCTAAAGGAGACTATCTGGTAATAACTAATCCAGAATGCATTCATAAAACAAACATCCTGGCTGGTTTCGACGAGGAGTTCAATAGAGACCCTAACGTCTACGTGATATGCGCGTGTGAAGCTATAACGGATGATGGTACTTTTTGCTCCTGGTATCAGCACTCAATCCACAATAATAGACTGCTCCATTTCTGTTCAGCTATGTCCAAAGAAAACTTCAAAAAAATAGGTGGGTTCGACGAAGAGTACATCTATGGCATAGCTTATGAGGATGACGAGTGGAGAGCTAGAGTACAGCATGCCAAACATAGGATCATACTCAGGGACGATTTGATAGTATCCCACATAGAACACTCAAGAGAGTACGCGTCCTCCAGGAACGAGCTGATAAACAAAAATCGTGACCTCTATAAATCTAAATGGGAAGCTAAGTAACTTATGTTCAGACTCGTGGTAGTAGGCGGTCCCGCCGAACTCTACATAGACCGGTGTCTGGAATCTGTGCGTAACCAGGATTGCACAGAATGGACAGCCTGTGTCGTGCTAGACCCTGTAGGGGACAAGACTATTGAGAGAGCTTTCGAGCACACCACGGATAAGAGAATAAAGGTGTGCGCTAATAGCACGAGAATGTATGCGGTCCCTAACATCATCAGGTCTATTGTAGAGCAGAACCCCTCAGACAATGATGTGATCGTGACACTCGATGCCGATGATTGGCTGTCAGGACCTAATAGTCTGTCTATCGTGAAAAGGTATTACGATAGAAATCCTGAGCTACTGCTAACACATGGCAGTTGGATAACTCATCCTTTTGTGCCGGTGCCTACCAATAATTATCCATACTCTCTGGAAGATTGGGTCAAAGGTATCCGTAACGTAGATTGGAGAGCTTCTCATCTACGCACATTCAAGTACAAGCTGTGGAAGCATGTTAAAGATGAAGATTTGAGAGGCCCTAACGGGAAATACTATGAGACAGCGTGGGATCTTGCCATAGTTTTTCCTATGCTGGAGATGGCTGGACCTAATAGGGTGCAGTATGTGTCTGAGAGAGTGTATACCTACAACCAAGAGACCCCGTTTAACGATGGTAAAGTAAGACTACGAGAGCAGATGAGGACATCGTCTTACATAGCCAAAAGGCCGCCTTACATCTACAAGCACCTCCTCTAACTGCACTCCCAGGAAGATACGAATGATAAACTTCATTGTTTTTTCGAAAGATAGAGCGTGCCAGTTAGAGCTTCTGTTGAGAAGTATGAAGAAGCATTTTACTGAGTGGTCTATGATCAAAACCAGTATCCTTTATACGTACTCTACGGATGATTTTAGACTGGGCTATGAAAAGACAAAGCAGTACCATCCTGAGTTCTCATACGTACAAGAGCAGCCTGGTAGATTTAAAGACCAGGTGATAGAGCTGATAAAGCCCGAAAACCAGGCTACTATGTTTTTCGTGGACGATCAGGTTTTTAAAAATCGTTTTGATCTTAAAACCGATCAGGTGCGAAGATTTTTGATGTACTCTAACATAGTGTGCCTGTCTTTGAGAATGTGTCCTCGTATGGATTATTGCTACACTGAGAAGAGGAGTACACCACAGCCTCGGTTCACTCCTATGAACGAATGGTTCTGGCCTGATCAGATTGGTGATTGGTCCTACCCACACTCACTTGATGCCCACCTTTTTAGAACAGACGACATATTGCCACTGGCTAAAGAGCTGGAGTACACCAATCCAAACACTTTTGAAGGTGCGCTCGCGGCTCGTCCCCCTCTCCATAAGCCTTTTATGATATGCTATGATGAAGCGAAGGTGATGAACATACCGGTGAACAAAGTCCAGACCGCTAATGGGAATCACTGCGGTAATATACCGGCTGAGTACTTGAACAAGGAGTTTTTGTCTTCTAAACGGATATCGCTCTCCAACATTGAACTGGTGAAAAACACAGCTCCACACCAAGAGCTACCAATAGTGTTTGAGCCCGTAGCACCTAAAGGAGTACCAGGGCACCCGACCCTATTCCCAGACAACTGTTTTGGATCCCCTGGAGGTATCGCAGGTATGCAGGGGCCGTCAACAGAGGGCGTGAAACCTACGGTGTCTGTGTGTATACCAGCTTATGAGATGCATGGTAAAGGTGTCTCTATGCTTAGGAGGGCCGTAGAGTCTGTCCTGTGCCAGAGATACAAAAATTACGAGCTGATTGTGTCTGACCACTCGACAGATGACTCTATCGAGACCTATGTACGATCGATACCTGGTATAAAGTATCTCAGGTGTACTGAGGGTCGTGGTATATCCTCTGTAAATCTGAACAACGCTATACGGAACGCTACCGGTGAATACATAAAGCCTCTGTTCCAGGATGATTTCTTGTTTGATGAAGACTCCCTGGGTACTTTTGTCGAGGGCATAGGTGACGCTGTATGGGCTGCTGGAGTATCTGTGCATCACTCTGGCGATGAGTTACAGAGGCTGCACTCTCACGTACCCAGGCAGACCTGTGAAAGAGACCTCCTATATGGGTTGAATGGTATCGGTTGTCCGTCAGCCGTCATTTTCAGGAACAGTGTGAATCTTTTCGACAGTAGGCTCTTGTGGCTCATGGACACCGAGTTCTATTATAGGATGTTACTCAAATACGGGCAGATAAAGATAGTGGATCAGGCTCGAGTAGGTATAAGAATTTGGGAAAATAGTGTGGGAAAAACGATAGCGACTGACGAGGTTAAGAGTAGGGAGCTGGAGTATGTCCTGAACAAAGCCAATAGCATCGTAACTTTCATAGTACCGTCTATAGGCAGGGACTCTCTCAATAAGACCATAAAGCATCTACAGGAGCAAACACTCAACGCCTGGCAGTGTATTGTGGTGTTCGATGGAGTGAGATGCCCCGCTCACTCTCCTTGGAAAGATGATAGTAGGATAACCTACATAGAGATTGAGAAAGCTGGGAGTAGTGCTAACCGACATGGTAATGCCGGTAAAGTGCGTAATGTGGCCTTACCACACGTCACTACGCCCTATACGGCTTTTGTGGATGATGATGACTATTTGGACCCTACCTATGTGGAGAGCATCCTCCAAGAGATAGGGACAGATGATGGCATAGTGTTTAGGATGCGTATGCCTTCTGGAAAAGTAGTCCCGCCCCTGGAGATGGGTAACCAGATAGTCATGACGCATGTAGGAATAAGTTTTGTCCTCAAGACTAATAAGATAAAGGAAAACAATCTCAGGTTTATTAACAGTAACGGTGAGGATTTCGACTTTTTGGACAAAGCTATAAAATCTGGTATGCACATACACGTGTCTGAGAAAGTACTCTATTGTGTAGGAGCTAATGAATGACCCCAGAGACCTATGAGCAACAATATGCTGAGTTCAAAAGGAGATCTGTGATAGACGATCGGTTCCATGTAGAGGATGGGGACAAAAGATCGCATATCAAGGACGATACTCCAGGGACTCCCTACGATGATCACTATCTATACCACACAGCCTGGGCGGCACGTAGGATCTACGCGAACAGACCGTCCCAGCATGTAGACATAGCATCTTTCACGTATTTCTCGGCTATCATATCGGCTTTTGTCCCTGTGACTTTCCTGGATTACAGACCTATAGGTGTCCTCCTTGATAATTTCAAATCAGGTAGAGTAGACATTACACATATGGATATTCCGGACAATAGCGTAGAGTCTTTATCATGCATGCATGTCATGGAGCATATAGGGCTGGGCAGATATGGAGATCCTGTAGATCCTTTGGGAGATATGGAGGCATCTCAGGAGCTATGCAGAGTGCTCTCTCCTGGAGGCAGGTTGTATATGGTTTTGCCTGTGGCAGGCATTGACAGGGTGTTTTTTAACGCCCATAGAGTTTATACTTTCGATCATGTTCAGAAACTGTTCCAAGGGCTCATCCTGAAGAGTACCGCTATACTGTGTGACCAGCCAGGTCCGTTCTTGCTCAATGCTGGTAAAGAAGTATTCGATAGACAGTCATACGGGTGTGGCTGTTTTGAATTCATGAAACCTATGTGATCTATGGATCTACACATACGAGACGCTCTTATTTTCGGGGAGCATAACCAGAGTAGACACACGCCCTACATAAACTGGATATGGGACCGAGATCCTCTACCAAACTCGGTCACGGTGTTCACGGACACGCATTTAGCAGAGGCCTCCCAACATCCGTCCCCTACGAAAATAGCTGTGCTGATAGAACCTCCGGTCGTGAGTGGATATGCGTATGATTTCATCCGCGCACATTACGATCTATTCCAGTATGTGTTCACTTTCGACGATAGCCTACTGTCTATATCCGACAAATTTATACCCTACACGTGGGGCACTCCGTGGATCGGTAAACCTGAGTGGAAAATCTACCCTAAAGATAGAATGGTCTCGATAATAGCCAGTAGCAAAAATTTTGCTGTAGGCCACAGACTCCGTCACGAGGTCGCAAATCGTTATAGGGATTCAATGGACCTGCTGGGCACCGGTTACAGAGCTATAGGGAACAAGACAGATGGTTTAGCCCCGTATAGATACTCCGTTACTATAGAGAACTGCAAAATAAACACCTATGGTACAGGCGTTCCCTGAGCTGGAGCTGAACAACAGTCGTGATCTGCTGAATAGTTTCCTGCTCAACGCTATCCAAGACCTGGATAAAGGGGTGGGTAGCGTAAGATCGATCCATTTCTACCACGAGCTCTGCCTAATAGAGAAGGTATGAAGATGCCACGTATTTAACTGCTTGGTTTCAGGTCGATAATCTTCTAATATAGTCCCCTGATTAATAGCTACTGCTTAACCAGGGGGTTTTTTATGCCCGGGATAACGTATTCCTACGATTTTTTCGTAGGCGATGACCTCACCGTGGCAGGCACTCCTCCCAAAGCTAGCTCGAACGCTGTTTTTATCGCTGCGCCGACTGATTTTTCGATAAAAAGTCAGCACTTGTCGGCGCACACCTCCTGGGGAGGCGTGGTTTTCCGAAATACGGAAAATACAGCCCAAAAAACGGTAAAATCACTGGATTATTCCGATTCTGTGGTGAAATTCTCGGGAGTGCTGGCAGAATAGCCCTTTTTTCTAAAGCCTGAGCATAGGATTGACAAATGGCAAAAATTTCAAGACGTTGGCTCGATAATGACCTCCAATTACAGCTCACGGGCATGCAGAGTGACGTCATCGGACTCTCGGGAGCTGTCAACACGCTCGAACTGGGTCTTACTGGAGCTAAGAGCGACATAAAAGGACTCACAGGAGCCGTCAGCACGCTCGAACTCCGTATGACTGGCGCACAAAGCGATATCGCCGGTCTCACAGGCAGGACCGCTACGCTCGAACTGGGTCTCACTGGGGCTCAGAGCGACATAAAAGGCCTCACAGGGGCAGTCAGTGCTCTTGAGCTGGGTCTCACTGGAGCCAATTGGAACATAGCAGGCCTCACTGGAGCTGTATACGGTCTCGAACTCTATGTAGCAGGACTCACAGGTCGTACGGCATCGCTAGAAGCAGGTATGACAGGTGCCAATAGCAACATTATAGCTCTCGGCACCGCGGTGGGTGATCTCCAAACCTACGTGGCAGGACTCACAGGTCGCACTGCAGCCCTCGAACTCGGTATGACCGGCGCTAACAGTAACATCGCTGGTCTCACGGGTGCTGTGCTCTCTTTAGAACAATACGTCACAGGACTCACAGGTAGGACGTCAGTACTCGAGTCTGGTATGACTGGTGCCTTGAATGATATAGCGGGACTCACAGGTAGGACAGCTTATCTGGAAGCTTGCTGCACAGGTGCCCAAGTAGAACTCGCGGGTATGACTGGTGCCGTGTTCTCCCTCGATCAGTATGTAGCTGGGCTCACAGGTAGCGTAGACACCCTCGAGGCCGGGATGACCGGAGCGAAGAGTGACATAGCTGGACTCACCGGTGCCATGAGCGATCTCAGGACCTATGTAGGGGCCTCGATTGTAGGGTTTTCTCCGATCATAGGTATAGGAGACACGAACGTACAAGGTGCTATCCAAACTCTAAAAACCTACATCGACAGCGGTATCACAGGCGTGG
>Ga0315293_10001437_pt1 | contig 23136 bp, 31 predicted proteins | sample YL17G13_20_MG_FD_203071 | JGI IMG/M metagenome (GOLD analysis project Ga0315293, IMG submission 203071) | Sediment microbial communities from Yellowstone Lake, YNP, Wyoming, USA - YL17G13_20 | ecosystem: Environmental > Aquatic > Freshwater > Lake > Sediment | place: USA: Wyoming | collected...
TGGCTCCGGAATATAATTGTCAACTGCATCCAATAATTCAACAATCGGCTTGGCTGCCGCATCTTCAAGTGAAGCTGCTTCCAGCGCTTTTGTGGCAGAACCTCTAATTATAGGAGTTTCGTCTCCAGGATAGCCGTTTTTCTTTAATAATTCGCGGACTTCTGATTCAACTAAGTCCAAAATTTCTGGGTCGTCAACCATATCGCACTTATTCATAAATACAATCATCGATGGCAAACCAACCTGCCTCGCCAAAAGAATGTGTTCTTTTGTCTGGGGCATAGGTCCGTCTGGAGCAGAAACCAAAAGTATGGCGCCGTCCATTTGAGCGGCTCCCGTAATCATGTTTTTAATGTAGTCAGCGTGTCCGGGGCAGTCAATTAAAGCATAGTGCCTTTTTGCTGTTTCAAATTCCAAGTGAGTAATAGAAATCGTCACTCCTCTTGCCTTCTCTTCAGGAGACGCGTCGATTTGGTCAACGTTTTTGTCTGAAGCCCTAAAACCGCGCAATTTTGAAATTTTCATAATTGCGGCGGACAATGTGGTTTTTCCATGGTCAACGTGGCCAATGGTACCAACATTTACGTGAGGTTTGGACCTCTCAAATTTTTCTGTTGCCATTTGCTATTTTTGCACCGCGCCATTAACCTGGCGGAGGTGAGTTAATTACTTTTTACTAATACTAATTATCTTATTATATTTTTTTTCAATAGTCAATAGTTTAACGCGCCTTGACTGTTTAAGTAATTTGATTATACTATATCTATCGTGTCTTTGACAAGTCATTCGGAAACAATTCTCTGTTAAAGGGAGAAACACCGTGAAAGCGTACGAAGAAGTAGTAGGTAGGGATAGAGGATTCTGGGAGGAAGTAAATACGTTGGCCAAAAAGGGCTGGAAAGTTGTCGGGTACCAAGTTGTTAATGTAGGCATCGCCAGCCATGGTCCAATGTCGTTCGTGCTTATGGAGCGGGAAATTCCCGAACCCGAGAAACGGGCCACATTCGATCCCGATGCAGGCTCGCGCCGGCGAGCCAAACAACGGACTGACTAATACTACAACTTTTCTCGAAAGGAGAAAACCGTGGCGAAGAAAGATCCATTTAAGTCGGTTGGAGTTAAAAGCGCCATTACAGTTCTAGAAAGTCATGGCTGGCAGATTACCACCAAATGGACTAGCGACAACCTTTATGCTATTTATTTCAGACGGACTCCCAGACGAGCAAAAACGCTGAAACACGACCCTGAAGCCAGGTTATGTCGGCAAAACGACGCCGATCGAGTACGACGAGGACTTCCGGGTTAATAATCCTGCAGGCTGCCCCCGATTCATGCGCCGAATTCTGATTAATTTCAGGTTTGGCGCTTTTTTTATTTTCAAAATTCTACTTTCCAATAAAAAAACTCAACTTTTGAGCAATTTTATAAAATCATCTACTGTTAGCTCAGCTTGTTCTATAATTGACTTTAATGTTTTTGGATTTAAATCTTTTCTGTGGAATGGAATCGTTATCCTCAAATGCGGTTTTCCAAAATGTCTAAGTTGAATGTGTCCGCCACTGCCGTGATGTTCATAAAAACCTGCTCGTTTTAATGCTTTAATAACTAATAAAGACGGGATTCTTGGCAACTTTGCCATATTATTTTGCGTTTATTTATTGAATGCACAATCTAATTTTTTCCTTTTTGCTTTTGCCACTGATTATTTTATCTTTTAACAATGCTCCAAGATAACACCTTATAGCATCTTTAGCCATTTCTTTGGCCTGTTTTAAATTATCTCCTTCGGTAACTAATCCCGGAAGTTTTGGAACAGTAACAGTATAACCTTCTCCGTTATCTTCAAAAACAACATCAAAGTGATAAATTGTTTCAATTTCTTTTTTCATGCTTTTATTTGCTATATTACTATAATATAATATCCTCTAACCAATAGTCAATTTCTTATTAGAACTTCTACGCCTTGACTGTTTAAACATTTTGATTATACTATATTTATCGTGTCTTTGACAAGTCATTCGGAAACCGCTATCTGACCCGCCTTCGCAAAATGCTTCGGCGGGCAAAGAAGGAGAAACGCCGTGAAAAAGTTTGAATACGCTCAGGACATCCTATCTCGTAAAGGCACAATTGATCGACTTGCCCGATTGGACGTTATGGGCGAGCGAGGTTGGGAATTGGTGATGATTATTCCCGACGAAGGAAGCAAGGAGGTCTTCAGCGTTATATTCAAGCGGGAAATTCCCGAACCACCCAAATCAGCGGCCCAGCATATGTCGGAGACAGTCGCCGAAGACATGGGAAGATAGCCAAACGAATTTATGCGCCAAATTCTGATTTACCCAGTTATACAACTGGGCAAGTTTCAGGATATGGCGCTCTTTTTTTGAGCGGCGGAATATAATTTCATTGCCGCCGCGAAAACCTCGCCGAAGCCTTGGCGGAGGCGGGTTATCAATTTATTTCCTTTTGCCGTCAATTATTTCTTGCGCGATATTTCCCGGTACCGGCTCATATTTTGAAAATTCCATTGTAAAACTTGCTCTGCCTTCGGTCAAAGAACGGATTGATGTGGCATATCCGAATGTTTCTGATAGCGGAACCAAGGCGTCTATAACTTTCATTCCAACTCTTTCTGATGTTTCTTCAATTTTTCCTCTTCTGGAGCTTAAATCAGAAATAACCTGGCCAAAAAAGTCTTCGGGAGTAACAACTTCCATTTTCATAACCGGCTCCAAAATAACCGGTTTGGCTTTTTTGGCAGCTGACTGGAAAGCCATAGAACCTGCAATTTTAAAGGCAAACTCCGAAGAATCAACTTCGTGGAAGCTTCCGTCAATTAGAGTAACCTCTACATCAACCATTGGATATCCGGCGACAATTCCCTTGTCCATTGCTTCTTTAACTCCCTTTTCAACCGGCGCAATAAATTCTTTTGGAATTGTTCCTCCTTTAATTTCATCAATAAATTCAAACCCAGCGCCCCTTTCTTTCGGCTTAACCGTAAGAACCGCGTGCCCATATTGTCCTTTTCCGCCCGACTGCCTGACATATTTTTCCTCGCCCTCGGCTTCAGTGGTAATTGTTTCTTTGTAAGCAACCTGCGGCCTGCCGTAATTTGCTTCCACATGGAATTCCCTTCTCAACCTGTCGGCAATAATATCCAAATGCAATTCTCCCATTCCGGAAATAATTGTTTCTCCAGTTTCCAAATCTTCTTTAATTCTGAAAGTCGGGTCTTCTTCGGTAAGTTTTCTGATAGACATAATAAGCTTTTCCTGGTCAACTTTTGTTTTCGGCTCAACGCGGATTCCGATAACCGGCTCCGGAAATACAATTTTTTCCAAAATAACAGGATGGTCTTTGTCGCACAATGTATTTCCCGTGCTGGTTGCTTTTAATCCAACCGTTGCCCCGATTTCTCCTGCGTATAAAATATCCAATTCTTGCCTTGAATCAGCGTGCATTCTTAAAATTCGGGAAATTCTTTCCTGTTCTCCGTTGTTTGCGTTTAAAACATAAGAACCCTTTTTCAAAACTCCGGAATAAATCCTGAAATAAGTTAAAGTTCCCACAAACGGGTCTGTTGCAATTTTAAAAACCAAAGCCGCAAACGGCTCGTCGTCCGATGCTTTTTTCTCAATTACAGCTCCTGTTTTAGGGTCTATTCCTTTTTGCGGCGGCACATCTACGGGAGACGGAAAATAATCGACAACAGCATCTAAAATCGGCTGGACTCCTTTGTTTTTTAAGGCAGAACCGCAAAAAACAGGAATTATCTTATAATTTAAAACTGCTTTTCTTAATGTATTTTTTAATTCTTCAACAGAAATTTCTTCTCCTTTCAAAAATTTTTCCGTAAGGGCGTTGTCTTCTCCGGCAATTTTTTCAAGCATTTTTTTATGCCAAGTTTCTGCCTCGCGCTTAAACTCTTCTGGAATTTCTTTTTCAACAACCTCAATTCCTTTATCCCCCTCGAAATACAACGCTTTCATTTTTATTAAATCAATTACGCCGGCAAGCTTTTCTTCCACCCCCATCGGGAAACTGACGGCAACCGCGTTCGGGGTTAATTTATTCAAAATTGACTGAAAGCTTTTTTCAAAAGAAGCTCCCATTCTGTCTAATTTATTTATAAAGCAAACTCTGGGCACATTGTATTTGTCTGCCTGCCTCCAAACTGTTTCCGATTGCGGTTCAACTCCGGCAACTCCGTCAAAAACAACCACAGCTCCATCTAAAACCCTTAAAGACCTTTGAACCTCGGCTGTAAAATCAATGTGGCCGGGAGTATCAATAAGGTTTATCTGGTGGTTTTTCCAAAACATTGTTGTAGCCGCTGATGTAATTGTAATTCCCCTTTCCCTTTCCTGCACCATCCAATCCATAACAGTATCCCCTTCGTGGACTTCTCCAATTTTGTGCGAAACTCCTGTATAAAAAAGCAACCGTTCAGAGAACGTAGTTTTGCCCGCATCGATGTGGGCAATAATTCCTATATTTCTTAAAGTTTCTAACGCGTGTTCTCTCGGCATATATTATTTGACAATATTTAATAATGGGTATATAATTAATATAGTAAGGTGAATTTCACCTTTTGACAGCACTTTGGCCTTTTTTTCTGGAAAGGAAAAACCCGTGAAAAAAGCTTATCTTTTTTTAGGAATAGTAGCGGTGATATTGTCGGGCACGGGCTTTTACTTCACCCTTGTCGGTGACTGGCGTGCGTCGTCAAGCTGGTGGAATTTAGCGGCGGTCTGCCTGTGGGTTGCTTGGATTATAAACGCAATCACTCGCAGGCCATAAACGCACATCTCGCGTAGAACTCCTATGCGTCAGATTCTGATTCACCCAGTTATACAACTGGGGAAATTTCAGGATTTGGCGCTTTTTTTATGCTTCGCCTTCGCTCAGCATAAGTGTCGCTGCGGCTCCCTTATCTGGCGAAATGGGCAAATGCTTTGTTGGCTTCGGCCATTCTGTGCACATCTGCTTTCTTTTTCATTGCTGAACCCTGATTCATAGAAACATCAATCAATTCCTGCGCTAATTTTTCAGCCATTGGCTTTCCTTTTTTGCTTCTTGCTCCGTCTAAAATCCATTTTGTTGCTAAAGCCAGTTTTCTTTCTCCGCGCACTTCCATGGGAACCTGATAAGTTGCGCCTCCAATTCTTTTCGGCTTGACTTCCAAAAGCGGAGAAGCGTTTTCAATCGCCAATTTAAAAATTTCCAAAGGTTCTTTTTTGGTTTTTTCTTTTATTATTTCCAGCGCGCTGTAAAAGATTTTTTGGGCAATTGTCTTTTTGCCATCCTTCATAACTTTATTTATAAATTGTGACACTGCCACATCATTATAAACTCCGTCCGGCGCTATTTTATGTTTTTTGTAAGCTCTGCGCATAATTATTTAGCACGTTTCGTGCCGTATTTTGATCTTTCTTGTTTCCTGTTTTCAACTCCGGCTGTGTCCAAAACTCCTCTAACAATATGATATCTTACTCCCGGCAAGTCCTTAACTCTTCCTCCTCTTATCAAAACAATCGAGTGCTCCTGCAAATTGTGTCCTTCTCCGGGGATGTAAGCCGTAACCTCCATTCCGTTTGATAATTTTACTCTGGCAACTTTTCTCAAAGCTGAGTTTGGTTTTTTCGGCGTCTGTGTAAAAACTTTAACGCACACTCCCCTTTTAAACGGAGAAGAATAATATGAGGGCTTATTCTGCAGAACATTAAAACCGCGCTGCAATGCAACTGTTTTTTTGCGGTTTTTTGCAGATTTTCTATTTCTTTTGACTAATTGGTGTATTGTCGGCATCGTTATTACTAAATTACTAATATTTACGAATATACTAATTTTCTATTCGTATATTAGTAGGCATTCGTAAATTGGTAATTTTAAAAAAGCGCTAAGCGCTCATGTAGTAATCATATTAGCAAAATATATTTATAGTGTCAACTAAAACAGCGGGAAACCGGCGCCTGATACTAAATTATACAGTAATTGAGCAAGAATTCCAAGTCCGGTTAGCCCTCCGAAAAATATGAAAAAAATCAAAATAAATAATCCGTACTGTTGAAAAAACATTTTTCCTTTTTCCCATCGCGGCAAAAACCTGAAAAGGATCCAGTGCCCGTCCAAAGGAGGTATCGGAACTAAATTAAATATTCCCCATAAAAAATTATAAAAAACAACGATCCCCAGCAACTGCATCAACGGATTCAAAAACGGAAAATTAAAAAACCTGATTACTAATCCAAAAATTATTGCAATTGCAAAATTTGTTGCAGGCCCGGAAATTGCAACTTTTAATGTCCCCCATTTCTGGTCCTTAAAATTGTATGGATTTATCGGAACCGGCTTCGCCCAGCCAAAAATCGGGCCTTGTCCGCCCGTTGCTATAAGTAATAATAACGGCAGAATTACAGAGCCGAAAGGATCCAAATGTTTTAACGGATTTAAAGTAAGCCTGCCCGCGTATTTTGCAGTCGGGTCGCCCAAAGAATAAGCAACATAGCCGTGCGCCAGTTCGTGGATTATTACCGAAAAAAGCAAAACAATCAGAGAAAAAATTGTGATGGCCGTTGCCGTAAACATATTATATTATATTACCACATATTGAAAAATAATAAAGAAGGTGCTAATATAACATTATTAAATTCAAAATATAAAACTATGGCAGAAAAAATTTGTACAATTTGCGGAAAAAAATCAGGGATGTCCGTAACTCTTGTAAAATTAAGAGGTAAATACAACCCGACTAATAAAGTAAGAAAATACCCAAATCTTCAATGGCTTCGTTTAGGTTCTGGAAAACGCGTTTTGGCCTGCGCCAAATGCATAAAGAGAACATCTAGAGTATAATTGCTCCCGGGCTGTCGTACAATGGTAGTATTTGCGCATGGGGTGCGTAAGGCCTGGGTTCGATTCCCAGCAGCCCGAAAAAATACTTGGGCTCGCCCGGTCATACGACCGGGCGTCCAGTCGGATGACTGGACGAATCCCTATACCCCGACAACCCATCGTGCAACAAAAAAACATTCGCGAGACGAATGTTTTTTTGTTGCCCTAGTTCTAAAGATTTTCCAGAAAATATTTAAGTGGGTGTCCTCGCGTCCGCGACCACAGTCGGGACAAATTTGGACTCCCTAGTAAAAAGAGTTTGTACTAGAAATCTATATCTAGGGCTACCCTAATTTTAACTCTTCAAAAACCTAAGTCAAATCAAATCAGTGGATAACTTAAATGCCTAAAACTTTTACCAATTGTTTTATTAGAGACACCGCAACCGGAGGCGGCATCAAACTGTTAGAGGCAACTCCCTCGTCATCTGAAACTTCCCATGGTTTTTCGCTGGTTTCAACATTGCTTCCGTTCCATTTATAAATATATTCCGGAGTAATTTCATAATCGTCAGTAAATTCTTTTGTTTTGTCAGCGGGCATAGCATTTCTCAAAAGCACTTTTGGAATTCCTTGCAAATTATAGGCTTCTTTTATCAGCATCTCATCTTTCTCCAGACGCTCTTTAATCGGCCCTATCCCCCGTTCGTCTCCCTCTTTTGTAACCATTCTTGCGCCGGAGCACGCCGAATTGTCGCAGACTAGATAGAATTTCGGGGTACCCTCTGGGTCGTCATATTCAATTTTTTTTGTCGCCAGAAGTTTTGTGTTTCTTGAAGTGTTGCATAAAGGGCAAATCACTCTGTATTTTATTCTTTCGTCAATTACGGAGCTCGGCACATCAATTAAAATAAAAACGTCCGGGTCTTGCCTGTAATCTATCAAATCTCGGAAAAACAAAGAATACGAAACCTGGTCTATGTCGCGCGGAAATCCGTCAATGAAAATCGCCTTCCTGCCTAATTTTGAAATTTCCCTTTTTGCCAAAGCTAAAATTAACTCCGTGGGCAAAAGAGTTTTTGTGCTTCTCTTGTCCCACGATTCCATTATTTTCTCTAATGGCAAAAATCCTCTGTAATTATTCTTCAAAAAATCTTCTATTTCTTTTCTCTTTTCCGGATTTTTTATAATTTCGTCAAACGACCTTATCATGTCTCCGATTGAAAAATGCGCGATTCTTTCCGGGGCAACCACCTCCGCCAGCATTTTAGCGTAAGTTCCCTTGCCCGACGACTTTTTACCCATCAAATAGGCGATAAAAGTATTATCTTTTAAATACTCCCTTAGCTTTTTAATTTCCGGCCCGGCTTTATACTCAAAATATTCTTGGCGGTCATTAAAATCGGTCAAGTCAAATTTTTTATAAACATCACTTTTAGTTTTAAACAACGGAAAATCTAAATCTTTCATGAAAAGTAGAAGCGAGGAAATGAATTTTAAAGGCACCTTCGGAGCCGCGCCAGCACGGTTTCCGCGAAGCGGAATGGCGGGGCGAGAATGAGGCGCGAAATTTCGCTGGAAATTTCGACGCCGGTGCCGATTAAAATTTATTTTCGAGCGATTTATTTAATTATTATATTTTTTCCGTCCGATTCCATCTCCACATCTCCGTCTTTATCTGTTCTAAACACCTTTATACCAAATTTTTCTAATCTTTGCAAAACTTCAGGCGTTGGATGGCCATAAGAATTTTTACCGACCTCAATAACTGCAATTTTCGGCTTCACATTTTCTAAAAATAAATCCGAAGTTGAATACTTTGACCCGTGGTGCGCCACTTTCAAAACATCTGACTTTAAACTGGCTAATTCGTGCGAATTAGCCGATGCTACAAGCTCTTTTTCTGCCGCAGAACTTATGTCGCCGGTAAAAATAAAGGAGTTGTTGCCAAAAATCAATTTTGAAACAATGCCAGTATCGTTGCTGGTGTTTTTTAATTCCTTTCCGGCTAAATTTTCAAACGGATATAAAATATCGATTAAAAGATTTCCGGCTTTTATTTCCTCACCGGCGCTCGCGGCTAAAACTTTTGTCGGCGTATTTTGATTTAACGCCGCCAGAAAAAAATTCTCCGGGGGCGGATTTTGAACTTTACTTAATAAAGCAGCTAGTTGTTTATTTTCCGCGTCATTTTTTACAACCCCTGTCCATAAAAAATAATCTACTTTATATATCTGCAAAAGATCCAGCAATCCCGCCATATGGTCTTTCTCGGGATGCGTGAGGATTACAAGGTCAATGGATTTGTCCCAAAAAGGCATTAATGAAGATAATTTTCCAAGCAACGATGCGTCCGGACCCCCGTCAATCAAAATCTGGTGACCTTCCGGAGTTTGAATAAATATTGGGTATCCTGTATTGCCCCATTGTTCCCGACTAAAACACCCTTTTCTGGCGTCATATTCAAAACTGGTATCGGCTCAATTATACCACTAATAACAACATCTCCATTCTTAAGAATATTCACTTCTTTGATTAAGTCTCTGACTATTATTTTTTTCTCTTCAAAGGTGCATTTTTCAATCCCCTTCTTAAGACTGGTAAAATATTTCTTTATCCTGTCATTAGTTAAACTGTCGCATTTTATCTTCTCTAGTTTATTTTCTATCTCTTCTATGTCGTTATTTAAGGCTTCTTCCCTACTATTCAATTCTCCCAACTTAACGTCTAAGTCTTCTTTGGAATATTTATTATCAACATATAAATCCAATAATCTCCCTTTTTGTTTTTTAAGTTGGTCTTTTTGATTGATTAAACTACTAAATATTTTTCTGTTTTCGGTTTCTTTGGCTCTATTATCTTCATAACTATATTTCAATGATTCTGTAAATCTCTCTGGGTAATGCACCCAGCTTAATATTGTGTCCCAAACTTTTGTGTCTAATTTACTGACGCTCATTTCTCTGGAATGGCAATGTTTCTCTCCCAGTTTATTTCCGAATTTCTGGGAACAGACATAAGAAAAATGATTTCCTGTTGGTCTATCTCTGCGAACACTTGCAGATTTTTGTTTTCCAAAATATGTTCTTCCACAGTCTACGCACTTGATTAAACCCTGACATAAGTAGTTATATTTTGTGGGTTTTAAATATTCATTCTTTTTTTTCAATAACATCTTTTGAACCCTATCAAAAATATCTTTATCAATTATTGCTGGAACTTTAATTAACTTCCACTCTTCTCTTGGTCTTATTTTTCTGCCAGATAGTTTATGTTTCCTTTCTTTCTTAAAATGGTATATTGCTTCACAAGCATAAGTTCTTCCCCAGTAATGATTCCCAATATAATTCTCATTCTTCAACATCTTGGCAACTGTTTTAACATCAATCGGTTTTCCATTTCTTCCGATTACCCCAGACCCCTGAAGTCTTTTTGCTGTTTGCCTTATACTACTTTCCTGCAAATAAATCACGAACATCTTTTTTACCATTTCTGATTCGGTTGGCTCAATAACAAATTCTGCCGGAGTTCCCTTGTCCCTATTCCTTCTTTTCAACGAATAACCATAAGGAGGTCTGCAACCGAGCAACTCTCCCCTATTAGCTTTATTCTTTTTCCCGTCCATCATTCCCATAACAATTCTAAGTTTGGTTGCTTCAGCAATCAATGCGTCAAAACCACCCCTCAATAAATCGTCTGGACTTTCAGTTAAAGGTCTCCCCATTACTTCAAGACCAATACTATATTTTTTGAAAAGATTATCTTTGAGGTAGTAATAAAAAGCTGTGCTTCTTGAGAGCCGGTCTATATGATAAACTCCTACAACATTGATTAAGCCATTCTTGGCGTCTTCAATTAGTTGGTTCAGTGCTGGTCTTGAATATTCACTGCCAGAAATCTGTTCTTGATAAACCTTAACAACGTTTCTCCCCTTATAGATAGGAGCTAAAGCGTTTATTTGAGTATCAATAGTTTCTGCTTTTGATTGGGTTGCAGTTGATACTCTATAATATAACCCTATTTTTTCTATCATATCATTTTTTATCTTTTAATCTCTTTTTAGCTTTATAATCTAAGACCCACTGAAAAAATTCTACAAAATCAACTGTCTCGTCGCAAAACTTTATTTCGACCTTCAAATCTCTTTTTGGTTTTTTTCTAGAAGATTCCATAATATTGTAGCAATAGTCAAATACTTTTTCTCTTTCTTCAGGACTTACTTTGGGGTGTATTGCTCTAACTTTTGGTTTCTTTGTCATATTTTTAAATTACCGCCTTATCTCTTTGTTTTAACCAGTAATTTACATAACCACTGGTTCTTCTGCGACCTTTGTCTTTGCCTCTTGGTTTTAATTTCCCTTCCTTTCTGGCTCTGGCCAATCCGAGCATAGTTCTTTCAACAATCATTTCTCTTTCAAGTTCTGCAATGCCGGAGAGTATTGTGAAGAATAATTTTCCCATCGGAGTTGAGGTATCTATGTTTTGGGAAGTAGCTATTAGTCTTACTCCTTTGTTTTTCATTTCTTCTAAAACTTGGAGCAAGTGAATTGTGCTTCTTCCTAATCTATCAAACTTCCAAACAACTACTGCCTCAAAATCTTTGTTGCGAATTCCTTGGAGCATTTTATCTAATTCAGGACGAGAACTCTTTGTCCCCGAAATAGTATCTGAATATTCTGCCGAGACTTCGTAATTGTTATTCTGACAGAATCTTCTTAACTCAATGAGTTGATTCTCATTGGTTTGGTCAGAAGTGCTGACCCTAGTGTATATTGCGACCTTCATTTTATTTCAGATTGAAAAGTAGAAATAGAATTAACCAATAAAACTATTTCTACTCTTTAATCTGTGGTTAATTTTTTTACTTGTTTTATCCGCTAAGTCCATTTTAGCATAGCCAGAGGTGGTGTCAAGCATTGTCGGTTTTAAATTGCTTTTCCTATTGTAATTTGTGTCATTTTGAAAAGACATAGTAATACTCAACTCGGGTTCGTATCGTGCCTTGTAGGGCTTCCTAGTGCGTCGTATTCCCTTGAAATCGCCCCTTTTGATTGTTATTTCTCAATACTGACTATGGTTGACATCTCCCCTTCTTTAGAACTATAATTCAAATATGATAGAAAATCTCAAACTATTAACTGTCCCAGAAGTTGCGAAGATTTTAAAATGTTCTGAAAGAACCGTATGGCGTTATATTGATTCAAAGAAATTGAAGGTAATCAGAATCTCTTATAAAATTATCCGTGTCGCTGAAAATGATTTAAAAGATTTTATTAGTAAGCATAAGAAATAATGAAAAAGGTATTCAGATTCTTTGGACTAGTAATACCGCTAAGCGCCTCCCTCTTCGTTCTCTACTATCTGATAAGGTTCTTTATTAATCCTCAATACAGAGTAATAATCTACGAATCAAGCCGACTCATCTCAGGATTGGAAATTATAGTTTTACTCTTCGGAGTATTCTATCTTTCTTATTTAATTTGTAAATTAGTGTAATAAATATATGGATAAAGTAATCTTAAATAAGAAAGATAAACCCACTAAGGAACTAATTGATATACTGGGTTTAATACATCAAGAGGCTGGTCATATTAATAAAAACGAAATAGACACTTTTATCTTTTGTTCTTTGCTGGCATAATTATATTTTTTCTTTTTTATACCATTTAATAATTAAAAGAATTGTGATAAATCCATTTACAATCGTAATAGGAATATCAGGCAAAGTTATCGCGTAAATTGTTAAAATTAATGATGCTATTGTATCTACTGGAATGAATAATTTATTCCACTTACTTATTAAAAGTAAATAAGCAAATAAGAGCAAAGACATTCCTGTCCAACCAAGTATTTGAGTTCATAATAGTATATTTTGTCTTAATCGCTGATTTGCTATGTCGCAATACTTCTGTGATATTTCTATGCCTATAAAGTTGCGTTTTAGTTGCTTACAAGCTACTGCGGTTGTGCCAGAGCCGAGAAAGGGGTCTAAAACCAAATCACCTTCTTTACTTAATAATTGAATAATCTTTTTTATCCCCATTAAGTCTTTTGGAGTGCTATGTCCCCAATTATTTTCCTCAACTTTTATTGGTATATTCCATACATCTGTTGGGACATTATTCGTTCGGTAGTGTGTTCCTTGTTCTTTTGAAAACCATAATACTTTATCATATTTTGCAAAAGTCGCTTTACCATTTAACATTCCATTGCTTTTCCACCAGATAAACTCCCAGCAATAATTCATATTTTCAATCAGCCACCTTGTAAAAGGAATATGATATTTCACGCCAATTATTATTACCAAATTATCTTTTGTTATTCTTTTGCATTCTGTCAACCATTCATTCAACCATTTTTCTTGTTCCAACTTCCCCAATTCATCATTTGCATATTCTCTCCCAGCATTATACGGAGGGTCTGTAAGCACAAGGTCTATACTTTTATCAGGGATTTTCTTCATTTCTACAAGACAATCGCCACAAATTACTTTATTCATCGTCGTCTTCATCAGGCTTACAGCCAAACCTTTTTTTGATATAACTTAGACGAAGTTTTCTTTCACAGTCTTTACAAGAAACCTTTTCACTTACAACGAGAAGGTTGTGGTGGCCGCACTTCTTGCTATGAATTGTTTTTGGTGTTTCGTCCATAGAATTTGATATAATTAAGTTGCAGTAGTTATCATTAAGCCCTTCGGGGCTTTTTGATTTACGGCAAGCTTACCGGTTGTTATCTGTATTAAGAGACAGCGCCCGAGTAAGCGAGCCATAAAATCGTTTTAAACGAAAGTGCGTTTTTGTGCTTAGAGACTTGCAGAGTTGATGTATACCTCATCTCTGCATTTTAGGGGTCAAATTTACGACTATTTTTTGCCCTTAATCCGTCTTTTTGGGCATTTTGAGGGTCATCTCTGCCCCAACTCAAATTTGTTGACAAATACCTCCTCAAAGTCTTGTTTTGTTTTAACCCTCATTCTTATTCCTTTTAAAGCATTCTCTAAACAAGCTTTAGGAGTGTTAAGAGGGTTCGCATTTCTAAACCCATAAAAGGCATTACAAATATCTCCAAATATCTTGGAATACTTTCTGCGAAGCTCGTCTTCCCTCTCATCTTGATTTTTAGCCCAACTATGTAAACCAACTATTGTTCTTCTAATCATATTTTTATTTGACTCCGAATATTTTTCTATCCCTATTGCATTCTCGACAATAAATTGGTCTACTAATATCTGGCTCAAAAGGAAGTTCTGTTATATCCTTTGAACACTTAGAACACCTCCAGTTTCCTTTTACCAATGGTCTCGGAGCAAAGCCTCCTCTGTCGTTTCTTTTTTCTTCGAACATATTTTATTTATTTAATTTATTATTCTTCGACTTTTTATTTACTCCGTGATAAATATTCTCTACTTCTTCATCTTCCTTATCCTCCGCTTCTACTTCAGCTTCATACTTTTTGAAGGCGTCGGTTCTTTTAACTGCATTCATCATCTCGTTAGCAATAATTTTTCGTTGTATTTCTGATTTGATTTTTTGACTCATATTTGGATTCTCAGAAATCTTCTTTTGAATCCTTTCGTCAGCCTTCTGTGATATTTTAGTTTTTTCATCTTCGCTCAAATTGTGGAGCAAAGAATTAATAAACTCGTCTAACGTTATTGTGTTTTCCATAATTTTTATTTTAATTATTTTTAAGAACCTCGAACGAGCTTTGTATTAACTCGGCTCGTCCAAGATTCTGCCGACCTTAAATTTGATAGCCTCTTTCTTTAATGTTTTGGTTTATAATTTCTGACTCCTTTTCGGTCTTCTGCTTATACCACTTCGGGTCTGAAATAGATTTAGACTTTTCTGCTGGCTTATAAACACCCTGCTCTTCAGCAAATTTCTCCATCTCTGGGGTTATCTTAAAAGGATTTGTCGGGTCTTTTAGTTTTTCCCAGTCTTCTTCAAGCTTTTTTTCTTTCTTTTCTATTTCTCGTTTTCCCTCTAATTCTTTTGCCAGAGAGATAGCGATTGCCTGCCAGTCTTTTTCTGGCTCTATTGGATTTTTTAATTCTTCGTTGTTTTCTGTTTCCATAGATTTAAACAAATTTAATGTTTGGTCTCGGCATTGATTTTTCCTCCATTTCTTTTCGCTTTTCTTCAAAAAACCTTTTATCTTCCTGCCACTGCTCATCTTTTGATAAAGTATTTTCTAAATCTTCTTCTGTTATTTCTGGAGGCAAGGGTTCTGTTGGAGTTATTCTCGAATGTCCCTGAGAAGGATTGCGATATAAATCCATTGAAATAAGAAGAGCTTCTCTTTCTTCAAAGGTTTTGGCATTCTCTAACTTCTGGTCAAAAGAAAGAGATTCTTTCTGGGCTTTACTTTGGAAGTTTGTTTGCTTCAAAACCTTATTCAGAGAAGTTAAGTCCTCAACTGAAATGTCAGTTTTTGGATTTTCGGTTAAATATTCCCTGATTCGTTTTGAATCTTCTTCGGGAAGAGAAGAAAAGAAATCAATAATCTTTCCCTGTTTATCTACTTCGCTTTTTTTTGTTTCGCTTTTTGTTTCTTCCTCAAGATTCGAATCGTCTTCGTAATCCATTGGAATTTGATATTCGTCTGTCAAAAATTTAGACTAAACTTCTCCTGTGGCTTATGTCATATTTCTTATGACAAGGCACACATAAAGAAATCCAATCGGTTAATTTTCTTAAATATTTATGACTTTTATTCGCCCATTGAATCTCTTTGGGCTTTGTTTTTACTTTCCCACAAAAATGGCAAAACGTAGCTTCTCCTTTGTGTCTTTTCACCCAAGAGTGAAAAGCTCTATAACCAACCCCGTCGCCTTTCCATAGATAAGATTTTTCTCCCGTGCAACCTTCTCCTATTCTTTTTTTCCACTCTTCAGAAAAGGGTGGTCTCTTTTTCCCGAGCCAGTATCTTGTTATTACTGGATTCTTCGACCTTGCCTCACTCATTTTTCTTTTTGATTCTGCGGAATGCTTAAAACCCATCTTGGGCGTAATTTTAATTTAATTGATTAGTAATTCGACTTTAATTATATTGGAACTTCTTTTTCTTTTTTTCGTTCTTTGGCGGACTTCCAACCCAAACCTTTATATTCGTGGGGTTTAGATACTGGTCGTGGCGCATTTCGTTCCATTGCTCTTCAACGGTTTTTTGCTTTGGAATGTGAGCTTTAAGTGATTCCATATTATTTGATTGTTATAAATTTATTTAAATTGTCTCCAGCGACTTTGCCTTTTTAATTTATTTCTTTCTTCCTCATCTTCAGCCATCCATTTTTTCATTATGTTTAGCTCCTGCCTTTCTTTTGTTTTCAGCCCCCAACAAGCCAGAGCTAATGCAATGACGCAATCGTCGTGGCTTCCCGAAGGAGCTTGATAAGTAATATTTCCTTTTTCAGAAAGCTCTAATCCGAAAGACTCTAATTCATTGATTAAGATATTGTTATCTGGAATCCTTACTGCTCCCGATTCAACCATAGCGCTGAGCCGTTCTATTAAACGATTCTTTGAACCTTTCTTCTGAATATCTTTTGAAATCGTGCCGGTGAGGCTGAAATCTTCTACCAGATACATTCCCAAAGCATTTCTCAACTCATCAATTATGCTTCCTCCTATACTTCCTGAATCACAAATGATTTTATATCGCTTAAACTTCTTTACTGCCGATATAATTCTTTGTTGTTGGAGGGTGTAAGGAATTTTCTGGAAGCGGTCGAAATAAACGACCTCGTTTGTTTCTGAGTCGACCCCGATTAGAACCGAGTAATCATTTTGCTTCGCCAAGTCTAATCCAAAGAAAATTCTGTGAGTTTGGTGTTTTGAAATATCGTCCGGCAAGTTCGGCTGAATACAGTCTTTGATTCCCCTGAATACTGCGTAAGAACTATCTCCAAACTCTGCTTGATATTCTTGTTTATAGATTGCTTCGGGTAAATTAGCTTTTGCTTCTGCCAAATCTTCTTTGGAAAGATAGGGGTTGGCTGAACTTGGGAAGACAAATGAAATCCAGTTTTCGTCCCCCGATTGTCCTCGATTAAATAAATTATAAAAATGGTTCTCTTTTCCGAAGGGTGTTGAGATAAAGACTGCTTTTCCTTTTGTATCTGACAAGCAAGGTCTGATATATGAGTTCCACGCTACTTCTGGGATTCTTGAAACTTCGTCTAAGATTACGAGATTCACTGATTCTCCTAATAAGCTCGTTAAGTTCTCAGAAGACTTACAAACTATCTTTGAGCCGAATGGAGCTTCTAGCGTTAGAGTTGAAAGATTAATTTTGAATGAGTTGGCTGGGAAGTAGTTAAAGACCCATTTTTGAATCTGGTCGAAAACTTTTTTGGAAAGGTCATAGGAAGGAGCAACAATCCAAATAGTTCGGTTGTTGAGGAGTGATTCTTTGAGAGCCAAGTAAGAAGCTAACAAGCTCTTACCGCTTCTGCGTCCACAACACAAAACAACGAAGCGTTTGCCTTGCGATTCTTTTAACACTCTGCTCTGCCATTCAGAAGGCTCAAAGTGTATTTTCTTTTTAAGTTGTGCTGGGTCTAAATATCGTGTCATTTGATTTACCTTTATAATTAGTTATTAATTTATGGCACTCTCTACAAAGAGTTTTTCCGTTTTCAATTATATGTCTTAATTCTGGATATTTTGTCCAACCCTTAATGTGATGCACCTCTAAGTTTTCACCAACATTATCACCACATTTTTGACAAGTCCAATTATCTCTTTGAAGAACTTTGTTTATCCATTTGTGGTATAATGTTGGTATATGATAGGAATAATAGTAGTTATATTGTTGGTACTCTATATTATTTTTAGATTACCAAAAATGTACGAATAATTATTTAATCAACGGTTTCCCAAAATACTTACTCATGGTGTTTCCTTTTATTGCACTTGAAACTTTTCTGCCGATACCCCACTTACCGAAGTTCTCAATTTTTCTAAGAGCTTCGCTTATTTTTTTCCCGTGTTCTTTGGTTCTTGTATAAATTCCTGTTGGCATTTGTCTGTTTTTTAAAAATTAAATTTTAAGTCGGTTTTATAAAAATGTGGGGAGGGATATTATATATATATGGAGAGCTTACGAGACTAGCCTACTCCCCTCCCGTCTCTCTCTAATTAGGCTTTATTCTTAGGCATATATTCTGGGTTTCCAGTGTATATGTTTTTTTATTGGTGAAATTAAGCGACTCGGCATTGGCTTTCTTTCTCTTTAGTATTTCTCTTACTTACCTTTGTTAGTGTAAGAACTATGTTCCTTGTTCTCCTTACCTCATTCCACTTCTGTCCTATCCTGTTCGCATTGTGGGGCTATTAGGCAAGGGTTTGTTAGAAGAAGGACCAATCTACCTTCTAATCATTACTGTCTCCCTAATAGGCTCTGGGTAGAATAGACCTTCCCTTATTCATTACTATTCCGTCCCTTACAACTAACTACTGCTTTTATGGGGAGGGGTTTATTCTCAAGTGTCGCCTTAAGCGTCGCCAGTAGCGTGTCTTCTTAGCGTTCCTTAGCGTGTCAGTTAGCGTTCTGATACGATAGCGTTCCTGATACGATACGACACGCTATTTGATACGATACTGATATGATACTCTCTCTGAAAGGCTTAATTTAGCTCTATTTGAGCCTATTTTGTCTGTTTTAAGCTCTGTTTGAGCGGAATATACATCTTTAAGACCCTTTTCTCTTTGTCTTTATCTCTATCTTTATCTTTATGTTCTTCTATCTCTCTCTTCTTTCTCTTACTGTTATTCTCTCTACTTATTATTTATTATTCTTCTAACTCTTTAATCTCTTCCTTTGGTTCTAATAACTTCTGTTCTACTTGCTCGGGGAGTTCTTTAATCTCAGTGTATATTTCGCTTCTACTCATTATCATTTTCTTCTCTGGGGAATAGTTTCCTAATATCTTATGCAGTTGGTCTAACACTCCTAATTGGACTCTCTTGTCCTGACAGGTTAGTAATTCTTTCATTACTTTTACAACCTCTCTTTTGCTAATTCCCTCCGAGTCTAGTATCTCCTCAAGGGATTTTTGTATTTCAACCTTCTTCAACCGAGTTGCTCCTATCTGTGAGGCGATACTTAATCTGTTTTTTTCTTTTCCGCCTTGAGAACCAATGTTATATCCAGCCTTGATTACTGATTGAGCTTTGTTGCCGGTCTCTGCATAGTTCTCTATAAATTTCTTTTCTTTTAATGTTAGTTTCTTCATTGTTTTATTTTGTTTAATTCTATAAACTCTTGAATCTCTTTGACTGTAGTTAAGCAGTTGACCCTTGAATACTTTTTTCTGGTTATTGTGAAGGGCTGAGTCAGTTCCAAAAGTTTGTAGTTTTTATACTCTTTTGGAGGCTCAGAACCCTTGAACCAAACATCATAAATCTCTTCTTTTTTCATTATTTTTTATAACGATTTAACCAGATATTTCTAACTCTTATATAAGTTATTACTAATTCTGCTATAAGGTTTTTAAAAATCTGTTATAATCGTTGTAATAGTCGGGGCATCTGACAGAGCCTCCTTGTTTTTGAAGGCGACACCTCGCCAAGCCCTCTGTTTTCCCGTTTTATCCCTTCCATCTGAAATATATGGTGCAAACCTCACTAAACTGCCTCCCATTTTTTTAATTGTAGTCGCTGAATATTTGTTTTTCTGAGCATACTTACAATAAGCACCAAACATCTCCTCTTTGGTTATAGCTCCGTCCTCTGACTTGATTAGCTCGTCATTAACGAAGCAAGCGATTGGAGAGCCGGACATATCCATTAACTTCTTTGTCTTCTCCCAGTTCTCTTCTATTGAAAATCCCTTATTCAAAAGCAGTCTTTCTAGTCCCACTAAGGAATAATTTAGAAGTCCTGATAGTTCTTCTTCTGTTGTTAGTTCCTTGAGCAGATTGGCGTTTTTGTTCTCAATATAGTTGTCCATTGGTATAACAATCCATCTATCGTAGTAAGCGTCGTCAAAGTAATCCTTCTCTTTCAGCGTGGGAATCCTATTACAACTGAAGGTCATTTTGGCGTAGTTGTAGAATAAGAAATTATCTTTGAATTTTTGCTCTCCTCTGAGCATTGAGCGGCCAACTGCCATTTTGAATATCCCGACATCAGTTAAGTCTCTGAAAGATAAGTCGTCATAGATATTAACCAACTTCCCATAAAGATTAATCGTTGAGAATCTGTTCGTAGATAACTTGCAAAGGTCTTCGCCTGAGACGTTATCGCTCCCGATAAGTCTTATCAGTAAATTCAGAAATGTTGATTTTCCAGTGTTTTTTGAGCCGACGAATATTATCGCTTTCTTAAATAGATATTCTCTGAGCAGACAGAATCCAAACCATTCCTGAATCACTGGAATATTATCTTCATAAAATACTTCGCTCAAAAATTGTTTTGTCTTTGGACAATCAGCATTAGCGCTGAAGGACACTGGAAGCTTAGTTTTGAATAAATATTCTGGACTATGAGGCAATAGCTCTTTTACTTTGATACTTAATATCCCATTATTCAGACAAAGTAAGTCCCCGTCTTTAACATCAAAGTTTTCCCTCTCTACGATTGTTTTCCCAATAATATGACCAATAATTTCGCTTTGATAATGGCTACTCCTGTCTGACCCAAGTATTTTAGCAATCTCTTTTTTGAGAGTGTTTTTCCCATTCAAAACATAGACTCCATTATCATAAATATATATGTCGTCATTTTTCTCGCCAGAAATAGTTTTGATGTTATGGTTCTTTATCAGATAATTAGCTATCTTAAACATTCCTTGTTTCTGGTCTTTTAGAAAAATTTCTCTTAACTCAACTTCCTCTGGGCTATTTTCCATAAGTTGCCCAGCTGTTTCTTCGGCTTGATTTAAAAGTTTTTCAAATTCTGTTTCCATAGTTTATTGAAGTCTTAATACTGCTTCCTTAAAATCTAGACCTTGAGCCTGCCTTAAATAAGATATAGTGTTCCAACCCTTACCACAACCAAAACAATGTATAATGTTCTTACTTTTTTGAAGGTGTAGAGAGGGCGTCTTCTCAGGGTGGTCAAAACATTTGGTAAATCCTCTCTGGTTAAACTGAATCAAGTTCTCAAAGGGATAATTTTCTGCTCTATCAATCATTTGGGCTGTTATGGTGTTCGGTTTCTCTTTGGCCGGAGGGTTTAAAAGGAACTTCAGCTTCTTAATCTCCTTGTTTGTTTTTTCTAAATCGTTTCCCTTCCAAACTTTTATAATTTCTAAATCGAACCATAAGGCGTCATCTTTGAGGTTTAGATAAGCGTTCTTCAAGTCTTCCAAAATTTCCTCAGACAATTTACTTGCTCCTCTTTTTAAGGTTCTTAACTTTTCCTGAAGGTATTCCTTAGCTTCGGAAAAAATATTGAGCCATTCTTCCTCTTTTATTTTTGGGAAAAGTGCTTTATATTCGGCTTCATAACTTCTAATTTCGAATTCGTCTAAAATATTTAGCATAAATCCTGTCGGACTTAATGGAAGCGATAGAGACAGGATTAGCTATGTCTACCACCTCCACTAAATCTCATAACAATTATTTTTATTTTTTATTTGGTTGTTTTTCTTCTTTCTCCGCCCGCTCTTCCTTATCAATAATTTTCCAAATTATCTTTCCGAAAACCTCTCTCCAATCTCTCTCGGAAGGCACTTGTTTGTAAATTACTTTTTCTTCTTGTTTCATTTTGTTTCATAATTTTTAAGCGGAAGGGCTATTTTGAAACTTCCGCCTGACCATGTCCCGACCTTTTAATTGTTTTTTTGATTTCAAAGTTAAGCGTTGGCTCTCTACCATCTTCTTCTTTGGTTGAGGCAAAGGATATTTCTATTTCTGGTTCTTTTCCTTTAGGACAACTCTTTTCTATTAGCTCTGTCATTAGCTTCTGCTCTGGCGTTAGATAAACCTCCTCCCTTTTTGAATCTAGTATCGTTTTCGCTATCTCTTCGTCAGGCAAGTTTGGGTAAATGCTTTTGATGACTGAGAGCATAGTTTCGCCAATTTTTACCTCCCAATTTTGAAATTTGAATATTTTTTCCATAGTTTTGTTTTTAGGGGGTCTTTCCCCTCTATACTTAATTCTCGTATCTAGTTTTTCCAAAACCCCAGAAAATTCTTGAAACAATAAAAAAACACCCCTTTTCGGGGTGCTTAGTGTTGAGTTTTATCTATCTAAAAACTTGTTTTCGTAGTATTCAAGTATATCTCTATCTCCTTTTAAATACCTCTCTTTTTCTTGTTGGTTATCGCTGAAGTTAAAACCCATCTTTCTCATTTTTGAATAAGCCTGTGTCGGACTTAATCCCTCCTTTTTTCTGAAATAATACCACCAGTAGCCCTTATGTAAGCGTCCGCCATAAGGCATTCCAAAATGCAATGCTTCAAGGACAGCATTCGGCTCGGTATCGTCAAAAACATCTGAAATTTTTATAGGAAAGTTCGTCCCCATTCCAACTAAGTCCATTAAAAAACCTCCTAAGTTTTCGTCATAAAGAAGCTTAATTAATAAATAAAAATCAATCCAGCCTTTCGGAAAGTTTATTTTATTCTGAATAAACTCTGCGATATCTTTTTTTAACTCTTCAAGGAAAGGATATTTCTTTTCGTTCTGTTTTAGAATATCACTAAAGAAAATTTGCTTCCTAGCCATTTGGCTTACGTCGTTTCTGTGGAGAATAAAAAGGGTCTTTTCGTCTCTTTCCCATTCTTTAGGATATGGCTGGAAGTCGTGCTTCTCAACAGTAATATTATATTTCTTTCTCGTCCTCCCAATAAAATCCTTGAAAGTGTCTAATATTTCCACAAAATCTATAAGGGATTTGTGTAATAGAAAATCTTCAATGGCTTTCCTTTGGTGTAGCTGAATATCCCAGCTAATATGCAGAGTTTCGGTGTAGTGTTCTTTTTCTGATATTATCCCTTCTTTTAATTTTTGGCTTATTCTTTTAATCTCTGTCTGACCATTCTCAACAATTTCGCTAAGGTATTCAACGGTAAATTCAGAAAGGTTTTTCCTTAATGTTGCCCGTCCAGTCGCTACTGATTCTTTTTGCTCTCTTCTCACTAGTATCTTATGGGGATTAGAATGATAAAGTTCTGGGGTTGTTTTCTCGGCTCTCTCTTCTGGGGTAATTTTTTCGTATTTTTCAATATCTAAACTCCTTATATCGTCTTTTGCTCCGACCTCACTACTTGTTCTTTGCTCTCTGTTATATTTGCTATTATCTTTTTCGTCCGTTAATTCAGCGTTGAGACTATCAAGTTTAT